>TARA_B110000090_G_scaffold208724_1_pt1 | contig 10839 bp, 9 predicted proteins | sample TARA_B110000090 | Tara Oceans TARA_B110000090 (sample SAMEA4397239) | marine metagenome | biome: Polar Biome; feature: [SRF] surface water layer (ENVO:00010504); material: water (ENVO:00002006), including particulate matter (ENVO:01000060) such as... | depth 5 m
TACCCTGACTGTTTACTCATACACATGGCCCGAAAGACTGACGCTTTGTTTTCCGTGTCGCGAGGTCTCCCCGCCGCGTCGCCGGCGCGGGAAAAACAAAGCGCCGCCGACGAAGTTTTGGTGCGAAAACAGTTCGAAAAAGACCCGTACGCGTGTGCCGAAACGCTTCTCGGGAAACGCAAAACCAGGGACCCCTTCGTTGTCGGTAAAGGGTCGTACGACACCTCAAACCCGGACTTAGCGGCGCTGTTTAGATGGTGCGACGAGAAAACATTCGACGGGGACTTGCCGTGGTAGTATTCGTATTTATTTTTGGGCTGCCTGTTTGATATCTAGCTAGACAATAGCATTACATGCCAACTATATGCATGAAAGTGTGACCGCATACCCCTTGCTGCATTTTCGCGTATGGCTAATCAGTCCAATCACGACTTCCGCGACCTCCACCACGATTTCCTCCGCGGCGCCGTGCGCGCGAGCTCGGCTTCGAAGGATTTAATCGCGTCACCCGTGAGATCTCTGTTCTCTTGTGTTGTTTGATTTGACCCTATTTTTTGTGCGTCACGCGCCTTACCCGACTCCGTATCCACCGGTATCAGCCGGTCTAACTCAGTGGTGAGAAACCCCAGGGGCAAGCACATCGCGCCGCCCACGGCTATTCCCAGCGCGAACCCTTTCGCTCGAATGGCCAAGCCCCCAGGCAACGCTAACCCCGTCGCCCCAGCGGTCACGACCCCCGCCACGACCGTGTCCCACATATCACGCCTCCCGGAAGGGTGACTCCGGTAACTCGCGCTCCCCAGCTGCACCGCGCTGAACACCGCGACGAAGCTCCCGAACCGCAAACCCCCGTACGTCGCCTCAGCGGTGGCGCGCATCCATCGGTGTCTTTTTTGCACAATCGCGGCGACGTCTTGGTATTTAGGATCGGCCGCCCGCCACCCCCGCACCGCACCGTACACCATCCCCCCAGCCGTACCGCCCGCAGTGTTCCCGGCCCACTCCGCCAGCTCCTTCGGGGGGGGGGGGCTCATCCCCAGGACCCACGCGCTTGAACGCGACGTCCATCGCGCGACGAAGCGTCTGACGAGGAAACAAACACAATTTAGACGAGAGAGAAGTGTTCCGGGAGGAGAGAACTGCCGGGTTAATTTTCGGCTTCATCTTCATTTACTCGATAACACATTCTACGCTCCCTCCGCACTCACCCAACTCACGGGTGGAACTTGAACCTTCTCAAGGTGAACGCACTAGGCGGTGTCCTTTTGAACCCTTGCTTGCTTTCCGCACCCGTTCCCGCACCTTTTCCTGAGTTAACAGACCCAAACTCCGCCGCCGCTTTCGCTTTGCTGAACTGAAACCGCCGAAGCGTGAAGGTTCCGTTTCTTTCAAACGCCGCAGCCGCGTTGATTTCCACCGGGACGTTGTCGAGTTCAATTTCCGTTTTCGTGGCGGGGTCGGTGAACACAAGTCTTCGCTTGGTGAAGGTTGCGTTTCGGTCCCTTTTGAACGCCGGCCTCGCCAGGCGCGTGGGCACCGCGGTGGCGCGCACTGAGGGGAAGGACAACTTCCGCAGGATGAACTGGTCGGGCGAGGCTCTGGTGAATTTCTTTTTAGAAGGCACCTCCTTGTTGTTCGCAGTCGACTTTTTAGTCACCGCCTTTTTAGGCGTCTCCACGGCGTCGTCGAAAGTGTACACCACCGGGTCTCCCTTGACTTTGGAGTAAGTGCTGCTTCTAGGGCTTGTCGGACCAACCGACTTCGCTCTGGACGACGGCGCGAACACGAGGCGCCGGAGCTTGAACGCATCCGGCGCCGCGCGCTGGAACGCTTTCGGCGCGACAGCGACGGTTTCCTTCGCCGCAAACGTCAACGACCGCTTGGTGAAGGTCGCGTTCGGGTCTCGCACGAACGCTTGTTTGCGTCCGTTTTGGGGTACCGAAGTTTCCGCCGGTTTTGAAGCAGTAGAAGCAGGTTCAGTGTCAACCTTACGCACAGAGTCATCCCCCGCGACGCTCGCTTCGTCGTCGTCTTCGTGTGACATGGTGGCCATCTCCGATTCAAGCGCGCGAACTTTCTTGGTCACAGAGTTGCCCCCCTCGGGCATGTCTTCTGGGTAAGTCATTTGGGTCATTTCTAACTCAAGCGCGCGAACTTTCTTGGTCAAAGAGTTGGCCCCCTCGGGCATGTCTTCTGGGTACGTCATTTGGGTCATTTCCGACTCAAGCGCCCGAACTTTCCCTCGAAGCGCGTCTGTTTCCTGTTCCAGTTCCCGGGCCCTCGTCTCCGCGGCGAGAAGCGCGTCGGCGTCCACCATGTCCGCCGCGCGCGCCTCCACCGCTCGGACGTGCGCCAGCAATGCGTCCATCTCCTCCGGGTCAATCAGCTCCGCCATTTGCGTCTCTAGCGAGCGGATAGTTCGAGTCAACACGTCAGAGCGCGCGTCAGCTTCGGTTTGCGTCAGCATCTCCGCCATTTGCGTCTCAAGACCGCGTATCTTTTCCGTCAACACATCAGCGCGCGCGTCAGCTTCGGCTTGTGTCAACATCTCCGCGACTAAAGATTCGAGTTCCCTGATCTTTTGAATGGAACCGGTTTCGTGGGAGAGTTGCTTTTTCAAGGAGGCGACTTCCGCGGCCGCCGCCGCCTCCGCTCGCATCAAAGCATCCCCGCGCTGTTCAGCGAGAAGGGTCAGCCCTTTGATCCGCACCCGCGCTTGTTCCAGGGGGTTAACAGAGTCGTTTCCAGTCACAGAAACGCCATCCCCAATCTCACCCTCCGTCACCGCCAACGCCGTTTCAAGCGCCCGGACTTTCGAAAGAAGCGCGTCGCGGTCGGCTTTGGCGTTCGCTTCAGCCGTTTTCAAGGACTCACGCGCGGTTTCCGCTTCTTTGCGTAAGGTCTCTAAAATGCCCTCCGTGCGTGATGACGACGACTCATCACTACCAACCACCATGCTCGCGACTTCCTCCGCCGCCACCGCGAGCCGGATGTTCAGGTTTCGCAGCGCCTGGGCTTCGGTCTCAAGATCCTGCGCCTTCGCGAGCGCCACCGCGAGCGTCGCGGCGTCTTCCAAAAGCTCAGCCTCTTTGTCGTCGTTGAAAGCCTTGAGCTGCGCGACGGTTTCGCGTAACTGGGCGTTTTCGGACTCGGCTTGGGACAAGCGCCGCGCCAACGCCCGGGCGTCGATTGCGTCGTCTGATCCTTTTCTCGACGCGGAAACAGCCTTGGCGTCGCGAATCGCGTCCAGAAGCGCCGCGAGCTTGGCGTCGTTTCCGGGTGACGCGGCCGTGCACACGGCGTGCCCGCCGCGTCGTGAGACGCGCAAGAAGCTCTGCGATGGGTGGGGAAATACGGTGAGTGAGTCTCGCGTCGCGAATGATGATTCGTGGATAAAAAAAGCCGGCCTCCCCTCGGGACGAAGGTTTGAAACCGAACGGGTAGATTCAATGTCACCGGCGGGTGCTACTCCGGGTTCGAAACGCGGACCGTCCGGGTTGGCGCGCGGTGAACGCGCGGTGGGAAACACATGCGCCTCACGGTCGACGCGCGTGCGTCTAACCGCGCGATGCTTGGAAGCGCGAGGAGAGTTTTGGGGAGGTGGGGCGCCCGTGACGGTGATTGCGTGAGGGGTGTAGTACCTTGTGAAATCGCCCCGAGTCGACGCCGCGGCGCGCGACCGTAGGGACGCCGCGCGGCTTCGACGCGGAGGCGTGCCCGACGCGTCGCGAGGACACAACCGCCGCGGGCGCGACCGCGGAAACCGACGCCATCCTTACAAAGTGTGTTCCCGCCCCGCCTCCTGGAGCGCGCGCTTGGTTTTGGAGCGTTGTTGGGCGATGTTGGCTTGAAATGAAAAGTTTGAAATATTTTTCGAAAACTGTCAGATCGTTGTTGCTTCGTCGCCCTCACTCGGTCCCAGAAGACGTCGCACCCCGCCGTCTGCCCTCGCTTTCGAAGGTCACTCACCACATCTCGTCGCGGCGCCCGCACGACACCGGAAGCCACACCGACGCACTTCACATGGCGTCCCCGGAGTGGAACTTCGGGCACGTCGCGGGCGCGTGCGATGTGGGGTACTTGGGCGTGGGCGACGACGCGAAGCTGGTGACCTGCGGCGCGGACAACGCGGTGTACGTCCGGAACCCCACCTCCGGCGAAGTCGAGCACAGCTTCACGGAGACGCACGGCGACGCGGTGAACGTGCTTTGCGTCGCCCCGAACGGTGGCGACAAGTTCGTCACCGGGAGCGACGACTGCAGCGTGAAGCTGTTTTCGTTTGACGGGACGAAGATTGCGGGCGAGTTTGAAAAGAACGTCACCCGGTTCTCCCTTCCCGTCCGCGCGCTCGCATGGAGCACGGACGGTACGTTCCTCGCCGCGGGCGGGGAGGACTCGATGGTGAAGGTGGTTGACATGAGCGACAACTCGATTGCGATGGAGCTCCCTCACAGGGGGAAGTGCATCAAGTCCGTTTCCTTCGACCCGAAAGGCGAGTTCCTAAGCGCGTGCGACGACGCCGGGGTGCTCACCGTGTGGGCGCTGAAAACAATCACCAAAAAGGACGGCGGTGACGACGACGACGACGACGAGAACGCAGAAGATGACACACACAAGTCCTCCATCGAGCCTGGGGACAGTGTCATGTCGGCTACCGTGGCGCCGGTGACGTAAGTATTTCCCACTCACCACATTCCGCCTCCCTGATTGCCCATACGAGACTGACACTTTTTCGTTCACAATCAGGAATAACGACTCGCCCGCCGCGAACGGCGCGAAGTGGCGCGGCGACGGTTTAGTGCTTGCGGCGCCTGGCCGCGAAAACGACGTCACCTTTTTCAAGCGCGACGAGTGGATGGAACTGGAGAAACACCGGCTCATGGCACCGATTGATGGCGAGGTCAACCTTGATGACGACGACACCGAGACACCCGTGGCAAAAGCCTCCACGGGCCACGCCGACGCCGTTTCCTTCGTGGAGTGGTCTCCTAACGGGAAGTACTTGTTAACTTCCGGTGTGGATTGCTTGGTCGCGGTGTGGGACGTCGCGGCGCGCAAGATCATCGCCAAGTTCAGCCACGACGCCGTGGTGTGCGGCGCGGAGTGGAAGGGTGATGCCAATGCCGTGGCCTTAGTGGACGTCAACGGCCAGTGGGCGGTGTGGCGTGACGTGGTGCCGGCGAAAATGACCTCGCCCTTCGCGGCGGTTGCCGCGGAGGAGCTCGAGTTCTGGACAGGCGACCGCGGCGTCGCCGGCGACGCGAACGACGCCGCGAACGACGACGACGACGAAGAACCGCGATCCGACGACGACCTCGCGGACATGGACGAGGAGAGTTACTATTTAGAGATGGAACGCCGACGCCAAGAAACGAGGAAAGCCGCGGAGAAGGCGAAGGCGGCGACCGCGGTTGCGGCGACGGCGACGGCACCGCAGTCTCAGCCCCCCTTCCAAGTCGGCGCTGTCGCGGTGGATAAGTCGCAAAAGAGTTCCACCGCCACTGCCGCGCGTCGTTTCCTGTGCTACAACATGATGGGCACGGTTGTGACCACCGGCGAGCCCGGGAGCGATTTCAACTCCATCGAGATGGCGTTCCACGACACCTCACGGCAAGGCCGCGTGCCCACGATAACGGACTACCACGGGTACGACCTCGCGAGTTTAGGCGAACGCGGGTGCGCGCTGGCGAGCCCCGGCGGGAAGGACGGTGCTTGCGCGACGCTGTTTTACCGTCCGTTTGAGTCCTGGGCGCACTTACCGGAGTGGCGGGTGACCCTGCCGAAAGGCGAAAGGGCGGTCGCCGTGGCGTGCGGGAAGGACTGGGTCGCCGTGGTGACGAGCGAGCGGTTGTTGAGGTAAGTACATCCCATCACCACATTCCGCCTCCCTGATTGCCCTACAAAGACTGACATTTCTTTTTACACTCTCAGGACGTTCACGCAAGCGGGGGCGCAGAAACACATCGTGCAACTCGCTGGAACGCCTGTGACGTGCGTGGGCAAGGGCGACTCGCTTTTGGTGGCACACCACGCCACGCCGCCCGTTTACGTCGCCGCAGGCGCCAAGAAGGACGCGCTCAAGCTTGAGCAGAAGGTGCGCGGCCTGTACCACCCACCACACGCCGCCTCGCTCGTGAGGCCCCCCGCAACACTGACACTTTCTGTTACAATCAGATTCACTTCGTGCAGTACGACGTTTCCGCGAACGGGGCGGTTCTCGCGCAAGGCGCGCTTCCCGTCGCGCCCGGCGCCACGTTGACCTGGCTGGGTTTCGTGGAGGACGCGTGTTCCGCGGTGGCGTTTGGTTCCTCCGACGGCGCGGTGTCCGTCCGAACCCCCGACTTCGGAGGCGCGTTCGCCCCCGTGTTTAGAAGCGCCGATACCAAAACGCAAGACAGCGAGCACCACTGGGTCGTCGCGGTTTCCGTCGCGGACGACGTGCGGTCCGGTACGTGTCGTATCTCCCAATCCCGCCTCCCTGTTTGCTCATACGAGACTGACACTTTTCTTTGGCCCAATCACAGGCGCGGGTTTGTACTGCGTCGTGTGCCGCAGCGGCGCCGGCCCGAACGTGCACCCCAAGCCGGTGCTAACGCCCATGCCTTTGTCCACCCCCGTGGCCCTTCCCGAAGGCAGTTCGGGCGATTTAGAGGACGTCGCCGGGAAGGCGCGCGTGGCGGTTGCCCTGGCGTCATGTTGGGCGGAGAGGGACGCCAGCGACGGCCCGGCGCGCGACGCCGTGCGTCAAGTCCAGGCCGCGTGCGACAAAGCGTCTTTGCGGTTGTTCCACGCGTCCTGCAAAGCTGAAAGGCCGGCGAGAGCGGCGGATATCGCCAAGGGGCTGCACCTAACCGCGTCAATGCACGGCGCGTTGAAGCTGGCGAACGCGCTGCAGCAGCCCGCGCTGGCGCAGCGGGTGACGTCCCTCATCGAGGACGCCATGGCGGCGGCGGCGGCGGCGGAACACTCGGCGAAGATGCATGCGCATACGAAATACCAATCTCAGATGGAGCCGTCGTCGTACTACGACGCCCCGAGCGCGCTTGAGACGCCGGGTCAGGGTCCGGCCGGTGACTCAGCGCGCGGGTCCGTTTTCGCCGACGACGACGCCAACCCTTTCGCGCGGCGCGCTTCGGTCGGCCCTGTGGCTCAAAAAAACGAAAACGACCTTGTCGATCCGGCACCGTCAAACCCGCTGAAAAGCAAAGCCGGGTACGAAGCCAACGTGGGGCCTGGGAAAAAGAGCAGGGCGGCGAATCCGTTCGCGAGGAAGTGAGAGGGTTTGGAGGTTCGGAGTGAGATGGGAGTGAGATGTGATAGAACACGAGCGCGTCTCTGCAATGGAACTTTGTGTTTGCTAATACTTCATACGCGCGAACGCGTCTCTACCGAACTTTGTTTCTAAAAACCTAATACTTCATACAGCGGAGCTTAGATACTCCCGGGTCTTCCCTGCTTTCACTCCGAGCTCTCGGAACTCTCGCTCGCCTTTGCGTTCGCCTCGGTGAACGCGTTTTTCTTCTCCTGCGATACTTTCGGCATTGCCTTGGCCGGGTTTTTCTTCCCACCACCCTCGGGTTCGTCGTATTTGTTCTCCAGGTAGTACTCGATGCCCCACCAGTACCCCGCAGTTAACACGATGAACTGCCATACCTGGATGTCGCCGAACACGGGGTCCCGCAGGGACACCGCGAAGGCGGGGTCGGGAAGAAACGCGGTGGCGACGCCGGTGGCGACCACGCCGGTGAGCACGGATTTGGCGAGCGATTTCGCCTTCGCCAGAGTCGGCGACGAGATTTCGATTTCGGCGGGTTTCGGGGTGGTGGATTGCGTGGAAGCCTTCGCGGCCACAACGCGCGTGCGCTTAGGGAGCGGCGCGCGCGTGACGACGCGGGGCATCGTGACATTCGAGACGAGCATAGCGGCCATGGTCGCGGGAAGAACACACAACGCGTGGGGTCGAGTGCGTCGCACGCGAACTTTCTTCCGTCTGATGCCACGCCAAAAACTACCGCAATCTCCACCAATCACGAAGCAGGAGATGAATCTGCGGATTCAGCCGCGTTTGTTTCGTATGGCGTCGGGACACGAACACGGACAACACAAAGGGGCGAAGCCCCTATTCTTCCCTGCGAACGGAGTTTCTCGACAAAACCTCGAGCGCTGCGAACGCGCCCGCGAGCCGTTTGGCCCCGAAACCTCTCGGAAAAAGCGTTGGTGTTGTTTTCTCATCACTCTGCGACGACGCGTGCTGCTTGGCCGCGGTCGCGATGTCCGAAACCGCGGCGTTCCCTGGGTCACCCGAGCCCGTCACGAAAGCGCCGCGCGATGAAAACACCGCGTTGCGTTTATGGGAAGCCTCGGTGAGTCGCAAGACGCACGACGCGCGGGTGCGATCGGCGAAGAGCGTGTACGCGCCGATTTTCACGGCCAACGGCCGTTCCCCATCTTCGGCCCGGCGTCCGCCGTCCGCTGCCGCGTCTCCGTTTGGCGCGCCCGTGACCCCCACGCTAGGGTCGTACGCGTCAATGGAAATGACAAGGCGCGCCTTACACACGCCGCCCTCGGATTTCAGGACGCGAGCCGTGTACACACCGGGGACGACGCCCAAAGAGAAGCACCGACAAGCTTCCCATTCCGCATTGCTTACCACACCGCTCGTCGATTCAACGAGTTCAACGACCGGCGACCCCAAACAACAAACACCCCCCGCGTCGCCGATGTCGAAAATACGCGCCGCCGCAACCAAGGCGCTTACGCACGTTTCCGTGGACCATGTTCATACTCCTGGAGTTAATGACTCACCGACGGAGCAGGAGCGCTCGTCGCCGCTCGGCCCGGGGTCGTCGCTGGGCGGATCGCGGTTGGCGCGTATGGGTAAACAGTCACGGTCGCCGGTGTCCAGGCTTCCCTCTTTGCCCGCGGAATGCAGGCCGAGCCCGGTGACGCAAGCTGATGGACTGCCGGTGAAGCAAGTGGATGGACTGGATAAGCAAGTGCTTGGACTGGATCTGGATGGAGCTCATCACGGCGAACACAGCCGCGACTCCTCCCGAGTGCTTGTTGAAACCCCATCGCTGGCCGACGCGTGCGCACCGCGAAGTTCCGAGTCCTCTCCGTCAGCGTCTCCCGCGCTCGGGAGCGTTGGCCGACCGAGCACGGGAAGGACCATCGCGCGATTTCTAAAGCGACGACAGCAACTACGCGTGGAGCGAGGAGGCGAATCTGGGTTCACCAAGCTCGACGCCATGAACGACAAGGAAAACCGGGACCCGGCGTGGGCGGAGTTTGGCGAGGCGGTGGTTTTGATGTGCGCCATGTCGGGGAAGAAACTGGGCACGAAAACCGAGGCTTCGAAAAGAAACGATACCGCGCGGGCGCTTCTGAAACAACGCGCCAAACACAAAAAGGCGGGCGCGAAGACGAAAACGAAAACCCCGCTTCGCTCGCCGCTCGCCACGCTTTACGCGAACGATGCCGTGAATGAGGCGTTCGCAAAAACACAAACCACAAAATCCAACGGAGGCGCGGTTTACACCGAATCCCTAGCTTCATTCATCGCGCGCGCGACGAGCGAAGCGGAGGCGTACGGTGCGTGTGATTTTGATTTTGCAAACGACGAACAAGACCTGGACGTGTTCGACGACTCGCTCGCGAACGACGAGGACAAGTTTGTGGGTCAATTCATGAAACGAGGAACGAGCTCGGAAACTACCTCGGAAAGAACCAGCCCTGTGCTTTCCACCCAAGTTTCGGAGTTTTCCGAACTCTCACCGCAACGCGCGGGCGCGCGGAACGAGGTATCCAAGGAGGAAAGCGACGACGACCGCTCGCATTCGCACGTTTCGTCCTCCTTCGGCGTCTCGCCGCCCACCGCGGCGGACACGCCGTTGCCGTTACGAAGCGCCAACTCGGACACGCGCACCAAGGCTTGGCTCGCGGAGGGGTATAAGGAAATTAGAGCCAGCGCGGCGGTGGCGGCGCGACGGTACGCGGAGGATGATTGTTTTGATGAGTTATTAACTCCCGAGGACTCGGAGGCGGGGTACGCCGGCGAAGAAAACGCCGACGTTTGTTTGTCCACCGACGCGTGGGACGAGTACGCCGGTTCTGATGGATACTCTGGGTCTAATAACTCAGGAAACTACGGTAACTCGGATCCAAACACCGACTCACCGTTCAAAATGCTATCGCCCAAAGTGCTGCGCGCCGCCGCCGCGGAAACCGCGCGGTCCGCGTCGCTGTCGCAGCTGAGGTACTCGTGAGGGTATTTATAGCCAGGTGCCTTTTATTCACCTGTTGTATGCATATTCACATTATTTTTCGAGATTGTTGTTCACGTCTTCCTTCCTTCTTGCGTCCATTTTTCAAACCGGTCACGTCTCACTCCTTGGTTTCAATCGTCGGTTCCATGTCAAACCGTTTCCCCACCAAGCCCTCCACGCACTCGTTGATCGCGTCCACGAGCAGGTCGTCCCAGGAAAACTTTTCCCTGCCGAACTGCATCCTGATCCTGTCCTTCCCGAACTTCCGCACTAGCTTCTCAAACTCCTGAGATAAATAAAATAAAGTGTCAGTATGGGCAAACAGTCTCGGGTTATGGGAAACACAACACGTACCTTCGAGTAGTGTTCTTTTTCTGTGTCGCTCCACCCGTTCGGGAACTCCCTGCGGTGTCGCACGTGGTACTCGCCCTCGAAGTCGTAAATCGCGATGCCGTGGAACTGAAACGCGTAGTGCTCGCAGGATTTGATCACGGTTTGATGCGCAAGAATCGTGGCGCAACAAAATATCGTCGCAGGGGTCGCGCATTGGATTTGGCCGTTTCTTTTCCAAGCG
>TARA_B110000090_G_scaffold26530_1_pt1 | contig 10771 bp, 6 predicted proteins | sample TARA_B110000090 | Tara Oceans TARA_B110000090 (sample SAMEA4397239) | marine metagenome | biome: Polar Biome; feature: [SRF] surface water layer (ENVO:00010504); material: water (ENVO:00002006), including particulate matter (ENVO:01000060) such as... | depth 5 m
CATCATTGAGTCTAACTATAAAATAATAGGTAGGAAATTTAACTGTTGTATTGGGGGGGGCTCATTTACTATCTTGGTATCCCTTAATAATCCGATGTTTGGTTATTTTATAGAATAATTGAACTAGCAAGTGACATTTGTCAGGGAGTTTAGCTACCAAAATGATAATCTCAAACTCGGTAGTAGCCTTGTTGGTATCTTGGTTGGGAAGACCTTAATCAAGAATGAAAGTTACTATTTAAGTCGGGTAATTGGTTCTTTATTTTCTACGTAGTTTGCCATATTTGTTGCAATTACGTAATCAACCTTAATTTGGAGATTATTATGTCATTATTTAAACATCAACCCTTGTCAACAATGCCTCAACTTCCTATTTTTTCTCAGTTATCTGATGAAATGAATCAGTTTTTTGGCCGTGATTTACCTCTGTTTGGTAGACAATCAGACCTTCTATCAAGCGAATGGCAACCGGCTATTGATATAGAGCAACGAGATAACCGTTATATGGTTAGGGCAGACATTCCTGGTGTTGACCCAAAAGATATCAAAGTTTCTATGGAAAATGGCAGTTTGATTATTGAAGGCAAACGTGAAACAAAAGTGGAAGAAAATAAAAAAAATTATAGTCGTGTTGAAAGAAGCTTTGGTAGTTTTTATCGTTGCATTGACTTACCCGATGCATCGAATGAATCGAAAAAAATCGAAGCGCATTGTAATAAAGGTGTATTAGAAATTATTGTGCCAAAGATGAGCGCAGCTGCCCACCAGAGAATAGAAATAAAAGTCGATTAATAGAAGGTATAAATTAGCATTAACTAAAGCCTGCTCAATTAATTTTTAGTGGGCTTTTTTATATCTATTTATGTGTTGAATATTACGAATAATTAATGGTTTATAAATGCGTATTGCAATACTGTATCAACATGCTCTGCTAAAATAAAATGCATTTTATTTTTTATAGACTTGGGTAAATCACTTAAATCTTTTTCATTACGTTTAGGTAAAATTACAGTTGTTAAACCTGCACGATGTGCGGCTAATATTTTATCTTTAATACCACCGACGGGTAACACCAAACCACGCAAGGTGATCTCTCCTGTCATTCCTACTTTATTAGAGACAGGGCGTTTTGTTAATAATGAAACGAGCACAGTAACTAATGCAACTCCTGCAGATGGACCATCTTTTGGAGTAGCGCCTGCAGGTATATGTACATGGATATCGGTAGTTTCAAATATACTACTTTTTATGCCTAAGGTTGTTGTATTTGAACGTACATAGCTTAATGCAGCTTCAACTGACTCACGCATAACATCACCTAGCTGTCCTGTTATACTGAGTCCCTTTTTACCCGGCATCGCACTTGCTTCAATAAATAAAATCTCTCCCCCTACAGAGGTCACAGCAAGCCCTGTTGCGACACCAAATAGTTCCGTATGCTCGGCGATATCATAAGAAAAAGGTGGCTTACCAATCAATTTGTCTAACATAGTACAAGTAACATGAAGGGTCTGACCTTCATTTTTTGCTATTTTAATAACCAATTTACGGCATATAGAGCCTAAGCGTCGATCAAGGCTTCTTACCCCTGCTTCTCGAGTATATTCTCGAATTATTCGAAACATTGCGTTCCTGCTTATTTTTAACTCTCCAGGTTGTAAGCTATTTTCACGTAACTGTCTTGGTAGTAAGTAACGTTGCGAAATATGTAGCTTTTCGTCATCGGTATAGCCAGATAAAGTGATCACCTCTAATCGGTCACGTAAGGGTGCTGGAATTAAGTCAAGCTGATTTGCAGTGGCAATGAACATCAACTGACTAAAATCAAAAGGAACTTCTAAGTAGTGGTCACGAAATGCTTTATTTTGCTCTGGGTCTAATACTTCTAATAAAGCTGCTGATGGGTCTCCATGGCTATCACCACCTACTTTATCTACCTCATCTAATAAAATAACAGGATTTTTAGTACCAACATCACGCAAGGCTTTTATGAAACGTCCGGGCATTGCACCTATATAGGTCCGGCGATGGCCTCGAATCTCTGCTTCATCACGTATACCACCCAAACTTATCTGACACAATTTACGCCCTAAAGCATGAGCTATTGAATGACCTAGTGATGTTTTTCCAATACCAGGAGGCCCAACAAAACATAAAATAACACCCTCACGGTCTTGTTGTGTTTTTAAAGAATCTTCTTCAATAGACTGATTTTCAGACTTTTGTCTCTGACGGCGAAGTTGCCGTACCGCTAAATACTCCAAGATCCTTACTTTAATTTTTTCTAAACCATAATGTTCTTTATCCAATATCTCTTTTGCCTTTGCTATATCAAGTACATCTTCAGTCATTTTTTGCCATGGCAATGCAATTAGCCAATCAAGGTAGGCTAATGTTAATCCTGACTCTGATGAGGTTTCTGGGATACGTTCCAAACGAGACAACTCTTGCTCAGCCTGTTGATTTGCTTCAGGTGACATGAAGCTCTCGTTAACCTTTACTCGATACTCCTCTAGCTTAATACTTTGGCCATTTTCTTCACCTAGCTCTCGTTGAATGGCTTTCATTTGATGCCGTAAAATATACTCTCTTTGTGCTTTTGCCATCTCACCATGTGCTTCATTTTGAATTTTTTGACCTAACTCCAAAACGTCTATTTCATGCTTAACCAAATCAATCAATTTTAGCATTTTGGCGAGTACGTCAGATTGTGTCAAAATTTCCTGAGCATCTCTTACTTTTAACCTCATACTCGAACTGATTAAATAAGTTAGCTGCTGGTAATTTTCAGTCTCTGTGAGCGAATGTAATAGTCTGTCAGGCAAGTATGGAAGAATAGCTGTTAATTTTGTAAATAATTTCAGTAAGTTAATACGTACGGCTTCAGCTTCTATATCATTTTCTTCGGGTTCAATATCATCAATTCTGTTTATTCTAGCTTTTAAATAGGGCTGCTCTTTAGACCAATGTTCGACAGAGCATTTTTCTAATCCTTGTAATAACACATTTATATTACCGTTTTCTCCTGTTGACGTTCTAATTATCTGTGCAATGCAGCCAATAGAAAAAAGATCATCAGGACCTGGTTGTTCAATTTTCTGGTCCTTATAAGCAACGATAGTCAGCAATTTATTACTTGAAAAAACGTCCTCTAATAGCTTAAGTGATCTTGATTGACTGACAGATATAGAGGTTACGCTATAAGGAAAAAGTACAACGTTACGCAATGGTAATATCGGTAGTTCATTGGGAATCGACAACACGTCTTTATCAGCTTGTCTCACCATGATTGGTTCAAGCCCATTTTGGTCATCGATTTTGATATCCGACATAGTGATTCCTTTGTGATTTACATTATCTCTACATGAATCAAAAATTGAACGCGCGTCATCTAAAGTCAGATATAAAAACTCATAAATTGGAATTTGAATAATAATGCAATATAAATTATGGATGAAAAAAGTGTAACTAATAAGTTATTTGTAAGTTACAAAACTGTGGTTTTCTATTGTTTGTACTATATTGTTAGCAACCAATTATTATTCATTTTAGGTTAAGTCATTAAAAGTCTCACTGACATTTATCAGTTTATGGATGCGTTTTTATTGGCAAAATGAGTCGTAAGCTGAGTTGAAGTTAGCAGGCCAACATATATTTTGTATCATAGGTGTTGCTGTGACGATTATTACTATTGGCACTAACGTTGAGGAGATATTTGATGAGTAAACTTAACATCAGCAAAGTATTTATTGTTGATGATCATGAATTGGTTCGTCAAGGTCTTCGGCAATTAATTGAGGGCGAAGCTGATCTGCAATTATGTGGCGAAGCAAGTAATATTGCTGAGGCTTTAAATATGCGGCTATCATTAAGTCCTGACGTAGCTATTGTTGACCTTTCATTGCCTGATGGCAACGGACTGGATTTAATTAAGCAATTACATAGTTGGAAAGCCAAAATGCAGATAATTGCTCTATCAATGCATGACGATGAATTGTATGCAGAACGTGCAATAAATAGTGGGGCTTCGGGCTACATTAATAAACAAGACTCGGCACAAAAATTATTAGTTGGCATTAGAGAGGTCATCAATCATAAAATTTTTGTCAAACCAGAAGTTGCTATTCGCCTGAAGCAATGTCAGTCAAATCATGTGACATGTGAGGATGATGATACCTTAGTAAAACTGACCGATCGGGAATTACAAGTATTTGACTATATAGGTCAAGGGTTAGAAACAAAAGAAATTGCGGTTAAACTAAATTTAAGTATTAAAACGATTGAAACTCATCGACGCCATATAAAAGACAAACTTTCTTTAACTTCAGGTACGCAGCTTGTTAGAGCAGCGATCAGGTGGACGTTAGAAAACGAATAACACTTTATACACCAATATCAAGAATATTAATAATACGTCAAAACTCGTGATATTAAATTTTATAATGACAGGTGTTCTATCAATAGCACTGAGTATCGAATATCTATGAATAACACAAAGAAACCTAAACTTATTATAGGTGTAGGTACTTCATCTGGTGGTCTTAATGCATTCATAGCTTTCTTTTCCAAAATACCCAAAAATACCGGTATGGCCTTTGTGCTATTACCTCATTTAGATCCCACCCATAAAAGTTTCTTGGCCTCTTTACTTGCAGACAAAGTTAATATGTCGTTAGTAGAAGCTCAGGATAATATGATTGTTGAAGCAGATCATGTCTATATTTTACCCCCAGGTAAAGAGATCACTATTGCGGATTCACATTTACAGCTTAATAAGATATTAAGGCCCATTAAAGAAGGGACTATTATTGAACATTTTTTAAGTAGCTTAGCTAAAGATCAGGGTAAGCGAAGTGTTGCAGTCATATTATCTGGTACAGGCTGTTACGGTATTATAGGACTTAGAGATATAAAAATTGCTGGCGGTATGATTATCGCCCAAGATCCATTAACCGCGATACATCATCAAATGCCTCAAAATGCTATTGATACTGGTTTGGTTGATATGGTTGTTTCACTTGAGGAAATACCCACTATATTGACCCAATATGCATTGAAGCGTTATCTCAAGAAAACAACCAATACTATTACAGAAAATCAACTGAACAATATATACCGCATCTTGGCTCATTTACGTACTCACCTTAAATCTGACTTTAGTGGTTATCGAAAAAACATCTTGCTGAGGCGTATTCAGCGTCGTATGTGTGTTACTCAATCGAGTACCCTCGAAGCATATTATGATTTTTTAAAAGCTAACCCTGAAGAGGCTATGATATTAAATAAAGACTTCTTAATTGGTGTGACCACTTTTTTTCGCGATGAGGATGCATTTAACTTCCTTGCTGAGGAGGTTATAGCTAAGTTAATTGCGAACTGTACTGAAGAAAACCCTTTACGTATTTGGGTGCCTGCTTGTGCTTCGGGTGAAGAGGCCTATACAATCACTATGTTAGTTTTTGAGGCATTTGAACGAGCGGGTAAAACAGTCATGGCCCAGGTCTTTGCTACTGACATTGATACGCAATCATTAAAGATCGCTCGTCAAGGTATCTACCCTAAAAGTATTGAGAGTAGAATTAGTTCTGCTCGTTTAAAGCAGTTTTTTGTACTTACAGCTATAGGCGAATATAAAGTTAAAAAGGCGCTACGTGAAACTATTATTTTTTCGACACAAAGTCTGATAACCGATACGCCTTTTTCACACCTTGATCTTATTAGTTGCCGAAATTTCTTTATTTATCTTCAACCTGAATTACAAAAAAAAATACTTAACACCTTTCATTTTTCGCTAAAATCTGACGGCGTTTTAATGCTTGGTCTTTCTGAGTCAATTGGAAATAATAATCAATTTGAAATACTTTCTAAAAAGTGGCGGTTATTCAAGTCAATTACAGCGACCAATAATAGAGCGGTGGACTTTTCTACTACGGGTAATACAAAACAAAATTATCTAAGGGAATATGATTATAAAACGATGAATTATTATAATAAGTCATCGGTACGATATGACGAAATTGTCACCCAAGTTATCCTAGCTGAATATGCTCCCGCAGCGGTTCTGATTAACCGACTATACGACATATTACATTTTCAAGGGCCAACTTCTGATTTTTTAAAACTTCCTAGAGGTACACCAACACACAATATAATTATGCTCTTGAGGCAAGGATTACATGCCCGTATTCGAAATGCTGTAGATTATGTGCTTAAAGAGAATAAGCCCATTGTCGACTCTAATGTGAAAGTTAAACGTAATGGTCATTACGTTCCATGCCAATTAACGGTGCGTCCGGTCTTTGGACTTAAATTCCCCAGTGACTTACTACTGATTATCTTTGAAGAAAAGCAGGGTTCTTTAACCAATAAACCTATATCCAAAACACCTAACTTATCGAGCAATGACTCTTCTATCATAGAGCATTTAGAATATGAATTAAATGCGACACGTGAAGACTTGCAAAGCATAGTCGAAGAGTTTAAACATTCAGATGAAGAACTCAAAACCACCACCGAAGAAGTTATATTGATGAATGAAGAATTACAATCAGCCAATGAAGAACTTGAAATTTCAAAAGAAGAATTGCAATCGATAAACGAAGAATTCAACATGGTAAACAGTAAATTAGAGTTTAAAATTGAAGCGTTGAACAAAAATTATGATGATATAAAAAATCTATTGTCTAGTAACGATATTGCTACTATTTTTCTCGATAAAGAATTAAAGATCAGGTTGTTTAATCCGGCAATAACTCAATTACTTAAGCTGAGAATAAGTGACATAGGTCGTTCAATTAGTGATTTCTCTTCGAAGGTCTCTAATAATGACTTGTTGAAAGATGCTCGTTACGTTCTCGATAAACTGACACCTATTGAGAAGGACGTTTGGACACTCGATAATAACCAAAAAAAGCGTTGTTATTTAAGGCGAATAGTTCCTTACCGCACAGTAGATGATCATATTAATGGCATTGTGGTCACCTTTGTTGAAATAACAGAACGTTTTCAGCAAAAAGAGTATTTAGAGCAACGCATACAGGATCGTACACAAGCACTATATGACCGTGAGGCACGGCTGGATAGTATAATGAAATATGCTTCTGAAGCCATTGTTGTTATGGATAATAAGGGTGAAATAACAGAATTTAATCAAGCAGCAGAAAATATGTTTGGTTATCAAGCGACAGAAATAATGGGGAAAAGTATTGAAATCCTAGTACCCCTTGTCCATTTTGAAAATAGGCGGTTGCGAGATAAAAATAGTCTCAGAACTAAAAACAAGATAAGAGCACAGGCACAGCAAAGTTTAACCGCTACTCGAAAAGATGGTAGTGAATTTCCTATTAGGCTAACGACGACTTTGATTGCCAATGATGAGCTTTGTATTGGTATTATTAATGATTTAAGCGAAGTTGCGATATTAAAAAAAGTTATTACTGACGTCAGTACCCTAGAACAAGAAAAGATAGGCAGAGATGTACACGATAATTTGGGGCAGCGCCTTACGGGTATTAATTTATTGGTAAGTAATTTAAGACGGGATATTGCGTCTGATGATGTAAAAAGCAGTGTGACGCTGAATCAAATTATAGAGCAAATAAGTTTGGCTATAGGTGAAACACGCGGTATAAGTCATGTTTTATCGCCTGTTTTATTCCCACCAAAAAAATTGCAAGAAGCATTAATCAAATTAATGCAGATGGTTGACAATGCAAACATTCAAAGTCATTTTGAATTCTCAAAAACATTAAAAGTCTCAGATAATAGCATTGCAGTTCAAGTATATCGTATAGCGCAAGAAGCCATTAATAATGCAGTTAAATACTCCAAAGCAAGTAATATTACATTACAACTTAAAACACATTTAAATCAGATGATGTTAGTGATTCAAGATGACGGTATAGGTATTGACCTCAAAGAAACTAAAGCAAATTGGGGGATTGGCTTAAAAATAATGCAGTATCGTGCATCCAGTATTAATGGGAGTTTATTTATAGAATCAACACCGGGCAACGGTACAATAGTTCGTTGTATCTTTTGATAGTGAAGTCAGCCTATTAGGTATTAACGGTCATTAACCATACATCAGAATAATTGTTTAAATGAATAAAAATTAATAGTGATGTAATAATCTTCTTCATCTTTTATTAAATTGATAACAGTGTATTAAGCTCTCAGCAACTGATATTAGTCAGTTAAAGTTATAAAACTCAGCGATCTTAGTTAATATTTTAAATACTTGGCTAACCCAATTGCTACTATCAGTAAGAGAGTGAGTATATTCGATACAATTAAAGGTACAGCTAACTTTGATGACTAAGAAGGCAGCTCGTGATAGACCAATCCAACAAAAGAGGTTTTGCCATGAAAATACAACATATTCTTGTCGTAATGGACCCTACAATTGACGAGCAACCTGGATTATTGAGAGCTATTGAATTTGCCAAAAAATTTGATGCGAGCATAGAGCTTTTTTTGGTGGTTCACCATAGTGCCCTTGCGCCTAAATGGTTTAATAAAGACCACCGACAAGAACAAATAATTAATCATTATTTGAAAACAAAACAACGTTGGCTTGATACTTACCTTTACGAAGTTACCCAAGAAAATATATCTGTGAGCTCAGAGGTTCGGTGGCATAAACCGCTCTATGCTGAAATTCTTAAAAAAATCACAGAATGCCATGCTGACATAGTGATAAAATCGACTCATCAACACCCAGTACTTGATCGATTACTTTTTACCCCTAATGATTGGCAATTACTTAAATCTTGCCCTGTCCCGTTATTGCTTGCAAAATATCCCTCTACCAGCATATATAAAAATGTGATGGCTGCAGTCGATCTAAAAAAGACAGAAGACGAATGTACCAATTTAGATGAGGCTATTCTTGATAGCACTGCGATGATCTCAGAATATTTTAATGCAATTGATCATGTCACTCATGCTTATGATCCGATTGGTCAGGAATTATGGCCAACCATGGATAGTGGTATTTTTGGTATTGATATGTCGACGTATAATTATCAATTATATCAAGAACAGCAACAAGAATATCACCAAAATCAATTTGCTCATTTAGTAGAACATTATGGATTTGAGGATCAAAATACTCACTTAGTCCATGGAATAGCGTCTTCTCAACTGATTGACCTTGTTAATGATGAAAATATTGATCTGTTAGTTATGGGAGTAAGATTTCATTCAGGCTTTGTTGGTACAACGGCGGAGAAAATTTTAGACGAGGTTAACTGTGATATTTTGGCGATTAAAGCCACCTAGGTTTTAAATACTTAAATATGAAGATCAGTAATTAAGTTTTTACATAGGAACTTTCTACAGATAGATATTGTTGAAAAAATCTGGAGTGCTGGCGATATGCCATTGCCATTAAAAAAGCAAAGAAATACCTTAATTGATAAAGCGGTCATGTTAACAAGGTATTACAGTTTTAGTTTGTTCTCTTATTTTTCTGTCAATACCCCGGTAACCTTTTGTCAAAATAATAATGGATTTTATTTTAACTTTTAGCTAGCGCTTGCAAATGTTGCGTATCAACAATCGTTATATGTCGTCTATCTAGCTTTACACAGCCTTTTTTGCTCATACTTGTGAATGTGCGGCTGACGGTTTCGGAGGCAAGCCCTAAATAATTACCGATATCATCACGAGACATACTTAAATCAAACTCGGTATCAGAGCAACCAAGCATTTTATGGTTTTGAGATATTTTAAGTAAAAACGACGCTATTCGAGTATTCGCATTTTTTTTACCTAGCATATGAATATTACTGTTCTTTTGTTTGAATTTATTCATAGCAAATTCAATTAACCAAGAAGGTATAAGTTGTTCAAACACTTCCTCTAATTTATGTATAGGTAGAGCACAGACAGATGAGGTTTCTAGTGATATCGCCGTTGCCATATTTTGATTAAAAGGTAACCCATCTAGTCCTAAAATATCTCCTGGGCCATGGAAATTTAAAATTTGTTCTTGTCCGGACTGATTGGTTATAAATGTTTTAATTGAGCCTGATTTTACAACATACAAGTTTTCTAATTTGTCACCTTCGCGAAATACTCGTTCATTTAATCTAACCAATTGAGAATCAATGATTTTTAAACTAGTGGCACATTTTTTTACTTTAAACGCGATACAGTCTTTTTGCCTTACACACATGCTGCAAGAGTCCACTGAATTATCAGTATTATTGGTGGTTTTAAACATAATGTCCCTTTTACTATCGAAAACCGTTATTTTAGAAATAAGACTTAACCCTTACTTTTAAGTTTAGTCAATGTAATTTTCGTATGAATTTTATACAAAAATTAATGCCCTTATTTGTAAATAAGCATGCGCTATATTTACAAATAAGGGCATAGGGTAATACCTGATATTGGTCAGTTATTTATACTATTAACACTCATAGGTAAAAGAGTGAAAGTGTTGATTGGTATTACGAATGGGCCTATTGAGATAATACTATTGTAAACCGAAATTTTGAGTAGTTTGCTAAAGCTGATATGGTATTTATCATATCTTTATAGGGACCTCTATAGTAACCCCCTAAAAATAATCAAGGTAATAACTTTTTTATTAATCTGTTTTCTCGCCTTTAAGGTAGGCACTGATGAAGCAGACGACTTTCTCTCAACAACCAAAGAGGCTGAGTAAGGTGATATGGGCGCTCAATTTAACCTTATACTTATGTATAAATAATGGCAAGGGTCTATACATGACTTCCAATAAGCTGCTGGGTGGCTTAAAAGT
>TARA_B110000090_G_scaffold138588_1_pt1 | contig 10742 bp, 7 predicted proteins | sample TARA_B110000090 | Tara Oceans TARA_B110000090 (sample SAMEA4397239) | marine metagenome | biome: Polar Biome; feature: [SRF] surface water layer (ENVO:00010504); material: water (ENVO:00002006), including particulate matter (ENVO:01000060) such as... | depth 5 m
TTGTCGACTCTAGGGCAGTAACCTAACTTCCAAAGCATACCTAAATTAAATATTGTTAGCGAATTGCTATTCAATAGAAAAGAAAAACTTTTTCAAAAAAATGTTTTTCAGTAACAAATTAGCTAGTTTGATCTACTTGAAGATGGGCACTACCTGTACTTCCTTCGCTCACTGACTCCAAAGCAGATATTAACCATTGAGTTCAGCGGTTAGTGTCATAAAAGCCATTATTGCTTAGCTTTATCGGGACTCGATAAAATCCCGAATCAGTAGAGTGACCTTTTCTGGAGCCTCCAATTGTGGAGTATGTCCGACGCCGGGCAAGATTTCTATTCGAAGCTGATCAGCATAGTTTGGCAATTGCTCCATGAAGGTAGTGACAAAGGTTTTATCCGTTTCGCCCCAGATCAGCAGGCTGTTGACGGATGTACTAGCCGATTGAGAAGGCCAAAAATTGTCTTCAAAAATATCGTCAAAAGAGGGGATGTTTGCGCGATACCAGTTAATGCCGCCGGTTACCGCTCCTGGCTGTGCCATCGCTGTTTTGAATAGCTCGCCTTCGGCTTGCGAAATTAAGTCACGTGCTACAAATTTTTCATAGCCACCGGCTTTCCAAAAGCCGAGGGCATTATTCTCCTTAAGGCGCCGCTCTCCTTCTACTGATTTTAAGCGTTTTATATACTGTGATGCTTGTTGTTGGGCAGGGTTGGATCGTAGTAATTCGAGAAACAGATTGTAGGGTGGGGCATTGAGCACAATCAATTTTTCAAGACCTGGGGGATTTGTCTGTGCGTATGCCCAGGCCAACGCGCCGCCCCAATCGTGCCCCACCAGTATGTATGATTCTCCCCCAGCTAGTTTATCGATGGCATTGCGCAGCTGTGTAGTTAGCTTATCGACAGTGTATGCGCTTACCTCGGTAGGTTTATCAGACAAGTTGCTGCCCAGGCCATCGAACGCAACTACGCGATAATTGTTTGCCAATGCCTTGAGTTGGTTTTTCCACTGGTACCAGTAGGAGGGGAATCCGTGATGGAATACCACCAATTTGCCACTCCCCCCGCTCACGTAGTGCAGCCTGTTACCTCCAACTGCGACGTAACCTTCAGTGAATTTCGGTATGTCATTGCCATCTAGGTTTTGAGCATTGAAAAAACGCAGGGACTCACTGGGAATGTTCTTTGTGATGAATTTAGAATGTACAGAATTCTGTGTAGTGCAACCGATTGCCGCATAACAAAATACTAAACACAAAGCGACACCACGAATTTTCTCCATAAGTAATCAGCTATAGAGGATAAATAGTATGCCCGCCATCCATCACCAAGGCATGCCCAGTCATATAATTGCTGTGACGAGAGGCCATAAAAACGGCGACTCCCTCCATATCTTCAACAGCGCCCACACGCCCCAAGCAGGCGCGGCGTTGCGAGGCATCTTTAAAAGCCTGAGAGGTTCCCGCGGTTAGGTCTGACTCGACATAGCCGGGCAGCAGGGCATTTGCAGAAATACCATTTTGACCGAGTTCAACAGCTAAAGCCCGAATCAGGCCGATGACTGCAGCCTTGGTTGTCGAATAAGATGCGTGATAGCCAGTTCCCATTTGAGCAGCAATTGAGGACGTTACCACCAACTTACCAGGTGCTTTGCGCTCTAAAAGATGCGCAATGACTGGGCGAAAAGTATTTACAACGCTGTTCACGTTTAGGTCAATCCCACTATTCCAGGTAGCACTGTCTGTTTCATGCAGAAAACCGGCCGGACCAGCGCCCCCAGCATTGGCAAAGCAAGAATCAACTTTTCCATAATGAAGCAACGTTGCAGCAAAGGCATCATTCACCTGTGATTCGTCAGTGACATCGCATACAAAAGCTTTTGCTTGCCCGCCAAAGCTAGTTAATTCAGCGACAGCCGCTGCGTTCTTTTCTTCGTTTCTGGCCCAAATCGCTATAGATGCACCTGATTTTACTAGGCCTCGGGCAAAAGCCAGGCCAATACCGCCATTTCCGCCAGTGATCAGGGCTACATGCCCATCTAAATTAAACATTGTGATACTCCATTTAGTTGGCCTTCGAGACCGTTAATTTATATTAACTATATGTGCAGTTAAATCAATAAAATTGTAATTTATATCTCAAATTGATTGATTTAAGACCTTAATAAAGTCCAAATAAGCGACATAATGCATTCTAATCTATTTTTAGTCACTAAAATACTAGGATTTAAGTAATGCGGATTAAGCTCCTTTAAACAGAGCTTTAATGACGTTAAGCACTATGCTTTTTTGTGAAAAAACATATTATTATGTAGATTATTCAATAAAATATTGACTGTTTTTCAATATTGATTTATTTTGTTGACGTTAAGTGCAATTAAAAGACACTATTCGAAAATAAAACAGGGGAAATCCAATGTTTAAGCTAATTTCACATCGCCGTTTTACAACAGTTGTAGCAATAGCGGCGGCTGGTCTTACAATCAGCTTACCGGCCACCATTTATGCTCAAGAGCAGGTGGCGCCGCTAGAAGAAGTTATTGTGACCGCGCAAAAGCGCTCACAATCCCTACAAGACGCTTCAATATCTATCTCAGCCTTCAGTGGAGTCGCCCTTGAGACCCGTAATATTGAAGATTTTGCTGATTTGCAGTTTTCAGTTCCAAACGTTATTTCAGATGGTAATAGAATTGCGATTCGAGGAGTTGGCAATAACGCGGCCTCCACCAGCGCCGAAGCGGGCTTGGGTTACCATATCAACGGTGTTTATCTAAACCGCCCGCAGGCGGGCAGTAACGAGTATTTTGATGTGGAGCGTTTGGAAGTTCTGCGTGGGCCACAGGGTACGCTCTATGGGCGTAACACCACAGCGGGTGTTATCAATATAATCACTAAGAAGCCGACCGAAGAGCTAGGCGGCGATCTATCCGTAACGTTGGGCAATTACAACACTCGCAAAATCAAGGGTGCGTTGAACATACCGATTAGCGACAATGTTCGACAACGATTTGCCGGTTTTTGGCTTGAGCGTGACGGATACAGCACTAACCTCTTTACCGGCAATAACGTAGATGGGCGCGATAGCTACGAATTACGCAGCAGTACCACTGTCGATTTTAGCGATAAGCTTTCTGCAGACCTAGTGATCTCCTATTTGAAAGAAGACAGTAATCGGCTAGCCAACAGCAAAGGCGTTTGTACTCGGGACCCAGCTCTAGGTTGTTCGCCCTTATCTTCTGGTTTTGACACGCCCGACGCGACCGGTAATATTTTTCATGTCGTCAGCGCTTATGCCGGTGGAGGTTTGATATCCCCTGGAAACTGGTTCGCTGATACCATCAATCCAAGTGATTACCGCACGGTTAATCGTGATATCGAGGATGAATACATGGTTGATCAATTGGGCGTTTCCCTCGAGCTGAACTATGAAATGGACAATCACAAGCTTACCTCCCTCACTGGTTACTATGATACAGAAACAGATGTAATCCAAGATTTTGATCGATTTGTTCCTAGTGTTAACCTGAACTTCCCGGTGACCTACCGAGCCAACGGTCGGGACCTTATCACCACCGACCAGCATAAGTCTGGACGACGTGATGCTTCAGAAACTGACCAATTTTCTCAAGAGTTGCGTATCGCATCAGAATACGATAGCAAGTTTAACTTTCTGTTGGGTGCTTATTACTATGAAGAGACCCGCCATGGTCGGGTAATTATTACCTCTCCTGCGTTAGCCTTAGGACAACAGAATTTTGGCTTGGAAGCGGATGCAGAATTTTTCCATGTGCAAACAGATCCTACAAAGACAAAATCGTTTGCCCTTTTCGGTGAAGGCTATTTTGATATAAATGAGCAGACTCGATTGACCTTGGGTCTGCGTTATACCGATGATGAAAAGTCCGTCCGACAGAAACAAAATTTCTTTGTATTCGTTGATACTGGTTGGGTCGAAACGGACAATAAATGGCAAGAGCTTACCGGCAAGGTCACGCTAGAGCATGCGATTAATGAAGACTCTATGGTATTTGCGACTTTGGCAAAAGGCTATAAAGCGGGTGGAGTAAACCCTGGTGCCCCAACCGACTTTGACCCCGAATTTATTAATATGTTGGAAGTAGGTTCTAAAAACACTTTTATGGACGGGCGTCTACAAGCGAACTTCGGTGCGTTCTTCTATGACTACGAAGACTTGCAGCTTGGTGCGGTGAGTCCGACTGCTACTCTTACCGTGAACGGTGATGCTACCGTCAAAGGTGTTGAGGCCGAATTTGCTTTTGCAGCAACCGACCGTCTACTAGTTGATTTCAACTTTGCATGGCTTGATTTTTCGATCGATGATTTTGCCTCTGGAGAAGAGGCTGACCCTCAAGGGATAGCGCCCGGTACGGTGCCTTTATTTGATGCCAACGGCGAGCCCGTGTTTTTTCAAGGCAACTTGGCTAAAAACCTAGATGGTAACGCAGTGCGCAACGCACCCGAAAAGTCATTCAAAATTGGCGCTGAGTATACCGCCAATATCTCAGAAAAATATGAGCTGACAGGCCGCGTTGATTACTACTGGCAAGATGACTATTTTGCTACCGAATTCAACAAACCTTCGGACGTGATTGATTCTTGGCAACAGATGGATGCTCAATTGGTGTTGAGACCAATGGATGCCGATTGGTCTGTTAGGGCTTTTGTTAAAAACCTCCAGAACAACGACGATATAATTCGCATTGGCCAAGATGGGCCATTGGTTGGTCGCTTTCGCACCGCAAGTATACTTGAGCCGCGCACCTACGGAGTTGAATTGCGCTTTCCGTTTTAACAGATAATCCTAGACGGCTAGTTAATGCGGCATCGATGAGTCGGCGACTCTCCTCTCTTTAATTTGTACGGATAAATCGATGCCATTTTACTCAGCGCCCGGAGCAAGTAGTTCGGGCGCTGTCTTTTTTTACAACGGTTCATGAGGATCACGTAACGGCGAGGTTTCTTAGTCAGTGTTGTTGTTTAAAGTTAGTTAAAAACGTTATTCCTGCAACGACAGTTTTAGAAACCGAACGAAACACATTTAGTGGATTATAATATTCATGACCCGAGACTCGAGAGTTTAGCTATGCCGATTAAAATAAGTGCCATTTTTCTTTTCCTCGTTTTGTTCGCGGGTGCCGGTATGGCAGGTGAGGTGCCGAACACTGATGCAGAAAACGCAGGAATTCAAAGCGGTAAAAAGCTTTTTGAAGCAAATTGCCTAGCCTGCCATGCCGGCGCGATGCCGGAAGCTCCCAAAGTCGAAGCCCTGAATCTTTATTCTCCAGAACGGATCTACGATGCTCTCAACTCCGGGATCATGAGTACCTCCGCCCTGATGATGTCGAATCAGGATATACGCCAGGTTGCTCATTACCTGACTGGAAAACAGGTTCAGAACAATAAGCAGAAGAGGGAATTGTTTTTATGTGGGGCAGATCCGCAGGTTGCCAAAAAAGGGTCGCAGGCCAGTTGGACCGCTTGGGGCGGGGCGCAAGGGAACCGACGCTTTCAAGCACAAGAAACGATCCTCAATACTGATAACGTAAATGGTCTAAAGCTCAAATGGGCATTCGGTTTTCCAGAGACTACACGAGTGAGATCGCAGCCTACAGTAACGGCTTCTATGATCTATATCGGCAGCCAGGAAGGCACGGTCTATGCGCTGGACGCAGATACCGGTTGTATTCATTGGACCTTTGATGCTGGCACGGAAGTTCGTGGCGCGATAAAGTTACATGCCCATCCCACCGACGGCAGGTCAATTCTGGTATTTGGTGATACTAAGGCCAATGCCTATTCAGTTGATGCAAACACAGGAGAAGTGCTCTGGAAAACCAAGGTTCACGAACACATCTTCGCCACGGTGACCGGTTCGGTTACCGCTGACAAAGACAAAGTCTATGTGCCCGTCTCCTCAAATGAAGTGGTTCCCTCCGCTCGTTCTGAATACGAATGCTGTACGTTTAGGGGCTCACTGGTCGCGGTCAACTTAATCGACGGCAGCATAGCTTGGAAAACCTATACCACACCAGAACCAGTCGCCACTGGCAAAAACTCAGCCGGTGCGAATAATTTCGGACCGTCCGGTGCACCTATATGGTCGAGCCCGATGCTGGATAGTAAGCGCAAGCTTATTGTTGTTACCACTGGGCAGAATTATTCCTCGCCCGCGACTGGCACCAGCGATGCGATAATTGCGATGGACACGGCTACTGGAAAAATACGCTGGACAACCCAAGTTTGGGAAAACGATGCATGGAACGGCGGGTGTTCACGAAAAACGGCAAATTGTCCGAAAGAAGACGGCCCTGACTTTGACATTGGCACCGGTGTTATTCTCATCGATACTGCCCACGATAAGCAATTGTTGTTGGTCGGCCAGAAGTCGGGTTTGGTTTTCGCACTTGATCCAGATCAAAACGGTAAAATTCTCTGGCAAAAGCGTGTTGGTAGCGGTGGCACAATGGGCGGCGTGCATTGGGGTATGAGCAGTGATGGTGATCGCCTTTATGTTGGCGTGTCTGATTTACCAACTATGAACCCTTACACAAAGGGCGAGCCCAAGCCCGGCTTGAACGCCTTAGACCCTGCGACAGGTGAATTCCTATGGCGCCTGCCGTTAGCCAACAACTGCGCCGCTGAGACGAAGTTTAGGTGTTACCCGGGAATTTCCGCTGCTGTCAGCAGTAGCCCAGGACTAGTGTTCGCAGGGGGAATGGATGGCATGCTCAGAGCAGTTGATGCTAAGAATGGCAAAGTTCTCTGGGAACACAATACTTACCAGCCATACATTACGGTGAATGGCATAGCTGGCAAGGGTGGTTCTATTGAAGCCGATGGTCCAGTAATCGCCAATGGTCAGCTGTATGTTACTTCGGGCTATGACAAGTGGGCGGAAATGCCCGGAAACGTGTTGCTGGTATTTGCCTTGCCTGACAAATGAGTCTGTGGCTCTTTATTTACACGAACTACACCAACGTTTACGGAGTAATTAATGAAAATGGTCACCAAACTAATATTGCCGACAGTGCTACTGTGTTTTTGTTGGCAGGTCAGTGCCATTGAAATCGATAAGACCGCCAATATAAACGACACCAGCACAAGTTTTATGGGCATCAACCATATTGGCTTGTCGGTAAAAAACCTAGACGCGACTTTGGCATTTTATAAGGAGGCGACAGATTTTGAGTTGGTGAAGCGGGAGAAGGTTTCTAAAAATAAAGACGCTGATGCGCTTTATGGTCATGAGAATATCGCCTATGAAATAGCTGTGCTCAAAGCTCCTAACATGCTGTTTGAACTAATAGAGTTTAAGCATAATCAGCACGCCTCAAGACGGCATAGCCCAGTCACCGGGTCGGGCATGACACACACCTGTTTTCAGTCACCTTCGACAGATTCGGGGTGGGACAAATTTATTAAGGCTGGCGCCTCACCGTTATCTAGGGGAGCGGAACCTATTGATCTTGGTGGATATGGCATAACCTACGGTTACGCCTATGACCCAGAAGGCAATATGATGGAGCTTGAACAGCTAGATCTAGAAATAATTAGACGTATTCAAAAGGACAAAACCTGGGAAGAATTCAGCGAAGTTATGTGGATGACGCAGGTAGCGCTGGTAACCCACGATATAGAGCGGCTAATGAAATATTACGAGAGTGTGCTGGGCTTCCAACCCTTTCGCGTAGCTGACATTTCGAACAAACCCAAGTTCGATGAAATTGTTGCTATTGATGATGTGAAAATGCTGGGCGGATGGTTCAAAATGGATCAGGCCTCCAAAATGATGGAGTTTTGGCAATTTGTTAATCCTGTTACAGCCGAATTTAAAAGCGAGCGCGACGCCACCACTATGGGCTATTCGTTTTCGTTGGAAGTGGGCGACATTCAAAAAGAATATCAGCGATTAACAGCCCTTGGCGTGGACTTTATTAGTAAGCCAGTCAAGCTAGGCGGTTTCTGGCAGGTCTATGCCCGGGACCCTGACAGCAATATTTTTTCTCTGCGACAGGTTGTCGACGTTGGCTCCGAGTACTCTGTACGAAAGATGGATGTCAGTAAGTTGGACTAAATATATCCCCTAAGTGTTCAATTAGTTTTATAGAACCACATTCGACATCACTTTGGCGCTTATGCCTCTATGAACTATTGAACCAACCCTTCACTTTTGGAAACCTGATCAATAATGAAATACAATAACCCCTCAATAATATTAGTTCTCGCCATCGCAATTTTTGCCATCAGTTGCACCGCATATAGTAAAGACACGGCCAATACCGCTTCATTCCCAGAATTTGACAGTAAGCTGTCTAGACTAGATTTTGATGCCGAAAAATTAGTGGCGCTTGAAAAGCGTATGCACAAATTCGTGGCTGATGGAGAGACCATGGGTATCGCCACTCTGCTCGTGCGCAATGGCAAAGTCGCCAGCTATACTCAGGCTGGTGTGCGTGACATTGTGAAAGGCAAGCCTATTACTCAAGATACTATTTATCGTATTTACTCTATGAGCAAACCAATTACCGGTGTGGCGATGATGATGCTCTATGAGCAAGGTGAGTTTTCACTTTCTGACCCGGTCTCAAAATTTATTCCTGAATTCGAAAGCCTTGAGGTTGTAAAGAGCTATGAGAAAGACGGAAGCTTCGAGTTAGAGCCGCTTGAGCGGCAAGCAACTATGCAGGAGCTAATGAGTCACACCGGGGGCTTTGCCTATGGCTTCTCTGGGATGGACCCTTCGAACGCCGAGTACAGGAAACAAGATGTTTTAGGCTCATCTGATCTGCAAGGCCTTGTCAACAAAGTCGCAAGTGCTCCGCTAATGCACCAACCCGGTACCAAATGGGAATATTCAATTTCTGTTGATCTTCAAGGCGCTATTATTGAACGAATTACTGGTATGACCCTGAGTGAATACCTCGATAACAAATTGTTTACTCCTCTCGGAATGACAGATACAACGTTCTACGTTTCCGCCGACAAGGCAGACCGCCTTGCCGATTTGTTTGCTTATCACCCAGTTACACAAACTCTGCAGAGAATGCCGTTCAGTGAGCCAGATTACAATTTGTTGGGCGATATTTCGTACAGCAAAGAGACTCGTGGAATGGAGTCCGGAGGTGGGGGGCTTGTCTCAACCATGGCTGATTACGCACGTTTCTGTCAAATGTTGATCAATGGAGGAGAATTAAACGGTACTCGAATACTGAGCGAAAAGAGCGTTAAATTGATGAGTACCAACGTGCTGACTGACGAACAAAAAGTAAACAACGCTGGCAACCTTACTGAATCAGGCTCTGACCGGCTTGGGTTTGGTTTGAATTTTGGCATCATCATGGGTGCAGAATCTGAAAAGTCGAGCTACGGGAACGGTAGCTATTTCTGGGGAGGCGCTGCCGGCACTTGGTTTTGGATTGATCCAGTTAATGACCTTTTTTTCATTGGGATGATACAGCGCTTTCCTAAGGGTCCTCCGAGTGTCAATCCTGATTTTCGAAGTGTCTCTCAGATGTTTGTCTATGATTCGCTGGTGGACTAATTTTTAAGTCATTCATAGCCATATTTTATATGGATACGATACTAGTGATCTTCCAAACATAGTGGAGATTACATAAACAGCTGATAAGAGGAACTATTCACATGAAACAGCAAAGCGCCCATTGCACCTAACCAAACTGAAATTCTGATTTATAGAGTCACTAATCAACTAAATGATGGCTCAACGGTCAACAAAGAAGATGCAAAGTACGATGCAGATTTTGTCAAAGGAGCTGGCTTAGATGAAGACCGAGAAGCGGCTGTGAAAATCTAGGAAACGATAAGCGCGGGTAGAAAAACCCATCTGACTTTTGGTCTATTCGAAAAGGCTATTGTGCCTTTCCATCAAAATCTGGAAAGGCGATTAAACCAATAGGTCTATGACAATTCTGGTAGGCCACGCTAATCTGGTTTACGTTTACGCAGCGATTTCAGTGAAGCGTGGTACTTTTTCTGGACTGCTTCTAGGCTCCCAAGAATCATGGCCACGGTAATATCTTCAATTTTCTGGAGGTCGGTATCGTGATGCACAATGTAATGGCCTGCGGCGGCTGGCAGACCGTATGATATGTCGACTACTGGCAGGGCGATATCCATATCAATATCAAAATTATCGCTAAATATTTGAGCGATATAAAGTACCGCAGAGCCGCGGCTATATTCGGTCGGATCACCTGAATTCGCAACGGTTGGCTCAGCAGCCAGTCTTTCGATCAACAGGCCGTGTGTTTTGATGTAAGACAGATATACATTGGTAACCCGCCGCACTACCTGCTCTAAAGTGTCAGCGCTCTCGGCAGCTTCAAATTGCAATTTCCTTAAGTGCCGGTACTCGCGGGTCAACAGTTCCTGCAGTAATGGAGTCACGTTTGGGTAATAGTTATACACCAACGCTTTACTGATTCCTGCTTGCTTGCCAAGGCGTTCCATACTGACCGCAGAAACCCCTTCACTTGCAACAAGCATTGCCGCTTGATCCAAAATCATGGATTTCCGAACTTCAGGGGACAGTCTGATTCTGGTTATTTTTGATGAATCTTTATTGTTCATAAATACCTTGCTGCTGGCTGCTAAATCTTCAGTCAATTATAATTCAAAATGTCGATATAAATCAATGATTTATAGTTATTTACTATCCCGTGATCGAAACTACTTTTGATTGAGGTGTGGCACAAGCGTAGTCGCT
>TARA_B110000090_G_scaffold187403_1_pt1 | contig 10731 bp, 7 predicted proteins | sample TARA_B110000090 | Tara Oceans TARA_B110000090 (sample SAMEA4397239) | marine metagenome | biome: Polar Biome; feature: [SRF] surface water layer (ENVO:00010504); material: water (ENVO:00002006), including particulate matter (ENVO:01000060) such as... | depth 5 m
TACCTTTGTTTTTCAAAACCACTCGGTGCGCGAGTAGGTCCCACTCCAAATTCAAGTCAAGAAAGAAATCCATCCGGTCCTCGGGCTCGCCGTAGGTCAAGCACACGTAGGTTCCCCCGGGGCGAAGCACTCGGAGGGATTCGCGAAGCATTCGCGCGACGTGCGTTTTTTTTGTTTTTTGTTTGCCGATGTTTTCATTTTTGCAAGTTTCCTCGGGAGTTTCCTCGGTAGTTTTCTCTTTGTCAAGTTCCTCGCCATCCTCCTCGTCCAGCTGGCACATCGTATCAAGGGTCGCTTTGTCCAAAACGCAGTCGAAGCTGGCATCCGAAAAAGTCATTTGCGTCACGTCCATGACCCGGTAGCTCACCTCGAAGTTGGTGGGGTTGGGCGGAGCGCTCGGCGGCAAATTTTGCGAGTCGTGAAACTCTCCTCTTTGTTTTTTCCTCTCAAACGACGCTAATCGATTTTGCTGCGCCTTGCGCATCAGCGTAATGGACGGTTCCGAGTAATCCACCGCGGTTATCCGCGAAAACCCACAACTCGCCATGTCCTCCCCTAACGTACTAGTGCCGCACCCGAGCAACACAACGGAGTGACTCCTCACCGCGTAGTCTAAGATATAAGGTCTCAACACGGACCACCCCAAATACCATTCATTGTTGATTTCTCCTTTTGTCAAGTTTTCGCCGATTGTGGCGTGCGGGTCCAAGTACCTGTTGTCCCAGTACTGCTTCGAGCCGTAAATGGACTTAGAAGTAGTGACGCGTTTAGTTGGTGCAGAGGTAGTAGTTTTACCTCTGGTTGGTGCGTATCCCTTACTATACCCGGAAACCGCAGGCTTCGTGGTGCTTCTGCCGTAGGTATACTCGTCCTGCGTAACTGCGGCCCTGCTATCACAATCAGATTCATCAGAGCCGGAATCAGATCCTCTTCGGCCCGCCTCCGCCGCGGCTTTGTCAAGCTCCAGCGTACGCACCGCGAGCTTCGCAAGAAGCGCCTCGAGCTTGGCGCTTGATGACCGCGTAGTGTCCGCGGACTCGGGGGACGCAGGCATGATGACTCCCACGCGTCGACAGGGTGACCGCGCGCGCGACGATTTGAACGAAAAAATCGTTTTGAGAAGTTTCTTTTTTTAGCAAATATTTTTCAGGGTGCCTTCTCTTAGACTCTCACCCAGTACTACTCGCGCCCGCGCGCTCGGGGACCGCCACACGACGCGGCGCGGTGTGCGTCACTAGTGTTTGCGTCACCGAAGTTCTACCACGATGTTGGAGGTTCGGATACTAAACGCAAATGAGGTGCGCACTTATGTCGACCAGGTTCGCCGGATCCACGACGTGTGCTTCCCGGATGACGTGGATGATGTTTCGGGTTCGGACGATGAGGGTGGGCTTTCAAACTTCGAAACAAAGGATGACCGGTTTTGGGACCGACTCGCGGCGTGTCACGACACCGAACACGTGCTTTGGTTTTTGCTGGTTGAGAGGGGTGAGGCGAATACGAGCGGCACGCACGTTGCGTCGACTTCTTCGGGAGCACATCCCGAAGGAGTCCCGAAAAAAGCAAAACCAGCAACGAACGTGATTCTGGGTTTCGCCGCGGCGACGCGGTACGCGACGTGCGCGTACGGCATGCACCTCGCGGTTGATCCGAAGCACAGGGGCAAAGGCCACGGTGCGTGGCTCATGAGGGAGGTCCAGAGCTGGGCGGTGACACACGGGTACACGCAAATGCAAGCCAGCGTGGACGCCGGGACGAAAAAGTTGCTAAGGTATTACGAAAAACTGGGCGCGTACGTCGTGGTTGGAAATTCGCAAAGCGGCGGGTCATCCGCGACCGCCGAAACCGTCACGCGCATCGCCCGGGACTTTGACGCTTTGCTATGTGAAAAGGAACTGCGAATGTCGCGTGAGCTAGGGGCGGTTGGGGGTACTTCTGGTAACAAGAGCGCGGCGCGCGTCACAAAGGCGTTTGCGCTGGTACTTGGCGTCGCTTTCGGCGTTTTTAGGAGTCGTCGATGAGTCCAGCGAGACGGATAGAATAGGCTAGCTAGTAATGTGCTATTAATAATAGATAGGTAGAGAGACTCATCGTCAGTCTAGTCTGTGGGACTTGCTACGACAGATCCGCGACGGTCCAGTGTTTGGGAATCGCAACGTCTTCGTCGTCGTCGGGGTTGGCGTTTCCCAAACCCGCTTCAATCGCCGCTTGGACGGCTCGGCCAGCCGGCGTCACCGCGCGGTCGCCGGCGCTCATCAGCAACCTTGCGGCTGTGTTAGGCATAGTCTCAGTTGATGAAGTAGTCGATGCCATTCCAGCAGTATTGTGAGACGCGCTTGAGGTCATGCCAGTAATTCCTTTCATTGACGCCACGGTTGTCCCGGGTGCAAAGTCGGTGCTCTTTACGTTATTCCCAACCACGACCCGTCCCGTGTTTTCGTCAACCTGCACGTTGAGCCCGGCCGCCGCCAGCGCGTGCGCGTCCGTCGCGACCTGCGGTTGCAAACCCTCGATTTCGTATCGCGCGTCGTCCGACCCCGCGCACAGGTTCCGGACACCCCACAGCGCCCATTCGCGTAGATAGTCGTCCCCGTCCTCGCCTCGGGTGCAGGCGAGAATAACAGAACTGTGATTGTAAAAGAAAAGTGTCAGTCTTTGTATGGGTAAACAGTGTGTTGACGGATTTTGGAAAGGCCCAATACGTACGTGCCCCCCAAACGCCACACCATGTCGCACACCCTCGGCCGGCCGAACATCGCGTTGGCCAACGGCGCTAAGCAATCCACGCGGTACCCGTCCCAAGGCCGGACGCTGGGAAAAGGGTCGTGGCCCGAGTTACTGTCTGCTGCAAAGTCTTCAGACGCAGAAGTAGCACCAGTACTTTCTTCAGGTACACCGGTAGTTAAATCATCACCATTAGTACCAGTAGTAGTACCATCCGCAGTTTCTTTAGGTACGCGTATTGGCTTAAACGTCTTCGCGTCTAACTTTGGCGCTTTCGTCGGGCCCTCGGCTTTGGCCGTGTTCCCGCATCCCGCCGGTACGGGCAGGCTTTTCAGCAACCCCAGCAGTAATCGGGGCATGCCCATCGCGGACAACGCGGTGGCGACGTCCAGCTCGGTCTGTACCACAGCGGGCTTGACGTCGCGTTCCGTCACCGCGCGTAATATGCCGAGACACGCTCGGAGCGTAACCAACGCGGCGTCGCGTTGCGATTGGTCATCCTTTTCATCGTTATCCTTCGCGCGAGCCGCTTCCACAAACGAACCCGCTCTGGACGCCAGGTCCAACACAAACGCCAACGTGCCTTCCGACAGAATCAGCGATGGCGGGTCGGTCGTTTCGGTCGTTTCGCCGATCGCACGACGCACCAACTCAAGAAGCGTCGCTTGCTCCACTCCGAAGGACTCGTTTATTTCTGCGTCCTTAGTAGCGTCATCCCCAGCACCGTCACCAAGCGCCATCCCCAGAATCTTCCTTCTCAACTTGTCGTCCCTGGCCAGCGCCACGGACTCCGCGTTCGGCGCCAGCCCGCGGCACAGCACAGGCAGCGAGTCGCCCTGGAACAAGCACGAATCCTTGACGAACCTCGCCAGCCAAACCCCGCCGCCAGCGTGGAACTCTTGTTTTTCGGTAGTACTGCTCGTAGTGTTGCTAGTCTTGGTATTCGGAGTCTTCGTATCACCCGTCTTGGTATTGTCCATATTCGTACCACGTTCCTCTGCTATAGAAGCACGCAAAAGAGGACGCCAAATACCAGAACAGGCTTTGAACCCGCAAACCTTGCCCGTGGCGAACGCGTTTGAGGCGCCGTCGTCCGCGTTTCTGTTTCCGTCGTTCGCCGACCCCGAAATCTCTCCATCCACGGCGTCGCAATCAAACGCGCTTTGTCCGACCTTCCCGAACCGGGCGTGCATCGTGGCGCAAAGAATGGGATGCGTCATGTGCGCTGCCCTGCCTTTTAGCAGCGCTACTGTTGAAAAAGCGTCCGGGTGAAGTTTACGCCAACTCGTCTCTCCCGCGACGCCGCCGCCCGCTATCAAGTTACACGCTAATTGAAGACTAGCAACGATGGCGTCCGTCAACTTTTGATTTTGGTCATCAACAAGGAGAAGTTCCACCAGGGCAGGTAGGGCGATTTTTAGGGCTTCGTGGGCTTGCGCACGAGCCGCGCCTCCCCGCGCGACGCAATCACCAGCGCACAGGTTCCGCAGCGCGCGCGCTAAAGGCGCGAACGGGACCAACGAGTTGTTTTTTTGTGCACAAAAAGAATCGTCTGTCGAAAAAGAATCGCACCACCGTCCCGCGTGCGCCGCGTTGAGAAGCTCCTTGGCGAGCGCAACCGCGGCGCCTTGTGCTGCCAAAGACGAACGAACAGCCGGGTCCTTCGCGTCGCGCACCATGTCCTCCACCGCACAACGCGCCTCTTCGGAGTCACCGCTAAGGCGAGCGGACTCGAAGCGCGTGGCCGCCGACATTGTTTCTTTTTATGGCAGCGCACGACGCGCGTCGTTCCAGATTGGTTGCGATTTCCGGGAAGACACTGTAGTGACCAGTAGTACCACTACCGTTACACTGGAAGCGCGCACGTACGGAAACGTCTCCGAACGTAAAACACACAAACCAGTGGTGTTCGTCCAAAAGTAATGCAAACTAAAAGAGCCAACAGGCGCGTCGCCGAGGGCAACGCGCGCGCCGCGTTGTGATGGAAAGAAGTTTTTTAATCATCAAGTCAGAACAAGCACAAGAACCACCGCCGCCGACAAAATCACAGTCGGTGCGCTCGCACCCCTGTCAAGTAGACTGATCACTTGGCAGGAGTGACGTATAAGTCTCCATGGAGTCCGCGGTGAGGTGCCTCCGCGACGCCGTCGCGCCCGACGAGACCGCGTGTTGTCTCGTTTCCGTGTCGTGCGACACGTCGGTGGCTGGGTGCGAGGGCGTTGAGATCTTCGCCCATCTGTTAAGAGAGCACTGCGACTTCGTCTCTGCAGGCAAGGCGCACGCCAAGAAAACGATCCTGGTCGCCGCGGCGCACGCCCCGGAGAGATACGGACTGCCAAACACAAACAAGGTCGCCGTGGTGAACATGTTCCGAGACCCGCACGGGTGGCTGGGTGGGACGGATGGGATGAATGGGATTGGGATGGACAAAGAAAACAATGGAAAAAAAGAAAACGGGAAAAACAACCCTCCGCGCCTCGGCGACGTCGCGAGCGTAGGGGATGCCATACATTACGCGCTGGGGGGAGACGCGACTTGTGCGAACGATGTGGACGACGACGACGATGCGGATGACGATGACAAAGAAATCGTGTCAGATACGAGGAACACCGCGACCGCGGCGATTTCACAAAATTCACAAAATGCACAAAACAACCCCAAAACGCCCCCGAAAATGAATCAAAGAGGCAAACGCAGCGGGCTTTGGGGCCGCGCGCCGCGACTGCGCGCTGACACGATCGTGGCGCTTGATTGCGTCGCCGAGTTACTCGCCGCATCCGGGGTTGGGGCTACTCTTAAACTGATTGAATCCCTTCGCGCCGACCAAAGAGTCTGCGCCGTCGTGTTGTACCACCGCGGCGGGGGAAGTTTCGATTTGGACGGCGCATTCGAAAATTTAAAAAATAAAACTGGAAAGCGATTCTTCGCGGCGCGCGCGATACGCTCGGCGGCGTCGTGTTCCGTTGCGGTGACCCTGCCGAACGACGTGATGGAAAAGCTGTGGAGTTACGACTCAGGTAACTCAAGTAACGATTGCGATTCCTTGTTTTTCGCCTCCCTGGACAAAACGCACGCCTCGGCGATGGCCGCCGAGCGCGCGGAGACTCCTTTTTGCGAAATCGCAACGGTTTTGGTTAGGGCGACGGGGCGATCGCGAGGGTCGAGGGAGGCCGTGTTCGCCACGCTTTCGCGCGGTGCGAGTCGGACAGGGTTAGCGTTGGAGTTCTCCGCGGCGTTCTGTGCAAAGACAGCCTCGACAAGCGACTACGGCGACAAAGAAAAAGAAAAGCACTCCGCGGCGGAGACCGAAGCGGCGGCGCTCTCGGCGAAGCTGCAAGCCGCCGTGCCCTTCAACCTGGGGGTATCGAAACGTGAATTGCTCGCCCGGGCGAACGTGGTGCTTCCGTTTGAGCACCAGGGGGGGTTCGTCCGTGCTTCAGGAGACGGGTGGGAGACCAGTGGGCAATTAGACTCATCGAATACGGAAAAAGAAGCCAAGGCGTACCAGTCTGGTGATTTTTTGAGATACCTCCCTCTTGACGCCGGCGGAACGGGGGGCGTTACCGGGGGCGGGCACGGCGAAAACGATTTCGGACAAACACGAAAAGGCGCGATCGTGTACGTCCGGGACTCGGACGACGACGTCTCAGGAAGCGACCCGGACTCGGACGAGGAGCTGGACGAAGACGCGGACTTTTAGGGAAATATTTTAGAAAACAAAGAATCGCGTCTGGTTCGAGAGAAGTACGCGATTCGCAACTCGTGGAACGTGCCTTCGAGCCACTGGTTTTTACACTCGTAAATGAACCGGTCAGCCAGTGGTACGTAGGGGGCACTGCGGGGACTCGACCCTACTTAAAATCCATCCACCGAAGCTCGGGTGAACCCCGGCATTTCGAACCCCTCCGCGAAGGTTTCGACTTCGGTTCGCAAATCGGAAACCTTTGTGTTCCCCTCCAACCCTTTTTTCCATTCCTTGAGCATCTTGCCGTGGCTTTGTTGCACCTCCAACGCGATTTGCACGGCCCGGTGAAGGAACGCGGCGATTGTTTCGAAATCGTGTTCCTTCAAGCCCCTTGAAGTCATCGCGGGCGCGCCGATGCGGCACCTGTGATTGTGTCCACGAAAAGGTCAGTCTTGTTGTATGGGCAAGCAGTCGGAGGGATTTGATTTGGCAAAATACAAAAAAAAAATACGCACCCGCCGGGCGCCAAAGCGCTCGCGTCGCCAAACACCGCGTTTTTGTTTAGCGTGATGTGCAACATGTCGCAGATGGTTTCCATCTTGGACCCGGTCAGCCCGCACGGCCGGAGGTCCCACAGCACCAGGTGGTTCTCCGTGCCGTCCGTGACGAGCTTGTACCCGTTTTTCATCAGCGCGTCCGCGAGCGCCACGGCGTTGGCTTTGGTTTGCTTGCTGTACGCCTTGAACTCAGGGGACACTGAGTGTGGAAAAGAAAAGGGTCAGTCTTGAGTCTGGAGTATGGGTGTACTTCGTAATGTGTATGAGGGATTGGGTAGTTCCGTAGTGGTGTGACTTTCAACCTGTACCCCATAAAGAGCAGGTAACAGTGCACTTGTGATATATTTGTAAGAGCCGCGAGTACTGGTAAGAGTTACCCGTAGTGCACTTCCTTTTAATGACGGCCGTGGACGTCACGTAGGGTCCGTAAACAGTGCCGCCTGATTTGGGAAAGCCGAAAAACACTTACCGGCGTGTTTCAGCGCCACGGCGAGGGCGCCGATTTGGTGGTTGTGAGGTCCGCCTTGTAACGCGGGAAACACGGCCTGGTTCACCTTGGATTCGTAGTCGTACTGCATGTTCTCGGGTTCGCCTCTCATGGAAGCCCTTGGGCCTCGGCGGAAGAAGATCATACCCGCCCGGGGACCTCTTAGGCTCTTGTGCGTGGTCGTCGTGACGATGTCACAAAACTCAAACGGCTGCGTGTGTTCCTCCGCGGCGACCAGCCCGGAGATGTGCGCCATGTCCATCATCAAAAGCGCGCCGCACTTGTCCGCGATTTCTCTGAACCGGGCGTAGTCCCAGTCTCTTGGGTACGCGCTGCCGCCGCAAATCAGCATCTTGGGGCGGTAGTTAAGCGCAGATTCTTCGAGCTTGTCGTAATCGATCAAACCGGAGTGCGGGTCGACTTTGTAGGGAAGGGACTCGAAGAAAATGGACGTGGCGCTTATTTTTTTACCCCCCGCGGTGTAGTACCTGTTTTTGTTAACGAAAAGTGTCAGTCGGTTGGACCGTGGGTATATCCGGGATTGGTATGAGTAAACAGTCGTGCTAAAAGTCCGAGGGAATGCGCCCTTCTGGTCGTAATAGTCCAGGACGCAGGACGAGTATGGGCAATCGCGAAGGCGGGGCGTGGTGGGTGGGCGGGTTCCGTACCCGTGCGTTAAGTGCCCGCCGGACGGCAAATCGAGGCCCATGATCCGGTCGTGCGGCTGCAAAAGCGCCACGTACACGGCCATGTTCGCGGGCGAGCCGCTGTACGGCTGGACGTTGACGCCCCACTTTTCCTTGGGAAGCCGGAACGCGGCGAGCGCGCGGTCCTGGCAAAGCGTCTGAGAGTGGTGAAACAAAGAGGAGGAAGGTTATCGATAAAAGAAAGTGTCAGTCTTGAGTCGGCGAGTGTGGGTGTACTTCGTAATGTGTATGAGCAAACAGTCACCCGTAATCATACGTACCTCGATCTTGTCGATGTTTTCGTTGCCCCCGTAGTACCGAGCGCCCGGCAAACCCTCGCTGTACTTGTTGGTTAAGCAACTCCCCAACGCTTCCATAACAGGCGCGGAGGTGAAGTTCTCACTCGCGATGAGCTCGATGCCCTGGCTGTTGGTGGTGTGGGATGGAGAGAAAAGAAGAGCGGGGTACGTCAGCGATCGTTATCGACGAAAATCTTCTTTTGTCGCAGAGTAAGGTCTCGTGTTCAGTCGTCAGAGTTGGAAACGCGGTGTTAGGAAACGCGATCGATCGGCGTGTTCCCAACGTGTTGTCCTTTACGTACATCTGCCTCAGCTTTTCCTTCTGCACCAGGTTGTACACATCGGGGTCCGCTTGTTTCAGGGTTTTCAGGGCCTCGGGGAAAATGGCATCCTGGGGTTTGGGGGGGGGATGCGTGTCAGTGGATACGTCACCGGAAGCAGGAAAAGAGATCGGCGGGAAAACAATCCACGCGTGTCGGTGATCGTCACGCCACGGCTCGTTCGCGGTCTTTAGATCCAGGGGAGCTTCGTCACTTGTTTCCGAAACAGCAGTACGTAGTGCCGAGTAGTGGCGTCCCGACGTACCATTGTTGCGTTCGTCTCTTTGTGTCGTCTCGTGGGCAGGGGAAGAGTGATGCAGCCGGCATCTGGGGATCGCCGAAGGTTGCGAAGGTAGGCTCGCGAAAAATCTCAAGTGATTTTTCATCGCCGACTTTTTGGCCGCGCCAAGGCTCAACACCCCCTGCAAGCACCTGCCATCGCATCACAGCCGTTCGCGACGCCCGGGCCCGGACGCAGGGACGGGGTGTGGGTGGTTTACTGGTTTCGGGAGAGAGGCGGAGTGAGAGGCGGGTTTAGGGTCACTTTCCGTGATGCCTCCGTCAACTCGCGCGCGCGAGCCGTACACGGGCCGGGACGCGGAGCGGTTGTTGCTGATCCCGTCGTCGCACGAAACTTTTGCGAAACCGAAACGAACCCCGTGGCACCAGAAACCGCACGCGGGGTGTGCTGTGTTGGCGGTGTTGAGTTTGTTCGGCCTAGGCGCGGTGCTCCTGCCGTCGTTCGAGTCCCCGGGGAACATCACCGTTTTTCGCGCCGCGGAGGCGGACGTGCGAGTACGGCAACTCGCGGGGTGGTTTGAGGATTTAAACGAACCCGGGCAAGATTCGGTGCACGCGGTGACCCTGGCGGTGACGCAAGATCGGGACGCGATACTGGCCGCGTTAGCGTCGACTTCCGATCCGGACAGCCAGAGGTACGGCAAGCACTACACGCAGCAAGAGGTGCACGAAATCAGCACGAACAAACGAAGTTTAGTGTCGGTCCGGGCGTTCGTGGAGAAAGCCACTTCCGGGCTGCGAGTTAAAATAAATTGGTCACCCGGTTTCGACTTCGTGCGCCTCGAAGCGCGGGTGGAGGACCTTGATAAGATCTTCAACGCCAAGTTTCGGCGGTGGGAGCGGCGCTTGCGGAACGACGTGGTGCACGAGACCTACAGAACCCGGGAACTCGCGGTACCGAAAGAATTAGAGAACCATCTGGACGGAATCTTAGGCGCGCTGCATCTGCCGAGCGGACAACTCGCGCTAGCGAGCGTCGAGGCGGAGGATGCGGACGAGGGGGAGATGACGACTGGGTTGGATGTGGAAACACGAGACTCCGGGAGCACTGCAAGCGAAAACAAGGTGGGTGACCGTGTCACTGCCAAGGCCACGGTCTTTGTTTCGAACCCGGCCGGTGGGGACGGTTGGGACGGGAGCGACGATGCGTTACGTTTGGGCGACCCCGGGCGGCTGACTCCTTCCGCGTACACTGACCGCGAGCCGATCGAGATCGGCAAGCCCCCGGTGCGTAAACAGGTCAGCGAGCACGAGTGGGTGCTTCGTGAGGCGAAGGCGCTGGCCAGAAAGGCGGCGGTTGGTGGCGGTGGGGACACGGGCAAACAGTCTGGTAAAAACGGCGACGGCGGCGGCGCTAAAGTTGCGAACTCGGTTCCCGTTTTCAAGGTGAAGGTTTCCGCGGACGCCGACGACGATTTAATCGTCGCGGTTCCAACACAAACGGTTGAAGAGACCGAGAAAGAAACCGGCGAGCGGTACCTCAGCGAAACTCCCGCGCACAAAGCCGTGTCCGCGGAGTTAGTGGCGGCGGGAGAGAGGTTTGCGAGGTACAAGCGGGGCAAAGATGCGGTGGAGGCGGGAGACGGCGCGGGGCGGGCGCTGCTTGATGACACTGAAGACGTTTCAGGTGAAGGGAAAGGCTCTGGTGTTTCGTCTTCAGAGGCTTCTTCAGA
>TARA_B110000090_G_scaffold194906_1_pt1 | contig 10665 bp, 8 predicted proteins | sample TARA_B110000090 | Tara Oceans TARA_B110000090 (sample SAMEA4397239) | marine metagenome | biome: Polar Biome; feature: [SRF] surface water layer (ENVO:00010504); material: water (ENVO:00002006), including particulate matter (ENVO:01000060) such as... | depth 5 m
GCTTTTAAGCAAAGCTCAAGTTACATAACGCAGAACATTATAGTACAAATTTTAAATTGGTTTATCCAGTGGATGATTGAATACTAAGAAATCTAATATAGTTTAATAATACAATCTAAAATCAAGAAGTTTACAGGCAGCATAATGTCTTTGATGCAACTCTTCTACAACATCTAACATGTTTTCATCTTCTTTAAATAAGTTAAAGAATGCCTTATCAAGATTTGAGCTGGTTATTCCATTACATTCATTACCGTAGCCAGAAATACCTTTTGCGCCAGTAATATCTAAAAAATATTGTGCTTCTTCTTCGTCTAAATTTAGCACTTTTGCATTTGAAAAATGTAAAATTTTTCCTTTTAATCTTCCTTCAAAAATTTCTGCAATTTCTTGTAGACTATAATAATAGTCATTTAAACAAATGCTATTTGCTTCGCCTGTTATAACTAAATAGATGACTTCATAGTCTATAAAATTATGATCATCCAAGACCAATGCATTTAAGCTATCTTCTAAACCTTCAATGGTATCGCATGTTTTATAAATACTGGCTACTCCATATTGCATGGTCAATTGTTCTAGACTTTTTTGTGCTTCGGTAACGGCGTCCGTTTCTATATCGTGAACCGCTTCTAAACAGTAAATGAAATAATCTTGATTTAGACTTTGTTCTTGGGGTAATTGCTGTCTTTTCTCTAACAAATTTTAAAATTTATGCTACGTTATTAAATACAAAATTAATATAACTCTTTCATTCTTTTCAGCTATATTTTATAAAGTACAAAGAAACTATAAACAATTTTAAAAGTATAAATATCTACGTGGTAATTAATTTAAAAGTGTGGTATTAAAGGAGACTATAAGTATCCATGCTATACACATTGCCAACTCGCTCCTGTCGTCGCTTCGGGCAAAGAGTATTTACTCGCCCCCTTTCCTATTTTATAAATAGGTACTCGTGAACCCTTAAGGGTTTCATTACATTTTAAAAAAAATAAAGGAAAAGTTAAAGTGCTAATCTCGCTTTAACCCAAAGCAAATTAACATAACGCAGCACATTATAGTAAAGATGTATTTTTTTGTCTGTAATAGTGGTTTATCCATTTGATATCTATAATTAGCCGTTATGTAAAATTACACGGTCACATACTTATTTATAAAATAGAAATAACGCGAGTAATTATCCAACGCTTGCCAGTACGAAAAAAAAAGCTAATCGTTTTGCACTGTATTAAAAATCGTTAATAGCTTATATTTACTATTCATCGATACTTTTCTGCATCTCACATATACATTAACTTGTTTAGTCTAAATTAAGAATCAGTTTTTTATGAATACAGTAAATTTAAAAAAAATGTAAAACCAATAATTAAGTATGATCAAAGATTTTAACGTGTTGCTAATAGAAGATAATTTAATAGAAATGATGAAAATAAAAAAACTCCTTTCATTATTAAAATTAGATCATAATATTTCTTTTGCCAATAATGTATAAAAAGCACTAGAAATGTCAGAAGATAGAAAGATATTCTATTCACACTAAAAACAACTGTATGTTACAAAAAATAATAGCCAGAAACAATATTACAATTCATGGCACTGGTAGCAAATCTATGTTTTTGGTTCATGGATATGGATGTGATCAAAATATGTGGAGATTTATTACTCCTCAATTTAAAGACGATTACAAAATAATTCTTATTGACCTTGTAGGCTCAGGAAAATCAGATGAGAATTCGTATGACTATGAGAAGTATAATTCGCTTGAAGGTTATGCTGATGATGTAATCGAAATATGTGATGCTTTAAAATTAGAGCATGTTTGTTTTGTTGGGCATTCTGTGAGCGCCATGATAGGGCTTCTAGCTGCTATAAAAAGGCCTGCTCTCTTTAAAAAATTAATTATGATTGGTCCATCTCCACGATATATTAATTGTGAAAATTATTTTGGTGGATTTTCTCAGAACGATATTGACGATCTTATGGAAACTTTAGATTCTAATTATTTAGGTTGGTCTAGCGCAATGGCGTCTGTTATAATGGACAATCCTGATAGACCAGAGTTAGCATCAGAATTAGAAGAAAGTTTTTGTCAAAATAATCCTGAAATAGCAAGACATTTTGCAAGAGTAACTTTTCTGGGAGATAATAGAAGTGATCTTAAAAAACTCACTACTGATACTCTTATAATACAATCTAAAACTGACGCTATTGCATCTATCAAAGTAGGACAGTTTGTACATGATAATATATCTAATAGTAAACTTGAAGTGTTAGAATCAACGGGGCATTGTCCACACCTTAGTGCACCTAGTCAAACGATTGAGGCTATGAAAAAACATTTAATATAGTTGGTCACAAAACCAGATCAACGAATGATTTACAATATAGATTATAAAGAACTTTACAACAACTTTCCTAGTGGCTATTTTTGTTCATTACCCGATGGTACTATTATTGATTCCAATAATAGGTTTTTAGATCTAACGAACTATACTCGAGAAGAAGTAATAGGCAAAAAAAAGTTTACAGATTTTCTGTCTCAGGGCGGTAAAATATATTTTGAAAATGTTTTTTCCCCAGCATTAAAGTTAAAAGGAACAATAGAAGAAATAAATTTCAATTTTATAAAAAAAGAGGGGGTTAAATTTCCTGTTCTCATTAACTCAGTGGAAGTTAAAGATAAAGAGGGAATTCACTTGTTTACTCAGTCTGCAATATTCAATATTTCTCAAAGAAAAAAATATGAACATGAACTTTTAATAGCCAAAAGAAAGGCAAATGACCTTTCTAATGAATTAATAGATATAAATAAAGAATTACTCAGTAGTGCCGAATTAATTTTGAAACAAAAATCACAATTAGAAGAATTCAACCAGCATTTAGAAAACAAGAATAGACAGCTTTCAAGTTTTGCGCATATCGCATCTCATAATTTAAGAGCACCTGTTAGTAACCTTATGGCATTAAAGGATTTCTATAAAGAAAGTATAGATTTAGAAGACAAGGGCATGCTTTTCTCTAAAGTAGAAATAGTTATAAGTCATCTTAATGAAACATTGAGTGAATTAATTGAGTCGGTAAAAATACAAGGGAATAAAGGCATTACACATGATCCTATTATTTTTGATTCCGTTTTTCATAAAACACTAGAGATTTTAGACAATCAAATATTGGATTCAAAAGCAGTAGTAACCTCAAACTTTTCTGAGTTCCCTAACATCAAATATCCAAAACTTTACATGGAAAGTATTATGCTAAACCTCTTGTCTAATTCCATTAGATATAGTTCACCTGATCGTATTGCTAAGATTCATTTCAGCACAGAGATTAATAATAATAATGATGTAATGTTTATTGCTAAAGACAATGGATTAGGAATAGATTTACAAAAACATGGGCATAAACTTTTTGGACTAAATAATACATTCCATAGGCATCCAGATTCTAAGGGAGTTGGGCTTTTTATGACTAAGACCCAAATAGAAGCAATAGGTGGTTCTATAGCTGTAGAAAGTGAGGTAGAAAAAGGAACAACTTTCAAAATAGTTTTAAAGAAAAATATATAATGATAAGAAAACGACCCTTGATCGGTATAATAGATGATGATGAAATATATCAATTCACGTTAACGAGGATTATTAATCATAATAAACAAGCAGAAAGGGTCATTACTTTTTCGGATGGAGAAAAAGCCATTCAATACCTTACTGATAATAAAGCGATTAATGAAAATATACCAGATATTATTTTTCTTGATCTCAATATGCCAATCATGGATGGGTGGCAGTTTATGGAAGAATATGCAAGCGTAAAAACTGAAATTAAAAAAAAGGTAAACATCTTTATGTGGAGTTCTTCAGTTAATCCTATCGATATCGAAAGAGCAAGTGAAATAAGTGAAATTTCTGACTACATCATAAAGCCTATGAAATTAGAGGAAGTAAAAAGATTTTTTGAGAAGTTAGAAACCTTGTTATAATTTTAACTCTTAATATTATGTAAGTTTGTATTTTATGCATAATTTGATTTTACTATATAAATTAAGTGATAAGTGTTTTAAAAAGTTTTTCAAACATTAATAATGCTAAAGAATTTAAAAAAATGATTATTATATTAAAAAATATTTTACACTTACAAAAACTCGTGTTGTTAACATTATGCCTTGTTAGTGGCTACCATGTAAACTCGCAAACTTTTACAGATAGTAATTTACCCATTATTATTATAGAAATAGATAACGGAGATGAAATTCTTGATGATCCACGAGTTTTTGGTTCAATGAAAATAATTAAAAGACCAGATGGATCTAGAAACTTTGTAAGCGACGCTAACAATGAGGATTATTTAGATTATTCTGGTGCTATCAGTATAGAAATTAGAGGTTCTTCTTCTCAATCATTAGATAAAAAACCATATGGACTTTCTACTTTATCAGACGACTATACAGAAAATAACAACGTAAAATTACTAGGAATGCCAAAGGAAAATGATTGGATTTTAAATTCATTTGCTTTTGATGACAGTATGATGCGTGATTATATTAGTTATAATATGGCAAGACAAATGGGGCAATATGCTACAGATTTAAAATATTGTGAGGTGATAGTTAATGGTGATTACAGAGGCTTGTACGCGCTTTCAGAAAAAATAAAACGTGATGGAGACCGTGTGGACATTTCTAAATTATCTGACGATGAAAATACAATCCCAGAGGTAACTGGAGGATATCTTATGCAGACAGATAGACCAGATGCTGATGATCCTGAGGCTTGGAACAATAATGGCGCTGGATATATTCATGAATATCCAAAATCAGAAGATGTTACTTCAGAACAATCTGCATATATAGAATCTGTCTTTCGAGACCTAGATCAAACTGCTGGTAATTCTGATATTATAAATGGCTATCCGGCTTTTATTGATGTACCATCATTTGTAGATTATATGTTGGTGGCAGAAATCGCCTCAAATGTTGATGCATACGCACTTAGTACTTATTACCATAAAGATCGAGGTGGAAAGTTAAGAGCGGGTCCGGTTTGGGATTATAATTTAACATATGGTAATGATTTATTTCAATGGGGTTTTAATCGAAGTTTTACTGATGTATGGCAATTTAATTATAGTAATACAGGGGCAAATTTTTGGGGAGATCTTTTTGCAAATTCAACATTTAAATGTTATTTATCTAAACGATTTAATGAAGTTACAAATACTGGACAACCTTTAAATTACGACTCTATATCTGATTTAATTGATAGCACAGTTACATTAATCTCTGAAGCAGTAGTACGTGAGAATGAACGATGGTCTACAATAGATGATTTTTCAGGAGAAATAACCAATATGAAAAGTTGGATACTACAGAGAATTACTTGGATGAGAATCGAACTTGGCGACTTTTCAAGTTGTAATTCGGTAGAAACACCATCTTTGGTTATTACCAAGATTGATTATAATCCGCAAGAAACAGCGACATTTCCAGAAAGTGATGATTTAGAATTTATAGAAATTCAAAATACAGGAAGTAGCATTGTAAATCTTACAGGAGTATATTTAATAAAACTGGGTGTATCATATCAGTTTCCTCAAAATGCAACTCTTGCTGATGGAGAATCTGTTTATTTAGCTGGAGATGCAACTACTTTTCAGGATAAATACGGAGTAGCTCCTTTTGATACGTTTACTAGAGATTTATCTAATAAGAGTCAGAATATAGTATTATCAGATGCTTTTGGGAACCTAATTGATCAAGTAGAATATTTAGATGAAGCACCTTGGCCAGAAACTGCTGATGGTGATGGTTTTTATCTAGATCTTATTGATGTTAATTCCGATAATGCTATAGCTAGCAATTGGATAGCAAGTTCTAATTTAGCTCTAAATACTAATAGTTTTAATAATGAAGTTGGTTTTACCGTATATCCAAATCCAACAGAAGAAAAGTTGATGATAAACTCTGACCAAACAATACAAAAAATTACAATTTTCAATCTTCTTGGACAGCAAATTAAAACATTTCAAGTAAATTTCAAATCAGGAAAAATTAATATTAGTGAATTGAGTAAGGGAATCTATTTTTTAAATTTAAAGTTCAAAAACGGCAATAGTATTTCGACTAAAATTTTCAAAAATTAAATGTAATACTATATCTTAATTTTCAAAGGTTTGCTTTGCATTCAAGAGTTCAATTAAAAATCAATAGAAATCCCCACGAGTAATTTCCATCGCTTGCCAACCCAAAATAAAAGTTTTCCTTTTTGCGCTGTTTAAAAATCACGTATTCGATAAAATGTATTTAATAAAAAAATTTAGAAGATTACTCACGTCTTTAATATTGTTTTAGACGTGTTCGAGAATGCTTCGTATTTCTCGTAGATTACCAAAAGGGCTTAAATTTTTAGAAATCGACTTTTTAGGAGATTCACGAATACCCTTAAAATTCAACAATAAATGAAGTGAAGAGTAAAATAAAAATTTTAAGTCCTTGTTTTATTTATAATTCAATTTTAACCTTCTTTAACTATGTAAAATAGAACTACCAAATTGTATTTGAAAAATAAAATTTAAATCTTGTCAATAATAATCTCTAAAGCATATTTAATTCTAATTGCATTGTATAAACTTTAATTTCTAACAGTATCTGAGACCAATATCTTTCCTTTTTGTATACGATCTTTATTGTAAATAACATACATATATATACCAGTACTTAATTGTAAATGAGCTATTGGAATTATTGCATTTGATTGTGTATTAAACTGCGCTATTTGTTTTCCTTGACCACTATAAATTGTAAACTTGATATTATTATTATTATTATTAGGGCTTTTTATTTTTATAGCACCATCACTAAGTACAGGATTTGGGTAAATTAAAAAGGCGTTAGTTTCAAAATCATCGACACTAAGTGAAGTATTTCCTAAATTAATATTATCTATATATAAAGTTTGTCCATAAGCGTTTATATTTCTAAATTTCACATATACTTTGTCAGAACCAATATACGAAGTCAAATCTATGGTTTCGGTTCTCCATTGTGTGTTTGTTGGTACAAATTGGCTTGTATTATTATTTGGTGCTGTAGCGAGTTCTGCTCCTACTTTATTATAGACAGATGTATAAGTTATACCACAATCTGATGAGATAAGCACTTCTAAAGCGTCTGCATAATTAGAAGCATACAAAGCATAAGCTACATCAAAAGTAAGCACTGCATCACTAGCATTGGTTGTTAGCATATTTAAAGGTGCAATAATATCACATGTTTCTCCTTGTTGTGAAATAGCATAGTTGTTTACTTCCATGCAATTAGTACTCAATCCAAAACCTCCAACTGTGGTATTATAAGTCCAAGAAAAGTAACTTGATGCTTCTTGGCCCCAACCATCTGGTAATAATTGAATTTCGAAATCTTGTTCTAACTCTGTACTACTAAATTCTTCTATAGTTATAGTTAAAGAATCACTTGATGATACGCCTGCCAAATTAGTTACTGTTAAGGTTACTAATTGTGAACCATTAGATGTAAAAGAAACTTCTGGATTCCTTATGCCAGACGTAGCAATATTTGCATTTTCAAAGGTCCAAGCCCAAGTAGCTCCAGTATGATTTAACATAGAATAGTCATCAAAATAAAAAATATCACCAGCACAATTAGCAGTTAATTTATCGACCATTATTTTTGCAATAGGTCTGTCTGGTGCTTCATACAACGGACTCTCCCAAATTCCTTTTCCGTAGGTAGCTAAACGTATTTTACCATCACGATAAAACGGTCTTAAAGCGCTTGTTCCTACTGTAGCTGGTAAATTTAGATCATCTAAAGCCCAAGAAGACATCGTGTTATTCTTGTAATACACAGTAGCACTTGTACCTAAATAAACACCACCATTTGTTCCTCCAATAGCTATAATAGATTGAATATTCTGAGCATTCAATTCACTTGAAGTTTCATTAGTCCAAGACGTTCCTCCATTAATAGATTTAAATACTTTATTACCATTATCTCCACGTGCATAAGCTAGCCATAATACTTGATCGTTTTCAGGATCTAAACTAATTAAAGATTGATTTCCTCCTGAATTTGGCAATGTTATTGTTGCTGATGTTGCCCAATCATTTGTCGTCTTTACTATTGAAGCATCACCAGAATTTGGAAGCACTACAATATACATTGTATCTGTATTAGATCTAGAAATTTCTATATCCAAAACTTCTGTATCTACTGCTGCTGTATAGATTGATGTAAAACTTGAGCCACCATCTAAACTTTTAAATAATTGATTGTCTTTACCTAAATACAAAATATTGTAACAGCTGGGATGAAATTCCATTTCAGAAGACTGAGCAAACCATGGACTTTCATTGGGTAGCATTGCTATTGAAGCATTCAAAACAGTACCAGTAATAGTTTCTGGTATTATTTTACTTCCAATATTACTAGAATATACACGTAAATCGTTACCAGGATTTACATATCCTGAAGCAGGTTCTCCACCTCCTAAATCTAAAAACACGCCAGAAGGGAAGCCTTCATAATAAACATCTACTCCATTATGAAACGTTCCTCCAATCAATAAATCGTTATTCCATCCAGAATCGAATCCCCAAAAATCGACACTATTTACACCACTCATTTTAAATTCTGGTTGCGTAGCAAACAAATCGTTAGATTTATAAATACCACCATCTGTACTTGCCCAATATTGATTACCAAAGGCTCTAAAATCTTGCATATCAACATGCATTGGATTGTAATTTCCACAGCCATAATTGTAAATACAGTTAAAAGTTTGACCACCATCTGCTGAGCGCCACATACCAATACCTCCTACTAAAATTTCATCAGGATTTGTGTTAGAGACCATTAAGGCACAATTATAAAAGCCTTGATTAAAACCAGTACCATCTGGATTAGACGAGATAAGATTAGGATGTGTTGTAGCATCGTAAGGTTCACCATCAAATCCCATAGTATTTGCCCAAGACGATCCTCCATCGTTACTTCTATAAATGCCTATAAACCCATTATCTCCAGATTTAGAGTCTCCTATTAAATAGGCATATATTCTATCTGGATCTGCATTAGAAACAGCAATTCTAGCTCCTACTACTGTTCTGTTAGCATCTGTAGAATTATACCAGCCTGTAGTTTGTGGTGTCCAATTTAAACCTCCGTCTGTAGAGGTTAAAAATTGATGTGTATTAGTTGTATTATTACGTCTAACGGTATATAAAATATTAGGATTGTTAGTATTTGCTTTAACATCAAAACATTCAAAACTTAAGGTTTGTGACCATGTTGCTCCACCATCTACAGAACGATGCATACCTGCTTTACTTGCTACTAATACTAATTGAGGATTTACAGGATTAATAAATATTTCTGCGGGATTTTCAATATAACCTCCTAAAGTTATGTTACTATCAAAAACAACAGTCCAATTTGTACCACTATCTGTAGATTTAAAAACCTCACTACCTGAACCTATATATACAATTTCTGGATTTGTAGGGTGGACTGCTAAAGCAGAAATACCTGCATTTGCTATTACAGCTTCTGGAGCCAATGCGGTTATTAATGATAATGATACATTAAACCAGTTATCTCCTCCATTTAAAGTTTTATAAACCTCTCCATTTTCTGTACCACAATACATAACATTAGGAAGCGTTTGACATTGGCCAACAGCGTAAACATTTGCTTGTGCACCACTCTCAACACCACCACCTTCACTAAAATTCTGAAAAGGTCCAAGCATAGACCAACTTCCTGTAAAACGCTGATTTTGCGAAGCAGAATTTAATTGTCTTTCGTTTAAAAGCGTTTTAATTTCTATTTTTTTATTATGATCATAAAATCCTTTATCATTAACAAAATTATTAATCGCTTTTCTCCATCGTTTGTAATACTGTGTATGGTACGTCTTTACAAATAAATTTTCTTTATAATAGCGTTTATACAAAATATCTACTTGATTAACACTTGGAGTATCACCATACATATATTTAGCCCATTCTGGTGCTGTTTTATATAATTCTCCTGAGGGTATCGCTATATTTGTTTGAGCTAATAAATTAGACGTTATAATTAAAAAAAAGAAAAATAATAATCTATACATAGGAGTTAAGTTTAATTAAGATTTATAAAGATACATTGAATTATTAGATAAAATACTTGATAAAATATAGCATTTTAAAACAAGGTGATTTAATGTATCTTTCTTATTTTTATTTTTTTTTGAAAATTCAATAATATTAATCATTTATCAATATTAGTTAATTAATAACGTATATTTATTACTGAATATCATATATATACGATATGTAAACTAAGTAAAAACTCTTCCTTTTTGTTAATAAAAAACACCCATTTACATAGTTTTCATAAAAAAAATTTGTAAATGATATTAAAAAATATACATTTGTTGCAAGAATTTTAATGCCATGCCTCACAAAATCATCCCACATATAGTAATACTATGAGTATTAACTATAGCACATTGCCCAAGTTGATTTTAATTACCTGTATGGTGAAATTTGATTTTTTTTTAAATTAGTTTTCTGAAAACCTGTGTTTTACTTGTTTTATTTCGAAACTTAATTTTAAATGAAATTTATAAAAGGTACATACGTAAAAGTAAAAAAATGATTATCAAA
>TARA_B110000090_G_scaffold9022_1_pt1 | contig 10663 bp, 9 predicted proteins | sample TARA_B110000090 | Tara Oceans TARA_B110000090 (sample SAMEA4397239) | marine metagenome | biome: Polar Biome; feature: [SRF] surface water layer (ENVO:00010504); material: water (ENVO:00002006), including particulate matter (ENVO:01000060) such as... | depth 5 m
AACATTACTCAAATGGATGTTTTTTCTCGTTTAATGATGGATAGAATTATCTTTCTAGGAACAGGAATTGATGATTATGTTGCCAATATCATTCAAGCGCAATTATTATTTTTAGAAAGTGTTGATAGTTCTAAAGATATTTCAATCTATATAAATTCTCCAGGAGGAGGTGTTTATGCAGGATTAGGAATTTATGATACGATGCAATTTATTAAGCCAGATGTAGCAACAATTTGTACAGGAATGGCAGCTTCTATGGGAGCAGTATTGATGTGTGCTGGAACAAAAGGAAAACGTTCAGCTTTACCTCATTCTCGTGTGATGATTCATCAACCTTTAGGTGGTGCTTCTGGTCAAGCAAGTGATATTGAAATTACTGCAAGAGAAATAATGAAGTTGAAAGGTGAGTTATATGATATTATTGCAAAGCATTCTGGTCAAACGGTTGATAAAGTTCACAACGATTCAGATCGTGATTATTGGATGAAAGCAAAAGAAGCGAAGGCTTACGGAATGATTGATGAAATATTAGAAAGAAAATAGTTTTTTTATTGATGCCCATTTGAGTATCAGGTTAAAAAATAAATTATGGCGAAAGAAGAAACATTAGAATGTTCATTTTGTGGACGTAAGAAGGCAGAGACAGATTTGTTAATTGCAGGTTTAGATGCGCATATATGTGATAAATGTATTGAGCAGGCTCACGGTATTGTAGTAGAAGAAGTTACAGATGGGAAGTCAAACTCTTTGTCTTCTGAAATTATATTAAAAAAGCCTATTGAAATTAAAGCTTTTATCGATCAATATATGATTGGGCAAACAGATGCAAAACGTGTAATGGCAGTTGCAGTCTATAATCATTATAAAAGGTTGTTGCAAAAAGACACGAAGGAAGAAGAGGATGAAGTTGAAATAGAAAAAAGTAATATTATTATTGTTGGTGAAACCGGAACAGGAAAAACGTTGATTGCAAAGACTATTGCAAGAATGCTAAATGTTCCTTTTGCTATTGTAGATGCTACTGTATTGACTGAGGCTGGATATGTAGGTGAAGATGTGGAGACGTTATTGACACGCTTGTTACAAGCAGCAGATTATAATGTTGAGAAAGCAGAAAGGGGAATTGTTTTTATTGACGAAGTTGATAAAATTGCTCGTAAAGGAGATAATCCATCTATTACAAGAGATGTTTCTGGAGAAGGAGTTCAGCAAGCCTTATTGAAACTGTTAGAAGGAACGGTTGTGAATGTACCGCCAAAAGGAGGTCGTAAGCATCCTGATCAAAAATTTGTTGAAGTTGACACTAAAAATATTTTATTTATTGCCGGTGGAGCATTTTCTGGAATTGATAAAAAAATAAGTAAGCGATTAAATCGTCAGGCAGTTGGTTATAGTGCTTCTATAAGCGATGATAACATAGACGAAGAGAACTTATTACAATATATTTTACCAACCGATTTAAAATCATTTGGTTTAATTCCAGAAATTATTGGGCGTTTACCTGTTTTAACACATATGAATCCTCTAGATGCTAGTACATTAAGAGCTATTTTGACGGAGCCAAAAAACTCTATAATCAAACAGTATAAAAAATTGTTTGAAATGGATGGAATTGATTTTTCTATTGATGAAAAAGCATTGAACTATATTGTAGGTAAGGCTGTTGAATATAAATTAGGAGCTCGTGGATTACGTTCACTTTGTGAAGCAATTTTAACTGATGCGATGTTTGAATTGCCTGGAAGTGAAGAAAAAGAATTGCGTGTAACTAAAAAATATGCGGAAGCGAAAATTACCAAAACAACACTTAAAAAGTTGAAAGCAGTTTCTTAAATTGCTTTCATGTCCTTTGAATATAAAAACTTAGGATAAAGGATATATGATTTCTAGAAATACCATTGATACTGTTTTTGAAACTGCTCGTGTAGAGGAGGTGATTGGCGAATTTGTCCAATTAAAAAAAGCAGGAAGTAACTTTAAAGGATTGAGTCCGTTTTCGGATGAAAAATCGCCTTCATTTATGGTTTCTCCTGTTAAACAGATATGGAAAGATTTTTCTTCTGGTAAAGGAGGAAATGTAGTTTCTTTTTTAATGGAACATGAGCATTATTCATATCCTGAAGCGATACGTTTTTTAGCAAAAAAGTATAATATTGAGATTGATGAAATTGAACAAACTGACGAGCAAAAGGAGCAAGCGACTGAGCGAGAAAGTATGTTTTTGGTTTCAGAATTTGCTCGAGATTACTTTCATGACATCTTATTAAATAATCAAAAAGGTAAAGCTATTGGTTATTCTTATTTTAAAGAACGTGGCTTTACAGATGAAACGATTAAAAAGTTTGAATTAGGGTACAGTCTCGATGATTGGTCACATTTTACTGATACTGCAATTAGAAAAGGATATGACATTAATTATTTAGAAAAAACAGGACTTACAATTGTCAATGAGACCCGTCAATTTGATAGATTCAAAAGCCGTGTTTTATTTCCTATTCATAGTATGAGCGGACGTGTTCTAGGATTTGGAGGGCGAATACTTACAAATGAGAAAAAAGCTGCAAAATATTTAAATTCTCCTGAAAGTGATATATATCATAAAAGCAAAATTTTATATGGTATTTACTACGCTAAACAGTCCATTGCAAAAGAAGATAACTGTTATTTAGTTGAAGGGTATACAGACGTTATTTCTTTTCATCAAAATGGCGTAGAGAATGTTGTTGCATCTTCTGGAACAGCATTAACATCTGATCAAATAAGATTGATTAGTAGACTTACCAAAAACATTACCATTCTTTTTGATGGAGATGCGGCAGGAATGAGAGCTTCTTTACGTGGAATTGATTTGATATTAGAGCAAGGAATGAATGTCAAGGTATTGACGTTTCCTGATGGTGATGATCCGGATAGTTTTTCAAAACGTGTTTCTACTGATGAATTAAAAGAGTATTTAGGTGAAAACGCTCAAGACTTTATCAATTTTAAAGTTTCTCTATTATTAGAAGACGCTAAAAATGACCCTGTAAAAAAAGCAGGATTGATTAGAGATATTGTAGTAAGTATTTCTAAAATTCCAGATAGTATTCAAAGAGAAGTGTATATTCAAGAATGTGCTCGTATCATGAGTATTTCTGAAACGGTATTATTTAGCGAATTAGCACAAATATTTAAAAAAGAACAAAGAGAGGCTTCTAAAAAACCACTTCAAATAAGGCCTGAAGAGCCTGTATTACAAAAAACATCTACTCAGGAAAATGTAAATGAATTAGAAAAATATGAAAGAGAAATAATTAAAATTCTCTTACTTCATGGGAATAAAAAAATTGATTTTGTTGATTTAATTGATGATGAAGCAGAGGGTCAAAAGAAAGAAATTTACACAAACTTGATTTCTCAAGAAATCTATTTAGACCTACAAGACGATGAGATTGAGTTTACAAATGAAGTGTTTAGGCAAGTTTATTTTGATGTTATTAGTCAGTTAAATCAAGAGGAAGATATAAGTGTTGATGCTTTCATCAATCATGTAAACACTGAAATATCATCTTTAGTGACCAATATTTTAATGGATGATGAAAAACATACTTTAAGTGATTGGAAACGAAAAGAGATTGTTGTAAAAGGTATTGATGAAGGATTGTCAAAATTAGTCTCTGATTCAGTATTTAATCTTCGTAGAATCTTAATTGACGAGAAAATTGGGGAACTACAAAAAGATGTTTCAATGGATAAAAGTAACGATAGTATATTAGAAGAAATCGTTAATTATTCTAACTTAAAAAAGCGATTATTTAATGAGTTAAATAGAGTTGTTTAGATTTATTTATTAGTTTAAACCATTTTTTTTTCTTACGTTTGATATAACAACCCCAAAAAAAAAGCTATGAGAGCCTTAAAAAACTACTCAAGGGCAATATTTATATTGCTTAATCTACCGTTTGCATTTACAAATGCAACAAAACAAAAATTAAGAAAGAAAGCAAGATCACTGATGGAAATGGCCTAAGGCTATTTTAAATCTTTAGGTATTTCGCATACAGGTATTGGCACCATTTTGTGTCTATTCACCCTGTTTAAACGCGTATATATTTCAAGGATGGTTTTTTGTCTTCCTTTGAAATCAGTATTCTTTTTGCCTTTTTTATCCATATCCATTGCCCATTCAAGTTCTGGATAAGATGCGCCTATCTGATCTTCATCAGTTCGGTCATCTCCCCATAGACCATCAGTTGGTGCAGCATCTAAAATCTCTTGATTAATTCCAAGATGAGCTGCTAATTCGTTTACTTCAGATTTTAATAAATCTGCAATTGGACTCAAGTCTACACCTCCATCACCATATTTTGTATAAAAACCTACACCAAAATCTTCTACTTTGTTTCCTGTACCTGCAACTAAATATCCATGTAATCCAGCAAAATAATACAGCGTAGTCATTCTAAGTCTTGCACGAGTATTTGCTAGTGCCATAAATCGATCTTCTTCGTTTTTTACATCTGGAACTGCATCAATAAATGTGTCAAATGTTGGAGTTAAATCAACTTCTAACTTAGATACATCATCAAAATTTTCTTTCAACCAGTTTATATGATTTATTGCTCTACTTACCTGTGTTTTTTCTTGGTGAATAGGCATTTCTAAAGTCAATAATTTCAATCCTGTTTTAGCACATAGTGTTGAGGTTAGCGCAGAGTCTATTCCTCCTGATATACCTATTACAAATCCATTGATATTTGCTTTGGTTGCATAATCTTTAAGCCATTTAACGATATGATTTACTACTTTTTCAGAATTCATCTTAAACTATTTAGTATTTTTGTGCGTTATTAAATTTGAATGTAAATATAAAAAAATAAATGTCAAGAATTCCCTCCTATGTATTGATTTTTTTACTCTTTTCCGCCTGTACATCTGACGATAAGAAAAATGTTGTTGATGTTTCAGACATTGAAGTAGACTTTTCTTTAGATAGATTTGATCAAAAATTCTATACTGCAAAATCTTCAGATTTAAATACACTAAAAAAAGAATATCCAAGAATGCTTTCTGGAGTAGAGGATAGCATATGGTTGAATAAAATGAAGAATGAAGATGAACTTCATTTGTTTAACGAATCTCAAAAAGTTTTTGGCAATTTTTCAGAAACGAAAAGCGAACTTGAGCAATTATTTAAACATATAAAATATTACACACCTACCTTTAAAGCACCGAATATCATCACTCATATTTCTAATCTAGATTATGATTATCCAGTAATTTATGCAGACACTTTATTATTTGTTGCCTTAGATATGTATTTGGGAAAAAACAATATTGTGTATAGTGATTTTCCTAAATATATATCTCAAAACTACGTCAAAGAAGCAGTTGTTGTAGATGCTGCAAAAGACATCATCAATCTAAGTTATAGAAAAGAAAAAAGTAGAACTTTTTTAGAGAGAATGATAAATGAAGGTAAATTTTTATATCTGTTAGATCGTTATTTGCCCAATACTTCTGATGAATTAAAGATGAACTATGATGCTGATAAAATGGAATTTGTGCAAATGAATGAAATCAATATTTGGAAATACTTTATTGAAAACGAATTACTGTTTAGTAATGACTCTAAATTGAATACTAGATTTATTGATGTTGCACCTTTTTCTAAATTTTATAAAGAATTTGATCAAGAAACTCCTGGAAGAGTTGGTGTTTGGACAGGTTGGCAAATTGTTCGTGCATATATGAAGAATAATGATGTAACTTTGCAGCAATTAATGGCTACAAGTCCAGAAACAATTTATAAAAAATCTAAATACAAACCAAGAAAGTAATAATCATATGGCTGTAACATCTAAATCAAAAATTGAATTTATAATTGGTCTTGACGAAAATAAAATTCCAGAAGAATTAAATTGGAGTGCTGATGATGGAAACATTAAAAATTCAGAAGTAAAAGCAATGTTAGTTTCTGTTTGGGACCACAACAAAAAAGACACTTTGAAGGTAGATTTGTGGACCAAAGATATGCCTGTAGATGAAATGAAACAATTCTTCCATCAAACATTGGTTTCTATGACCAGTACTTTTGAAACGGCTACAAATGATGAGAAAATGACTGCAACTATGCGAGATTTTTGTGATTATTTTGCAGAGAAGTTGGAGTTGAAGAAATAGTAATTGTAACATAATATATTAAATATCGTCTTATTTTTATGAGGCGATATTTTTATTTATTCCTATTACTTTTTTCAGTGTCTTTATTTTCTCAAGATGTAAATGAAGAGATTATTGGGAAATGGTTAATTAAGGACATTTCACAAAAATTCATTATAGGTTGTCCACGAGATGTAATCTCTATTGATGAACTTATTAAGCCAATCATAAAAACTAAACTGGAGTTTACAGAATCTGGTCTATTTAATTGTAGCCATCCAACTAATCAAAATGAGTTTTTGAGATTTAATAATTCTAAATGGATTATAACTGAAGAAGATTCAATTGAACATCAATCATTAGAGGGAGAAACTCTTTTGTTTTTAAAATTTAGGGAAAAAGAAGTTAAAAAATATTATTTAAGTCTTGGAGGTGTAGAATTTCATTTAGAAAGAATAATAGATTAACTCTTAAACTCCGAAATCTGTTTGATTATAAATTGGTAATCTTCAGTGCTGTTCACAAAGTCTAATTGAGAGACATCAATCACCAATGTATTTAATTCTTTTTCTGATTTGATAAAAGTAGCATAACCTGCATGAATCTTATCTAAATATTCAGGCTCAATATTTTGCTCATAGTCACGACCACGCTTCTTAATATTAGTTAGTAAACGGTCTGTATTCTGATATAAATACACGTAAATATCAGGTTTTGATATTTCTCGATACATCACGTCAAACACTTTTCTATACAATGCATATTCATCTTTGTGTAATGAAACTTGAGCGAAAATCAATGATTTGAAAATGTAATAATCTGAGACGATGAAATTTTTAAACAAATCAAATTGCGCTAAATCTTCCGATAATTGATTGTATCTATCTGCCAAAAAACTCATTTCTAATGGAAACGCATAGCGCTCCATATCTTCATAGTACTTGGGTAAAAAAGGATTATCGGCAAAACGTTCTAAAACTAATTTAGCATTGTAATCGTCACCAATCATTTTGGCAAGCGATGTTTTTCCTGCACCAATATTACCTTCAATCGCTATGTAGTTGTATTTCTCAAATAATGAGATTGGGCGAACAAGCGTATCGTCAATTTTTTCAATAGCACTTGAATCATCAGAATTTTGGAGACACATTAAAATAGTTTGCTTTTCAATAGGATGCCTGTAATTCGGTGCAATTTCTGTTAGTGGAACTAGTACAAACTTCCGCTTTAACATTCTAGGATGCGGAACAATTAAGTTAGGCGAAAAAATAATTTCATCATCAAATAGTAAGATGTCCAAATCAATACTTCTTCCTAAGTATTCATTTGAATTAGTTCTAACTCTCCCAAGACTTTCTTCAATTTCAAGAAGTGTTTTAAGAAGTGTTTCAGGATTTAAATTAGTTGAAGCTTCTAAACAGCAATTAAAAAAAGCATCACCATCAAAACCCCAAGATTTGGTTTTATAAATTGATGATACTTTGTGAATAGCACCAACTTTTTCACCAATTAAATCAATTGCTTTTTGCAAATTATCTAATTTGTTACCTTGATTACTTCCAAGAGATAGATATGTAGTTCTTACGATTTTCATTTTCGGTTTACAAAGTAAAGAAATGTATAATTGAAAAATGTATATTTGCAAACCATTTTATAAACATTTTTATGGATTTTTTTAGAAAAGTATTGGCAAGTTGTCTAGGAACTAGCATTGCATTAATAATATTAACTTTTTCAGGATTTTTTTTATTCGGAATTTTAGTTTCATCTATGGACAAAGACTCCAAAGTGATTGTAACGAATAATTCAGTTCTAGAAATAAACTTAGGAAGTCCTGTAAAGGATTACGTTCCAGTATCAGACAACCCTCTTGACAAACTTTTTGATGATGATAAACTACAATTGAGTAGTATTATCAACGCAATTGAAAATGCGAAGTATGATGATAAAATAAAAGGAATAAGTATCCTAAACTTAATTGTAAATGCTGGAATTGCTCAAACGCAAGCAATTAGAAATAAGTTAGTAGAATTTAAAGAAACAGGTAAATTTATAACTGCGTATGCAGATTTTTATACCTCAAAAAATTATTATTTAAGTTCGGTAGCCGATTCAATTTATGTAACTCCTTATGGTGGAGTTGACTTTAAAGGCTTGTCTAGTGAGCGTCTTTTTTATAAAGATTTTCAAGAGAAATACGGCGTTAAAATGGAAGTAATACGTCATGGAAAATATAAAAGTGCAGTTGAGGGATACCTTAATAATAAAATGAGTGATGCGAATAGAGAGCAAATCTCTTCTTTCTTAAATTCTATTTGGAGTGAAATTATAGAAGATATATCTATAAGCAGAAATAAAACTGTTGATGAATTGAATCTTATTGCTGATGATTTATTAGCACGTAGTTCTGAATTAGCGGTTGCCAATGGAATGTTGGATGGTGCAATTTATCAAGATGAGTATGCTGATAGATTAGATATTTTAGTTGGAGATACAGCGGTAGAGACTGTTAGTTTGGAAGATTATATAGCTACTGGAAAAGGTAGAATGAGATCAATTTCTTCTAATAAAATTGCAGTGTTATATGCTCAAGGAGATATTTTATACGGTAAAGGTGACGAGACTTATATAGGTCAAGAAAGTATGATTAAAGCAATTAGAAAAGTTAAAGATAATGATGGGATTAAAGCAGTGGTTTTAAGAGTAAATTCTCCTGGAGGTGTTGCTTTGACAGCCGATTTAATTTGGAGAGAATTAGAATTATTAAAAAAAGAGAAACCATTAATAGTTTCAATGGGAAATCTTGCTGCTTCTGGTGGTTATTATATTGCTGCAAATGCAGATAAGATTTTTGCTGAACCTACAACAATTACTGGATCTATTGGAGTTTTTGGAACGATCCCTAATTTTAGTGAATTGATAGGGAATATTGGAATTAATGCAGAGCAAGTTTCTACAAATAAAAATTCAATTGGTTATACTCCATATGAGCCTATGACAAAAGAATTTTATGATGTTACCAAAGAAGGGGTGGAAATGGTTTATAAAATGTTTTTAGATAGAGTAGCGAAAGGAAGAAATATGACAATGGAAGAAGCAGATGCTGTTGCTCAAGGTCGTGTTTGGACTGGAAAAGAAGCGAGAGAAATAGGTTTGGTAGATGAATTAGGGAATTTAGATGATGCTGTTGCTTATGCTGCTAAAATGGCTGAAATTACAGAGTATAAAACAACGAGTTATCCTAGATTCGAAAATAATCTTGAAGATTCATTTAAAAGTTTTCCTTTTATGAATATGAAGGATAATATGATTAAAGAAGAATTAGGAGAGGTAAATTATAAAATATATAAAGAAGTTGAAAAAATGTCAAAAATTAAAGGGATTCAAGCAAGGCTTCCTTACAATATAGATATTAAGTAATTACTTTTTTTCATAGGTTACAAAACTATAATCGTATTTATTTTTTTCATCAGCAGCAAAATCTTCACGACTAGTTTCTTGCCATATTGTTGTGTTTATTTCAGGGAAATAAACATCTGCTTCAAAAGACTGATGGACTTCAGTAATATCTAACTTATCGGCATAATGAACGGCCTCTTTATAAATTTGAGCACCTCCAATAATAAAAGGCGCATCATCATTTTTAGCAACTTTTAAGGCTTCATCTAATGAGTTTACAACAATGCAGCCTTCGGCTTTATAATCTGGATTTCTAGTGATAATTACAGAAGTTCTATTTGGTAAAGGTTTTCCAATAGATTCATAAGTATTACGACCCATTATTATATGATGACCAGAAGTTGTAGTCTTAAATCTTTTTAAATCTGCAGGTAAATGCCAAATCAAATCATTGTCTTTCCCTAAAGCATTATCATTTGCAATGGCAGCAATTAAGGTGATCGTTTGTTTTTTCACAACATCATTCTTTTTTGGCTCAACTCTTTTTTGTTCAGTATAAAATTCACTTTCTGCTTTAAAATTAGTTTCTTTTTCCAATCTTTTTTTAATTTTTGTAATTCGTTTTTCCTGTTTTGCAACCAGTTTTTCAGTTTGCTTTCTTTCCCATTCTTTGCCCATAAAACGGTTGGTCACAAAAACATTTATGAAATGTAATATCCAGAAAAATGACCATAAAAGTATAGCCCAAATAAACCAATCATTGAGAATTTCCTCGCCAATATTTAAAACTTTATTTAATACAAATAAAAAAACAGAACCAACAATAAATACAACAAAATGTAGATACAATCGCTTCTTTTGTTTAGTTCGACTTCTTGCGTATTCGTATAGTTCGTGTTGGTCTTGCATAATTTTATACTGAAACTTTACCTCTAATTAATGGATGTGGATTGTAATTAACCAATTCAAAATCTTCATAAGTGAAATCAAAAATATCAGTAATTGATTTATTTAATTTCATCGTCGGTAATTCTTTAACCTCTCTTGATAGTTGTAAATCTATCTGCTCGTTATGGTTATTGTAAATATGAGCGTCACCAAATGTATGAATAAATTCGCCATA
>TARA_B110000090_G_scaffold184409_1_pt1 | contig 10633 bp, 5 predicted proteins | sample TARA_B110000090 | Tara Oceans TARA_B110000090 (sample SAMEA4397239) | marine metagenome | biome: Polar Biome; feature: [SRF] surface water layer (ENVO:00010504); material: water (ENVO:00002006), including particulate matter (ENVO:01000060) such as... | depth 5 m
GTTTCGCCCTGTAGTGACAAAGCGCCTCGTTGTACGCCACGTCGGGTTGGTACCCGAGCGCGGCGCGTGCCTCGGCGAACCGCGTTAAGGCCTCTTCGTGCTTCCCATCCCGCAAAGACACGCACGCCATGTCCACCACCACGTCCATGTCATCGGAGGGGCACTTATCCAGAAATGCACGGCACGTCGCGATTTCGTTTTCCTCGAACGCGACGTGCGCCAGTAACCGGGCGACTTGCGTGGCAAGCGCGCCGCCGGAGGTGATGGTGGAAGCCACCGCTCTCGACTCTTGTCGCTGCCCAGACTTGAAAAGCGACTGCGCGTGGTACAACTTGACGGACTCGTCTTCAGGTCGTAACACGCCAAGGCGCTGGTACATCTCCACCGCGAGGTCGAAGTCCCCGAGGTGGTAGTGACAGTGGCCGAGAATGGACAACGCGGGGCGCGAAGTGGGGTCATCTTGCAACGTCGAGGTCAACATCTCAACGCACGCCTCGTGCTTCCCATCCCTTATTAAAGAATAGATGGTCTCGGTCGCTTTGCCTTCGGGCAAACGACGGGCTTGGCCGAACCCCACCATGCGCAGCAACACCACAAAACCCGGAACCCGGACACAGCCAACACGAACCGCCGGCCCGAGCACACCGCCCGCGCCGAGGGGTGTGGACCTGGGGAGGCACGGCGGGTCATCAAGGGAACCGCGAGATTGGATTTCCAAGGGCAACGGCTCGTTGACTGGGATTTTTTAGAAACGCTTTTTCGGGCAAAACAGTGGAAGACGACACTTGATTACTAGCCTCCTCCTTTGCTGTGCGCTTTGCGCGTTCTATTTTATTGCAATGCGTGTCCCAGGAGGTCTCATGCGGTGCTACGCCGCGGCGGACCACGCTTGGGATGGTTCTAGCTAGACTAATCTAAGTACCTTTGAGGACGTTCGTGTATTCGCGAGGATTGGGGCTAATCAATCATCCTCGCAAGCTCACGAAACATTCGCTCTCGTCGCGTTCGAAGGTGTCGAACAGCGAGTGGCCGTACGGGCCGTATCGTTTGTGCCCTCTGGGCGACCCGCCCGCTTGTGTCTCAAAGTGCTTCACCGCGCTTTGGTCGGAAGCGCCGCTGCCGAGCCGCGACAGGAAATCGGAACCCTCCGGCGACGACGACGCGTTTTTCCGAAACGTGTCAACCGACTCAATGCGGACGTTCGCGATCTCCACCGCGACAGACGCCGCCCTCGCTTGCTCCGCTTCGCGAAACGCCGCGCCCATGCGTGACTCGCACTGCATTTCAAACTCCTCCGCGTCATCACTCGCCGCTTTTGACGACCAAACCCCGAGGTTCTCGCCGAGGTCCCACCCTTCCAGTTCTTTCACCGAGCTGCGCCGCGAAATGGCGGCGCAGCGCGAAGCGACCGGCTCGGCGAAGCGGTGGCGAGTCTTTTCTTTTTCACACGAGCTTACGATGGTAAGCTCGCGCCGCGCCGGCGACGCGTTCCGCAAGTCCGAAAACGAGTGCTCACGGGACCTCGCTGCAGCGCCAGGCGGCGCTCTGTGTGCCAGCGCACCGTAATCACTACTTGTCTTCTCGGATCCCGTAAGCTCGCCAAGGCTTGCGTAGGATAAATCCCGGCTCCGCATCTCTTGGAGCGCGCGTTCGTGATCCGCGCTGCGGCAGTACTTGTGCGCGCGGCAGTGCCGGTTACCGAGGACGTAGGTTCCAGGCGGCACCACACTGGCGCCGCCAACCATCTGCCGGTCCAGCACGCCTTTGATGCGGGTGCACGTGTTGTGTGTGTCCTGAGAAGAATCGCCGCCACCGCCCGTACAAACCCCGCAGTGCGCCACCACGATGCCTCCGAGCGGGCACCGGCCTTTCAAAAGCGGGAGCGTGCCGTGCCGATCGGTCGCCGCGAAAACGTGTCCCCCGGCGCAATCCGCGTCCACGATCGCGAACGCCCAGAAACCCTCCAGGTTGTCCACGAACCCCACGCCGTGTTGGTCGTACAGACGCTCCACGAGCTCGGCGCAGGAGATTTGAGATTTACACGACTCTCCAGCAGCGTTGGGTAGTGACTGCGCCAAGCCCAACTCTTTCGCGAGCTTTTTTTTGTTCCGCAGCACGCCGCGGAACAAAACCACCCGGTTTTGGTTCGTGCAAACCTGCACGCCCCGGTCGTGCGCCACCGCGCCCCGGTCCCCGACCCGGCGAGCCTGGCCGTTGGCCAGGTGCGACGCGAAGGTGTCTGCGAACTGGCCGTTGTCATGCGTGCCGAGGGGCCCCCTCGGGGCGAGGTACGCCACGAACGAACCGTTCGTGGCGTCGAAGTGAACGGCGGGTTCGCCGGGATGGTGACTCGTCTCGTCCGCGTCGGTCTCCTCGTCCGCGTCCATCGACGAACGCCGGCTCGACGCGTCATCGTCGTCGCGGTTCGGGACGTTCGGGTCCTCCATGCAGTGCGGCGAGTCTAGGTTTCGTCGCAGCAGCATAGCACAGGGGTCCTCGCCGTACTCGGGGGTATCGAGCAAAGCAAGGGAACCCGCGGTGAGGGGCACGCTGACCGGGGTGGCCGGCAACATGACGAGTGATCGGCCCGGCTCGGCGCAAAGGCGAAGACACAAAATGGCGTCCCGGTTGTCACCGCGACGCGACCCACCGTGCGGCACGCGACCGTGCGCTTCGTCGGGGGTTTCGCACGGACGATTCGCGGGTAACGCGCGACGCGAAACCGGAACACGAACCGCGCGCAACGACACCGCGCGCGTGCGTGTGCTCGATGGACGGAGAGAAGACGCGTCTAAAGCGTGCTCTCTCTTCAAGCCGAAGCCAGAAAGCCGTGCATTTTATCCGCCCGGGCAAATTTTTTCTTTGAATTTGGTCACTGCAAGCCAGTCACGGTAAAATGTTTATTCACGCTTTTTCAGACCGCCCCCAAAGCGACGCTTCGTAGCCAACCAAAACGCTCAACCGGGGCAAAAAGTGCATACCCAATCTGAACTCGCTTTGTGAGCCACGTTTGCGGACCGGATTCCATTTCGCGCGGAGGCTCGTGGACGAGGTTGTGGGTGTGTTTTAAACCCAAGGTTTAGGGGTCAGGGATGCAATTTTCCGACCGAGGCTTTGCAAGCGACCGATCAACGGCTCGCGTCTCGGTCAAAGCGTGTTTTATTTGGCCAAATTTATTCTGCGAAACGCCGATCGATCGTGGCATTGGCGCGCACGCGTCGCCTTTGCCGGTCCCCTCACGCCCGGGAGGATGGACGACCTCGAGCAATACGCGGGCGCGCTTCTTTGCCTGCTTATTTTCGCCAGGCTGGCGAGGGAGGTTAAGGGGGTGCTGAGTCCCTTGGGGCGGTGGCCGGTCGGGGTCAAGCCGGTTGGGGATGGGGACCGGGATGGGAGCTTCCTGACTCCCGAGGATGAGTTCTCTCGGTGGGCGAAAAACGGGAAGGGTCCTTCGGGAAAGCGATTGGCGGTCAGCGTAACCGCGGTGTTGCTGGCGCTTACGTGCTTGCCTGTGTGGGCGCGGACTACGTGGACGCAAAGGGCGCGCCTACCTTTGTCCGAAATCGCACAAGAAACCCAGGCACAGACAGAACCCCTGGCGTTTCCCCCACCAAAAATGCGCATCCTGGCCTTCGCGAACGGAGCGGGGGCGGGCGCCGGACGCGACGCGGAGACGATTTGGAGTGAGCTGAAAGGCCTTCACAGCAGTCGAGATACCGTGATAACGCTCGCGGTGGTCACGGGAAGCGGCGAGTGCGTGACAAGGGGAAGGGGGGAAGGGAAAAGGGGGGACGAGTCCGGTACTGACGCGGATGGGGAACCAGACGAGGCATCACGGAAAAACACAAACGGGGATGCCGAGACGGAGTCACAAAAAAACACAAACCTTGGTGGCTTGTGTTGTTTCGGCGCGCGCGTTCGCGAGCTCTGGACGTTGCCCGATACCGGGGTGGATGCTTGGCTTGCGACGCAAGAAAGAGAAGGTAAAGCGCACAGCTCGTGCGGCACAGTCCCGGACAGCAACCTTCTTTTGTTGCTCCCGTCGGATGGGAAAGATGTGTCGTTGGTGATGGGGACGGGGCGCGCGGCTTGGGTGCGGTACCCGGCGGGGGGCGGGAAGGGACGGCAAACGGGCGCGGAACGGGCGGCGGACGCGGCGCGACGCGTAGCGCCCGTAGCGGCGGCGTATTTTAGCAATGGGCATGGAGTTGATGGAGGGAGGAGGCACGGAGTTGGTGGAGTTGACGGTTCTTCTTCCTCTCCTTCCGTTTCCTCTTCCTTCCTTCACTCCACGCGTCCCGACGGCGCGGCTACTCTTTCGTTCACGCTGGCGAACGCGGCGCCTGATTTCCACGGGCACAACTTCGGGTGGCGGTTTTCAGTGGACGTCGAACACGCGTTCGTGGTCAAGGCTAGCGAGGCGATGAAACGAAGCGTCACGCTCATCGCCGAAGGACAAGTGTTGCGGCACGTGGAGAGCACTTTTGCATCCTCTAAATCGGTATGGGACGACACGAAAAGCGCGTTCGTGCTGAGGGAGGAACAGTTGCCTTTCTTCGTGGACGGGGACTGGAACTTGGACACGTCGGTGGAGGAAACGTCCGTGCCGCCGACGCACTTCGTGGTGTACGTGCCTCCGCGGGATCGGTGTCCTCTTTTCGTCGTGGACGCAAACGGCGCGACAAGCCGCACGAACGCGTTCGACATCCCAGGGTGGGGATCGGTGGTGGTGTGGAACCCGGAGACGTGCGATGGGGGGTGGAGATTGGGGGTGGCTGAAAACGACGATGAAGTTGATGAAAAGGCCAACCGAGCGGAGGATGAAAACAGCAGCAAAGGAAGTGATGCGAAACTCGAGACGTTTCCCAAAAAGAAAAAAACGCCGAGTCGCGCCGAGCGACGCGCTTTGACCAAAAACACCCCACGCGGTTGGGGCCGCGTGCCTTCCTTGACGGTGATGCGTGAACGCGGCGTCACGGCACCGGCGGTGACGTACCTCACGCAAAGCACTGTGAACGAGTTAATCGGCGTTTTCGCCGGTTCGCTGCGAAAGTCGTTGGGGTTGCCCCCGAACGCGCCTGGCCGCAACGGCGGCGACACCTTTTCGGTGTTGGAACCCGGCGTCGCCGCGCCCGAAAGGTCCGTGACTGTTTTCGGCACCCCCGAAACCAGCAAGGAAGTCAAGCCCCTGACCTTGACCTCGGTGGCCAGCGAATCAGGCTTCGCGGTTTGGGAAGCGGACGCGGTGGCGCGTGCGCGCGCGACGCAAGTCGCGCGCCTGGCGCGCGCCGCGCTTGCGTCGCTGATGGAGACTGCGGCGAATTTGCCGGACATGCACGTCCCGGAGTCCTTGGTGCGGGGGGCGGTTGATGCGCTCAAGGCGTTGCGAGCCGCGCGCGATGCAGCAGCCAGAGGCCGTGGGGACGTGGCAGTCGCGGAAGCCGTGCGGGCGCACGTGTTCGCGGAAAACGCGTTTGTAAACCCCGACTTCAACGCCCACATGTACTTCCCGCTCGAGTTTACCCTCGCGGTGTACGTGCCGCTGTTCCTTCCGACCGCGTTTCCGTTGCTAATAGGGGCGATGTGGGACGTAAGGCACTTCGTCAGGCGGCAACGGTGCGCGAGGGCGTGGAGGGCGGGGGCGCGGAGCGTCGAGGAAATGGGGAAGACCAAGACGCAGTAGACTATAGGTTGATTCTTTGGGGGCTCATAAATATTTCCGGTACTCCTTTTTTTGGCAATCCCCGTGCGCAACTCGCAGCAACTCCCCTCTTCCCTCTACGGTTTCTTCAGCAGCCTTGGTTTCATCGTGGCGAGTTCCTTTTGGTAAAACACCGCGCACTCGGAGACGCACTTTTCGTACTTACCGGTATCCGGGCTTTCCTTACCCGCCTGCCTGTCCTGGCACTGCACCACGCACCGCTGAATGCGCTGCTGGAACTGCTGCATCTCCCCCATCACCGCGGCTTCGTGCTGCGCGATGGGCTCGCCGCACTTCTGCAAACACGAGTGCATCTCCTCCTGTGGGCCCTTCATGTCCGTGCACTTCGCCTGGCACAGGAACGCGGTTTTCTGAGTTGCGTTTGGTCGGGGGTGGAGTGAGACGAGTGGGGGTGAGTGAAGGCGGTCGGCACGGTCAGACGTGAACGCGATCGATCGCTTTGGGTGCCGAGGCGGAGACAGGTACGGGTCGCACCTGCTGCGGTCGGAACACCTTGTGGTCCAGCTCCTCCATCACCGCGGAGAGTTTCTGCTGCAGGGCATTGACCGCGGGAACGTTCATGTTGTCGCGTGGGGTACGAGGCGGCGGCGCAGGCGTCGTCTGCCAGACGTCCCAAAGTCCATTTCGTCTCGGAAATTTGGCCAAAACTCGAAAATATGACGAGGGGAACGACAGCCACGATATCGTCTCGGCCCATCCCAGAACAGCACAGCGCAGCGCAGGTTCACGCGGTCGCCATGAGCAGCCTGGCCAGCCAGCTGTTGGCGAGGACCCCGACAAAGAAGCCGGGAACGACGCGCCGCTCGAGGTGCGTGGAGCGTCTGTTGTTCTATCCGGCGCACCTGACCCGACCGCGATGTCTCCATCGCTGGCACTCACCCGAATCTGACCCCGAAATCGACCTCCTTCCCCCTCCATCTGCCACAGGCGCAAGCTCGGCGGCACGGTATCCATCGTGGGCAACGACGTGGACGAGGAAGTGGTAAGCCGTGATGTTCCCGTGAGTACGCCTGTGATGAAGGCGAAGGCCCTTCGAGTGCCTCTGCGCGAGCGAACGAACAAGAGTGTGGGCGACGACGTCTCGGGGAAACTCGTTTCGGTGGAAACCGATGCCGAGTCCACGACGACCCCTACGAAGGCTTCGCCCGGGCGCACGAAGCCCGCGGCGAGTACGCACACGCCTGATACGCGCGTGGAAACGCCCCCCGGGTCTGATACGTCATGTGAGATGGACGAGGAAGTCGCGCCTGAGATGGAGGAGGATGGATCTGAGGCTGATTTGGCCGAATCCGAGGTAGTCGCGGAGAAAGGAACTGAGTTTGACTTAACCGAATCCGAGACGCAAAACGAGACGGCCGAGACGGAGACGACGGTCATTGACGGTTCCGCGGATACACAAGACCGCACGGCTGAGGTTGAGGATGACGCGGCTGTTGAGGACGAAGCGACGGAGATGGACTCGACATCCGTCGACAAAGTAGATTCGGCGATGGCGTTACTTCGCGAAGGCTTGCGAGTTATGCGCGCCGGTGGTGTCGACCCCAACAAAATACTCCTGTCGCTGTGTGTGAACCCGGAAAAACCAAATGCACGAGAAGCCGCATCCACGGTAGTCGCCCGTCTCGTCGCCAGTCTGGACGAGGCAGGAATCGAGTCGCCGTCCGCGACGCGCGAGGAAGATGACGTGTTCGCCACCGCTTCGAATTCGCCCATGGGGTCGGTGGCGTCAATGGATGGTACTCGAGGCGGCGCGAACGCGAACGCGGTAGCCGCCGCGATGGACGGCGTAGCACTGGCACGACAAACCTCGATGGAAACCTACACGGTGGAGGAGGGTGTTATGGGATGCGGCGACGTTGGATGCGGCGAGGACGGCGGCGCGTGCGGCGATCCCGTGGCGTGCCTCACCAAGCGCTTCGCCGCGGTGGGCGGGCCGTTCAAGCTGCCGCTAAACCGGCAAGCCTCCACGGCGTCCACGGCGGCGTCGCGGCCATCGCCGTCCGTTGCCAATGCTGACGAGGAGGAGGACGAGACAGACGAGGAAGAGGAGAGCGATGCGGAGTCCGAGGAGTTCGAGGGCGACGCGGAGTCCGTCGCGGAAACGGAGGACGAAACCGGAGACGACGAGACCGACGAGTCCGAGTGCGACTCCGAGTGCGACTCCGTGGCGGAGACCGCGTCCGTGGCGGGTACGGAGGCCGAAATTGGCGATGACGCTTTCGATGTGGATGATGACGCTGCTGCGGTGCAAGAAGCGGAAGAAGCAGAGGCAGAGGAAACCCTCGTTGCGTCCCCCGGGCCGGAAGTCGTCGACGTTGCCGAGCTCCCCGGCGGCACGCCAGTCGCCGCGTCGCCGTCGCCGCCGTCGCCGCCGTCGCCGGAAACGACGAGCGTTCCCGAGGTTCTGCAGAAGATGCAGACGCAGAAGGATGATAATTCCGACTCTTCCGACTCTGACGAAGAACAAGGCCCCGTGAGCGTGCGCAAGCGGGGAGGACGCAGGGTGGTGCTGAGCGACGAAGACAGCAGCGACGAGGAGGCGGACGCGGAAAGTTCGGGGGAGACCCCTGACGAGAAATCCGCCGTCGGTGCCGAATCGCGCGCGGCGAAGGCGTCGCCGCCGCGCGCGTCGACGCCGGTTCGCGAGTCCACACCGGTTCGTGAGTCGCCGCCTTTCGCGGCAGCCCCGGCTTTCACCCCAGCGCCTCCCACTACGGGTAAAAAGAAGTCCATGCTCCGCATCAAGAGCGCGATGAAATCCAACTGCAAACCGTTTGCGCGGCCCGATTTCGATTTCGCGGACGACGACGCGGAGGCGAGCGATTCCACGCTCGCGCGCGCGACCTCCAATGTAAGCGAGACCACGGCGACCGCTGCGGTGACCGTGACGGTTTCGCTGGCGCGCGTGAGTTCTTTTCCCAAGTCGGCGCTGAAAGCAGCCAAGCCGGCACATGCGGAGGAACCGCCCGATTCGTCCCCCGAGGTCCGACCCACGCGCGCGGGTTGCACGCCTCGCGCCTCTGTCGTGGCGTCCGCGCGGAAGCAAGCGCTTACGTGGCTGGACGACGAAGCCTCCGCCTCGGGCGACGAGAGCGACGACGAGTCGTCCGAGGGCGGCGCGAGTAGTGATGACGACTTCGTGGTGAGCGACGGGGAGGTGGAGTACGCGAGTGATGCGAGTGACGGGGCTATTCAGAGTGAAACAATCGCGCAGTCGGGAGGGGTCATGCCTAACGCGGGCGCCGACCGGACCAACAGGGTTGCAAAATCGAACAAGAAAACCAAGAAAACTCCGTCCCGCGGGGTTACGTTTTTCTCGCCAGACAAGGACGACGACGCGGGCGCGATTGAGCTCAGCAGCGACGAGGAGGATGCCAAGGAGAACGAGGAGGTTGAGGGTGACAACGGCAACAGGGATGACAACAAATCGGTTGCGGCTAGAAAACCGGAAAAATACGACCCTTACTGCTTGGACGGATTGAAAACCCCCACGCCCCCGAAGGCGCCGAGCGGGACGCCGTACAACCCGAAAACCCCGAAAAGCGCGATCGGGAGGAAACCGGGCGGCGGCGAGTATTTGGGGTACGGGGAGGCGCCTGTGACGCACTCCAAGGCCTTGGCCGCGGCGCTCGCCTCCGCGGCCAAGCCTGGCAAGCGTTTGAACTTCGCCAGGCACAAGGAAACCATCGCCGCGGCGTTGTACGCCGAGTTCAACAAGGACGGCTTTGACGGGGCGTTACCGTCTGCGTTTGAAATCACGTGGAACGCGAAGTTGTTAACCACGGCGGGGTTAACGCACTACCGCAAAATCACGCGAAGTTCCGGGAAGTCAGAGTTCCACGCCCGGATCGAGGCGAGTATTTCCCAATCACCACATTCCCCCGACTGATTGCCCATACGAGACTGACACTTTCTTTTTTATCGTATCAGCTCTCCACGAAAGTCCTGGACACCGCGGAGAAACTGGAAGCCACCCTGCTGCACGAGATGTGCCACGCCGCGGCTTGGTTGCTGGACCAGGTATGGCCTCCTGGCATTTCCCAAATCCAGGCACCTACGTTTGTTTGAGGCCCCACTTTGACTGTTTGAGGCTCCACGGCCGTCGTTAAAGGAAGTGCGTGACTATCGTTTACTACTGTTAACAATTACAGTACTGGCAACACTTACAAATACACTCCAAGTGCACTGTGGAGGCCCGAGTACGCCCGACTGTGTCCGGCCCGAATCCGGCCTCCCTGTTTGCTCACACAAGCTACGGTCCCGACTGACCCTTTTCGTTTCAATCGCAGTGCGCCAAGCCCCCGCACGGCGAGACTTTCAAAAAGTGGGCGAACAAGGTGATGCGGGTGTACCCGGTGGTGTCCGTGGATACGTGCCACTCGTACCAGATCCACCAGCCGTTCAAGTACCGGTGCACGCAGAGTTGGTGCCTTCAGGAGTACGGCCGGCACTCAAAGGTAGTAATTGCGCGGTTCCCAGATCCCGCCTCCCTGTTTTATCTCTCAGCTGGTGACTGTTCGTCCATACGTCGCAATACACACGACTGACACTTTTCTTTTCCAAAAAAAGTCCATCGACGTTTCCCAAAAAGCGTGCGGCGTGTGCCACGGGCGCCTTGAATTTCTGGGAAAGTTCAACGCGGACGGAACGCAGTGCGAGGAACGACCGGCGACTGCGTTTTCGCTGTTCGTCAAGACACACTTCGGTGCCGTGAAAGAGCGGCTGCCTGCGGGGACGCCGCACAAGCTTTTAATGAAGGAGCTGTCCAACCAGTGGAAGTCGGGGGGGACGGGGAAGAAAAAGCCGTCCGACGGCGCAGACGGAAACGGAGACGCGCTCGGCGAGGGGATGAGGACGCTGAAACTATAATCTGAAATGGGGAAGGGGGTAAACGCGAGACGGGGGGTGCAT
>TARA_B110000090_G_scaffold106907_1_pt1 | contig 10626 bp, 10 predicted proteins | sample TARA_B110000090 | Tara Oceans TARA_B110000090 (sample SAMEA4397239) | marine metagenome | biome: Polar Biome; feature: [SRF] surface water layer (ENVO:00010504); material: water (ENVO:00002006), including particulate matter (ENVO:01000060) such as... | depth 5 m
AATCCTAAAAGATAGAACATAGTACCTGCTAGTAATCCTGTGAATAGCACAATCATAAAACTAAAGCCTATATCCCGCATACCGTTTTGGCGGTAAGATTTAAAAAAGATAGGTCCTGTATTGAGCCCGATAGAGTAAATGAATATGGAAAGGCCGAGTATTAAGATAAACTCTGGTAACTGGTAGGAAGGATTGAGGTATCCGAAAAATAGTCCAACGAATAGTACCATAGATACTCCAAAAGATTTACCTCTTATTTTTAGGCCTCCTACTAAAACTCCCATTGATATGACTAAAAAGAGTAGAAAAACGGGATTGCTTTCGAGTATGGTGTTCATTTGAGTGACTATATAACTAAAGAAGCAAAGTGCGGTCTATTTGTTTTTAATATTAACGTGAAGATGGTTAAAATTTATGAGAGTAGCCTTTATTTGGACTAAAAATGCAGCCAATGTGCTTTCATTCCCTCATTGGTGTGATACTCTAGAGTTGGCATCGGAAACTTGATACAGTTGACTATTATTAGTAGGGTTCTTAGTCCTTTTTTCTTCACTGGAATCCGCGTAAGGTCTATGTCTGGAGATAGGTAAAACTGACGTGCACGTTTATATGTAGCCGTTTTATCAGGGAACATCCCTTGGCTAATATAGGTATTGTCAAAACCGCCCACCATACCATCAGCTCCATATCCAGCAGCCATATTTAGCCATTTGGGCCATTTCGTATCTTCTTTTAAAAAAGAATTCACATTAGCACTGAGCCAATACGTCTGACCATTGTAATCCTTTAGCATACGCTCAGTAAGAGAACTACCCAGTACATTCGGTCTTACTTGTGCGTAGGGAGAAGCCGAGTAAGAGTACTTCATCCATATACGCTGCTCATCCCAAACTAGGCTTTGAGATATTGCTAATCCCGCACCGAAAGTATTGGCTGCTACATCTCCCAGACTTGCTCCCCATCCTGCAGAGAAACCATCTAAGACTTCTACACCTGTTTGAATAAGAAAGCCGTAGGATCCTCCTATGATGGAGTATTGCTTTTTAGAATATCCAGCCCACTTCATCATTTCTATGCCTGCTACACCTTCGTAGTAACATGAAAATGAGTGACCTACTTTATCCATCTGTTGCCATTCTTTATTGTCATTAAAGAAATGAAACTTTTCCAATGGGTACTCTTTATACCACAAGTGATATAGCCCAAACATAGTTCCACTGTATGCAACAGCATTTCCACCTACTACAAGTTGTTTTCGTAATTTATAATTTACGTGTGTACTGTCTTGGGCTTGACAGCACATAGCAAAGCTCGCTAGGAGCAAAGTAAGCTGAACTCTATGCCAATATGGTAGCCTTAGTAGCATCTAGTATAGCTATAGTTTCTTGTGCGTTAGCAGCTTGAGCATATACACGAAGTAAGGGTTCTGTGCCACTAGGACGGATCATTACCCAGCTATCATCACTGAGCACAAATTTATATCCGTCTATAGTTTCTGTGCCACTTACAGTGTATTTACCAAAACTTTTGTATTCGGCTACTTTACATTTTTCTATGATAGATAGTTTTTGTTCTTCAGGCATACGTAGATCATATCTATCCATAGCAAAAGAACCAATCATGTCATATATTTCTTGGATTAATTCGTCTAAGCTTTTGCCTGTCTTAGCCATATACTCCCAGATGATTAGTCCCATCCAGATACCATCACGCTCAGGGATATGCGTACTTACGGCTATTCCTCCGCTTTCTTCACCGCCTAGTAAACTTTCGTTTTCTATCATCTCCTTACAGATGTATTTGAACCCAATCTTAGTTACGTGATTTTCTATACCATAATGATCACAGAGGTTTTTTATCTTAGAAGTACAGCTAAAGCTAGTATATACATTTCCTTTTACTCCTTTGTGCTCCACAAGGTAGCGTATGAGTAGTAGTATGATGTGGTGTGAATCTACAAATTCTCCTTTTGCGTTAAATAATCCTATTCTGTCTGCATCACCGTCTGTAGCCATTCCACATGCTATATCACTATTTTTTATTAGCTCTGCAAACGGTTTTAAGTTCCTAGCGATAGGCTCGGGAGCTTGTCCCATAAAGCTAGGATTATAGTCTGCATGAAGTAGGGTGGCCTCTGGGAATAGTCGGCGTACTACATTCATACCAGCACCGTACATAGCATCGTAAGCTAATTTGATACCACTTTTTCGGATTCCTTCTATATCAAAATTAGCATAGACGTGATCCATGTATTCTTGCTCCATGTCTATTAGTTCTACTAAGTCACTCTTTAGTAGTTCTGCAAATGGGAGTGTAGTGTACTCGTAAGTGTCAGGGATATTAGCTTCTACAGCGTCTATCTCTGATTGTACAGCAGGCCCACCGTAATGAGCTTTGATTTTGTATCCATTATAGCTAGGTGGATTATGGCTAGCAGTGATTACTATACCTGCGTATGCATTGTGATTAAGAGAAGAAAGTGAGACCATAGGAGTGGAAACAAAGTCTTCTGAAGTAAATACTTTTATCCCTTGTGATATCAATACAGATATGGTAACCTCTGTAAAAAGTCTTCCTCCAAAGCGGCAGTCGTGACCTACTACAGCGGTATGATTATCTCCACGCTCTTTTATCCAAAGTGAAGTGGCATAGGCCACACGTGCTACATTATCAGTAGTATATTCTTGTGCGATGATGGCTCTCCATCCGTCTGTACCAAATTTTATAATGTCCATTTTTTTAAAGTGTAATTTTATTCCAATTTTTTGTTAGCAAAGCCTGGTAGTATTTCTCAGACTGTTGTGGTTGTATTTCTTGGCTATTAATCTCTTCAAGCATAAAGCTGAACCTTTTTTCGCTTAAATACTCCTCTAAGCCTTGTAGATTAATCGTAGTATTTATTTCTTCTAGTTGCTTTTTAGTGAGGGTGATAGCGTGTTTATCTATGAAGAGTTCTACACTTATCAATTCTTGAAAATGAATGTTCTTATACTTGCTCCATTTTTCTTTGACAGTGATTTGTTCTACTTTCCAAGGTGCAAAGATAATATGTGAGAAGTGACTATCTCCTCCAGCATTTAGTATAGCTTGTTTATTATTGTTTACTGCTTTCTCTATCGCCGAGTAGAGCGACTTGTTTTCTGAGTTTGAATTTATGAGAGGAGAGAGAGCACGATATGTAATTGTTTTTGTGTTTTCTGAAGTATGAAATTTACGAAAGACTTTTGGGTCTTTGATAGCCTGATATTGAAGCTTGAAGGACAGTTGTGGATTAGTTTTGAAGTTATTAGAGCCAAACTGAACTAGGTTAAAGTTAAAATCCTTGGTATGTAATGCGTCCCAATAAGTGACAAGACCAGGACCATTTGCATTCGTAGGGATATACTCAGATTTCATAAGGTTAATAATGTCTACTGCATCTACATAACCATAGGTTAGAGTCTGACCATTTTTGTTTTTTCCAGTGAATGTAAAACCTTGTACGATGAAGTCGAAATTCTTTTGAGATAGATTCCAATACTCATGGATAAATAAATCATTACTGCGTACAAACGGCATCATAGCTTTTTTTTCTAGCAGCTGAAGTTGCTTAGAGCCTACTATAAGTCTTTTTTGACTATTCTCCCATAAAGCTAAGTCACCAGTAAGTAATCTAGGATACAGTAGTTCCGGAATAGATTGCACAAGATTAAATCCTATGCTATCAGACTGTTTGGTAGTATTTAAATGAAGTAATACCGCAGTGACGTCGTATCCTCTAGATATTTTATTTTTTTGAGACCCACAGCCAAATAAGACTAGAAGCCCAAAAAGTACTACTTTATTCGAACGCATTTTCTCCTGTTATTTCCATCCCTAGTATAAGAAGGTGAATATCGTGCGTACCTTCATAGGTTACTACACTTTCTAAGTTCATCATGTGTCTCATCATAGGGTAATCTCCAGTGATTCCCATGCCACCGTGCATTTGGCGAGCTTCTCTGGCTATATTGATAGCTATTTCTACGCTGTTTCGTTTAGCTAGAGAGATCTGAGCAGGAGTAGCTTTGCCTTCGTTCATTAGACTACCTAGTCTCCATACTACGAGCTGGGCTTTGGTTATTTCGGTAAGCATTTCAGCTAGTTTTTTCTGCTGCAGTTGGAATCCACCTATTGGTCTGCCAAACTGGTGACGTTGAGCGGCATATTTTCTAGCACTTTCGTAGCAGTCCATAGCAGCACCTAGAGCACCCCAGCTAATCCCGTATCGTGCAGAGTTTAAGCAGGTCAGTGGACCCTTAAGACCTTGTACTCCGGGTAATATATTGGTTTTTGGAATTCTAACGTTATCGAAGACTAACTCTCCCGTAACACTAGCTCGTAGACTCCATTTACCATGGGTAGTAGGTGTAGTAAAACCTTGCATACCTCGCTCTACTATTACTCCTCGTACGATTCCCTCTGGATCTTTAGCCCATACTACAGCTATATCTGCTTCTGGAGAGTTACTGATCCACATTTTAGCTCCATTGAGTATAATATCATCTCCATCCTCGGTATAGTTGGTAGTCATACCATTTGGGTTACTGCCATGATCTGGCTCCGTAAGACCAAAACAACCCAGCATATCACCGCTACCAAGTTTCGGTAGAAACTTACGTTTTTGTTCTTCGCTGCCGAACTTATGAATAGGATACATAACTAAAGAACCTTGAACACTGGCAGTAGATCGTATTCCACTATCGCATCTTTCTAGTTCTTGCATAGCGATACCATAACTGATATAGTCTAGGCCACCACCACCATACTCTGCTGGTATCTGTGGACCAAAGCACCCTTGTTCACCAAGTTGCTTTACGATGTGAGAAGGGAAGTAGTTGTTTTCGGCACACGATTCTATGATCGGAGAAAGTTCTCTCTTTACATATGCACGCACACTGTCTCGGACCATTATATGTTCTTCTGTTAAAAGGTCGTCTATTTGATAAAAATCAGGTTGATCATATGTATCCTTACCCTTCTTATCTTCTTTTAATTTATTTATCTCGTCTAAGGTCATTTCTTTTTGCTGTAGCTTTGCAAATGTAAAACTATTACCTAAAAAGGTTGCGAAATGTCAAAGAGTTTAGAAACAGTATTAAATATAGACAATGTACGTGTAAAGGCGTACCATGGATGGTATGCTAGTGAGCGTAAAATAGGAGGGATGTACACTATCTCTGTCAATATTTATTCTACAGCTGCACAGTCAAAGACATTTTTAGATATTGAGGACACCATTAACTATGAGGAGATTCATGCTATAATAATCACGACGATGAAAGAAGAGTTTAAACTTATAGAGAATTGTTGTAAAACACTATGGGACAGACTTAAATTGCTTTCTCAAAATGATGTTTGGGAAGTATCGTTGATAAAAGAAGAGGTACCTATTAAACATGTAGGGTCTACAACTTTTAGGATAAAAGGTTGAGCTAATTCTGTTTTCAGCGTAGATAAAAGTACCTTTATCTATAGATGTTTTTTGACCTTAGTGTTTGTAGCATAAAAAGCTATTTTCGCATCCTTATTTTATAATTAAAACATGGGAACATTGATAATGGCAGGCCAGTTAATTTTGGCTTTAGCAATATTAGTATCACTTCACGAGTGGGGACATTACATATCAGCGAGAAGCTTCGGTATTAGAGTAGAAAAATTCTTCATATTTTTTGATGCTTGGGGTACTAAACTATTCAGTAAAAAAATTGGAGACACTGAGTGGGGTATAGGGTGGTTGCCTCTAGGCGGCTATGTGAAAATAAGTGGTATGATAGACGAAAGTCTTGATCAGGATCAATTAGGTGCTGAACCAGAAGACCACGAGTTTAGAAGTAAGCCAGCTTGGCAAAGACTAATAGTTATGGTAGGTGGTGTGACAATTAATTTCATACTTGGTATAATTATATTTTCATTGTCATTATTTTACTACGGTGATACTTGGCTTCCTACACAAGCAGTGAATGATGCTCATGGTATTGTAGTTACAGATTTTGGTCTGCAAGCGGGTCTGCAGTCTGGAGATAAACTTTTAACTGTAAATGGAGTGTCTCAAGAGAAGTTTAGAGATTTTGCTAATCCAGCCATTGTGCTTAAAAGTGATTCGTTGGTTTTTGAAGTAGACAGAGACGGAGAAAAAGTTACCTTACCGATATCTGAAGCTTTAGCTAAAGAACTATTAGAGAGTAAAGGGCAACGATTGTTTAGTTTCAGAACACTTTCGAAAATAGACTCTGTGATTCGTACATCAGCAATAGATGCAGGCTTACAAAAAGGAGATATTCTTCTTTCTATAGCAGGCAATAAAGTGAAGTATTATGATCAACTTCAAGATGTTCTTCCTGCTCAAAAAGGTAAGACAGTGCCAGCGTTTGCATTGAGAGCTAGTGATACGGTAGCTATGATGCTCTCATTAGATACTGCTGGTAGCATAGGGATCGCTATAGCTCAGCCTACAGAGCTAATGAGTAAAGCACAAAAGACATCGTATGGTTTCTTTGAATCCTTTCCTGCAGGGACTAAAAAAGGTCTTTCTGCCCTAGGAGATAATATAAATGCATTCGGTCTTATGTTCGCTGGTAAACTGAATCCAGTAAAGTCTGTAAGTGGGCCGCTAGGCATCGCTAAAATATTTGGACCTACTTGGAACTGGCAGCGTTTTTGGGAGATTACAGGTATGTTATCTTTCATCCTTGCATTTATGAATCTACTTCCTATACCTGCATTAGATGGAGGTCACGTACTATTTTTATTGGTAGAGATGGTGAGACGTAAGCCACTTCCAGAGAAAGTAATGTATTACTTCCAAGTAGTAGGTATGGTGATATTATTTGCCTTAATGGGCTTCATTATCTTCATAGATTTCTTTAATGCTATCTTTAATTAATAGCAATGGATGACTATTTCGCATTTTTCGAAATAAAAGAGAAGTTTATTGTAGACGAGTTAGCACTTAAAAAACGCTACCAAGACATTAGTAGAACGAATCATCCTGACTACTTTATAGAAGATGTACTGAAGTATGACGAAGCACTGAGAGTGACAAGTGTATGTAATTCAGGATACAAAGCATTGTCAAAATTTACGAATAGGGTGCATTATATACTTAAACTCAATGGAATGTTAGAAGAGAGTGGAAATGCTATACCACAGGAGTTTCTTATGCAGGTGATGGATATCAATGAGTCTTTGATGGATTTACAGATGGATTTTGATGCCAAAACGTACGAAATAGCATTGTCAGAGTGGAGTGGTATTAATAGTGGTCTTGATGAATCAATACTATCACAATGTAAAAAGGCTGACTTAACTAGTAATCAAGAGGATAGAGTAGTCATTCTTCAGGAAATAAAAGATTTTTACTTAAAACAAAAGTATCTGTTGCGTATCAAAGAAACTCTGGATAAATTCGCATTGAATTAGAGCGGTTTGGGTTTTATAAACAGACTAGGATTAGTTAGCTGCACACCAATAGCAGTAATACATATGCCCGGATGGCGGAATTGGTAGACGCGTCGGTCTCAAACACCGATGCCGCAAGGCGTACCGGTTCGACCCCGGTTCCGGGTACTAAGCCTCTCCTTACGGAGGGGCTTTTTTTATGTAACCTCTATCAGAATACTATAAATTAGTGTTTTATTTGGATGAGTCGTAGTAAGCAATACGAGACCTAAAAGCTATTTTAGGCGAATGGAGGAATTAGTGAGCTGATCTAGTGGTGTAAACCAAAAGGAAGTTAGCCGTTAAGCATTAAGAGATATGCTAGCTCTTCTAAGCCTGTCAGCTACAGCTCTGCCTATACCTTCCTCTTTTATGTGTTCTATAAGTATGAGATTCGTATCATCAGCGTCTGCTCTTCGCATAGTAGCAAATAGATTGTTGGCTATCTCTGCTAGGTCATAGTTAGTAGATAGGAGGTAGGCAATACAGTTTACTTTACTCTTCTCGTAAAGAAGTGCAGAGCAACGTTTGTCAGAGTTCTTCTCTAAGTAGTCAGAGATACTCTCTACTAGGTATATTGGTTTTTTAGTAGCATAGTGCTTCTTAAATTGTCCTGGAGTTTGTATAGCTTCAGTGTTACTATTTTTAACAATGAACCCTAGGGATTGGATATCCTCTCTTGATACGCCCCCTTCTCGGAGTATATTCACGTGATTATCTTGAAAGCTTACAATTGTGCTTTCTACGCCTATCTTACTTTCTCCACCATCTAGTACGTATTCTATTTGGTCACCTAGACCGTCTTCTACGTGTTGGGCAGAAGTAGGACTTACAGTATTGGATATATTAGCACTAGGTGCAGCTAAAGGAAAGTCTAGAAGAGATAGTAATTCTAAGGTTACTGGATGATCAGGCACACGAACTACCACGTGGCTAGAACCTGCAGTAACTATGTCTGACACTAAGTCTGTCTTTTGGAGTAAGAAGCTAATGGATCCAGGGCAAAATTTTGATGCCAATCTAGTTATCTCCTCTGGCACCTCTTTTACATAGGGTTGAGCAGCTTCCCAACTTGCAAAGTGAAGAATCAGTGGATTGAAAGTAGGTCTATTTTTTACCGTATATATAGAAGCGATAGCTTTACAATCTAACGCATTAGCCCCTAAACCATAAACTGTCTCAGTAGGTATGGCTACTAGTTTTCCTTCTTTAAGAAGTGATGCGGCTAGGGCTACATCCGTTCCTATCACTTTTTATCTCTCTTTAAATCAAATTTATCAATCTTATTGTAGAGATGACTTCTTTGTATATCTATCTCAGAAGCAGTTTTAGCTACATTCCAGTTATTCTTCTTTAACTTGGCATCTATAAACATACGTTCTGCATAATCTTTGAATTCTTGGAATCTACTGAACTCAGTTATAGCATCTATAGTACCTGGTCGCTTCTTACCATTATTAGCATATAACTGTACATCATCTTCTGTGATTTTAGCATCGCAAAGGATTATAAGACGTTCTATAATATTGCGTAGTTCACGGATATTACCACTCCAATATACATTTTTAAGTGCATCCATAGCTCCGGCGGTAATTTGTTTTTTATTGATACCATTATCTTGGCATATTTCTTCCATGAATCTTTCAGCAAGTATAGGAATATCACTTACACGTTCATTTAAGGTAGGTACATGGATTACTATCACTGAGATACGATGGTATAAATCTTCTCTAAAATTACCGTCTGTTATCTCTTGCATCAGATCTTTATTGGTAGCTGCTATTATTCGGACATCTACATTTATGTCTTTTTCCCCACCTACACGAGTTATCTTATTTTCTTGCAACGCTCTAAGCACCTTAGCTTGAGCAGACAAGCTCATGTCACCTATTTCATCTAGAAATAAGGTGCCACTGTTTGCTTTTTCAAATTTTCCAAGTTTTTGTTTTATTGCCGAGGTGAAAGACCCTTTCTCGTGACCGAAAAGCTCACTTTCTATTAGTTCGCCAGGAATAGCAGCACAGTTTACTTCTATGAGTGGTTTATCTGCTCGGTTGCTTTGTTCGTGGATCCATCTTGCTACAAGTTCTTTGCCTGTACCATTTTCGCCAGTAATCATTACTCTAGCGTCAGTGGGTGCAACTTTTTCAATGGTTTTTTTGATTTTCTTTATACTTGGAGAGTCACCTACTATCTCTCTAGTTTTAGTGATTTTTCTCTTCAACACCTTAGTCTCTATGACTAAATTGTTTTTATCTACGGCATTTCTTACCGTGATAAGCAGCTTATTAAGATCTGGTGGTTTATTAATGAAATCAAATGCACCTTTTTTAGTAGCCTCTACAGCAGTCTCTGTAGTACCGTGACCAGAAATCATGATAAATGGCAGTTCTGGAGCTATTTCTTTTGCTTTTTCAAGTAGTTCAAGACCATCTAGTTTAGGCATTTTTATATCTGCCAGCACTACGTCATAGTTGAATTTTTTGATGAGTGAAAGAGCTTTTTCTCCATCTTCAGCTTCCTCTATCTCATAGCCTTCATAGTCCAATATTTCCCTTAGGGTCTCACGGATACTCTGTTCATCGTCTACTATCAGTATTCTTGCCATAGTTTGTTTGATCTAGTTCTTTGTGTTATTCTTAATAAAAAATGCAAAACTGTAAGCCGGGTTCTGTCTTCTCGCCAAAGCGAGGAGCCCATCATTTATCTAAGCTACCTACCCTCTACAGTTTCTCACCTAAGCGAGAATCGGACGAGCCGCCCTCAGCCTGTAGTTTACTTGGTATTACAACGTGCAAGGTTTGTACCAAACGAGTGTCACCACCCGAGCGTGTGAGCTCTTACCTCACTTTTTCACCCTTACTCTCGATTACTCGGAAGCGGTTATTTTCTGCTACCCTTTCTGTTATCAGTGCATTCCTACACAGATACCCACTATTTCTAGCGGTACACTGCCCTACGTTGCCCGGACTTTCCTCCATCCGCACTAGGCGAACAGCGATAGGCCGTTTTGCATTACAAATGTATAGTTTTTTGAACGGTATTGATTATAAGCGTTTATTCACGTGATATAAACAGTTTAGCACTATTCTAGTTACCCTGGAGACTTATATACACGGGTAAATGATCACTGTAGCCAGCTAAGTACTTATTGCCACCGTAGGTTCG
>TARA_B110000090_G_scaffold56192_1_pt1 | contig 10615 bp, 8 predicted proteins | sample TARA_B110000090 | Tara Oceans TARA_B110000090 (sample SAMEA4397239) | marine metagenome | biome: Polar Biome; feature: [SRF] surface water layer (ENVO:00010504); material: water (ENVO:00002006), including particulate matter (ENVO:01000060) such as... | depth 5 m
TCTTAATCTGCTAGGTTAGTCCCTGCCACGTCGGGCTCATGGTTAAACCCTGGGCCCGACGTTTTATTTTAAACCGCAATCACACTCTATATTTCTGTAAGGTAAAAAAATGAACACAAGTATTTATAAGGACGTACGTTTAATTAACCGGGAAGAAGACAAAAAATTAAAAGTCACTCCTATTGAAGGATTCGCATACGCTGCAAACCTTCGTGATTGCATCATTACAGTGGCTGAGTTTTATGAGGCAGCTAAGTCTCAACCAGTTGTATTTACCAAGAATGAACAAGGTGAATATGGTGCTGTAGCGCTTATGGGCCTGCAAGGTGAAAAGAACTTGTTTGTTAATGAAGATGGGTCTTGGCGTATGGGTCAATATGTGCCGGCATACGTCCGCCGCTACCCATTTATTTATGTACAACATAGTGGTGATACGCTTTCATTAGCAATCGATCACGACAACAAGGCGGTTAACAAGCGCAAGGGTGAAGCCCTATTTAATGCTGACGGAGAGCCTACGGAATACACTGGACGTGTAATGGAATTCCTAAACCAATACCAACAAGCTGATGCCCATACTAAGGCTATGGTGAAAATGTTGGACGACAAAGGCTTGCTAGAAGAAGCGACAGCTCAAATGGTACAAAATGGTGAGAAGGTTAGTCTTACTGGTTTTATGCGTGTTAATGAGGAAAGGCTTTCAGGGTTGAATGATGGCGATGTGCTTGAAATGACAAAGTCTGGCGCTTACAAATGGGTGGTTGCCCATTTAATGTCACTATCTAACTTTCAAAAGCTAGTAACATACTCGGAGTAGTTAATGGTGAGCACGGTTGATAAAGATAGTGTGCCAATGAGGCATTTTATCGTTGCACTAGGCTTGTCACTGATCACACTGCCTGCCTTTGGGGCAGGTGATGCGCCATTACAGCGATTAGAATTAGCTCCTTCGGACATTAGTAATATTGAAGATTCCGCAGGCTCAGGCCAAAGTAAGTCTAAAAAAGGCTTGGCTAATGAAAAAAAGGACTCTGTGATTGAAAACGTTAAAGTGGACAAAAGTGCGCAGCCTGAAAATGATAGTAAGTTAGACCCAGGGGCAGCGTTTCTCCTAAGTGGTATTCAGGTGGAAGGTAACACCATACTAGCTAAGGAAGACCTTGTTTCCCTTATGACGCCCTACTTGGACACTATGGTCACCACTGCAGACCTAAAAAAGATTGCAGCAGAAATCACGCAATTGTATGTTGATCAAGGCTACGTCACAACCAAGTGTGTGATCCCTGCTCAGCAGGTAGAAAATGGTTCGGTTGTTTTTCAGGTATTGGAAGATAAGTTAGGGGAAATTCAGCTATCTGGCCCAGAGAGCTATCTCTATGACGCGCGTCTGTTTCTCAACCAATTATACGATTTACAGGGCAAAGTAATACATATTCCCACGCTTAATAGCCGCCTGCGTTACTTGTCTCAACTGCCAGCCACGAGAGTTCAGCCTACTTTAGTAAAACAATCTGAAGGTATTACCAACTTGGTGCTGACACTCACAGATTTAGAAGATTCGTTTAGCTTATCAGTTAATAATTCGGGTAGCCGCTTTACGGGTGCCAATCGCTTGTCATCTACCGCTGTGTTTAATAATATAACGGGACACAGTGATGTGTTTGCTATCTCTGCTACTACTGCGTTGGATAATATGAAGTACTTGGGCTCTATGTCGTTTGATTATAAACGACCTGTGGGTAGCTCGGGTGGTAAGCTTGGGCTAAGTTTTTCTAATTTGTATTATCGCATGGATCCTATTGAAGTGGGGTTTGACCAAGTACGTTATGAGGGGGGGAGTAATTCATTAGGCATGAGCTACGCAGAACCTCTATGGTTTGACGACGGAGATGAACGAAAAGCCTACAGTTGGAATGTTGGTTTTAATCGTAAATCAGCCCAAAGCAAAACAGTTTATAACACGACTTTTGACCAGCCCGCAGGTTTTGTTTATGTGGATTCAGAAGACCGCTTGCTAATTGGAGAAGTTGGCCTGAAGGCAGAACAATATACCTTACTAAAGGGGCTTAACGGCCGTAATGTTGCATCTGTTACTCTTAAGCATGCGTTTGAAGGTGTTTTTGGGGCCATGACCCAAGAAGATATTGACCGTAAGTTGGAAAATATTAACAATAACGTTGAGCCCGTTACTGGACCGATAGGTAATGTGACAGGTATGGATCCCAGTTTTTGGAAGCTATATATGGATGTGTCACGGGCACAAGCACTACCTAATAGCTTTACAGGAGTGTTGAGCTTTCATGGTGAATACACGCCCAGCAAGAAGTTACCTCAAGCTTATCAATTTGCAGGTGCTGATGGAGGCGCCTCAGGTTTTGATCTGAATTTAAGCCTAGCGCGGCCAGTTGCAGAAAACGTGACCCTTGGGGTGAGTTTTAAGCACGCTCAAGCCATTAGCTGGCATAGAGATGTAGATTCTGGGTGCGCTGACAGTGCGGGTGTAAATACGGCTACCTCTGCTGGCCGCAATACCTGTTCTGCTAATGAACTCCAGGTTAATATTGACTGGAATGCAGGAAGCATGCTGGCGAATATTAATGTGCGCAATAATGTAAATGCGAATGCACAAAATAATAAAAAAATGACTTTCAACCTAGGCTATCGCTGGTAATAGTGTAGTTAGGTTGATTATAGTATAAAATTTAGAAGTGGATTATAACAAGGTGAACAACATGGAAATGCAACGAGTGATCTCTACAATGACTCCCCCTAGGCTTGTTAGTGAAAAGTCCAAATTACAAAAAGGTGGTATGGTCGGAACGACTATACTTACCAGCTTAGTGCTCTCTGCCTGTGGAGCAACAGTTCCTACAAACGATGGCGGATTTACAGGGGTTGGTAATACATTCACTGGAACAGAGGTCGATAATATTTTGAGTCAGTCTGGCAGCACCGCTAATCTGACCGTTAGCGGCCTAGGTGGTGCAGATGAGATCACTACAGGTTCTGGTGCCGATGTGGTTCGTGCAGGCGCAGGAGCTGATACTGTTAATACGGGTTCTGGTGTTGATGTGGTTCGTGCAGGCACAGGAGCTGATACTGTTAATACGGGTTCTGGTAACGATATTATTGTGGTGGTGGGAACCACCTCGGCTAGTCAATACTCGGCTGCTAATATTCCTAGCGATATTTCTGGGGTACTAACACTTTCTACGTTAAATGGCCAACTCACGAGTGAATCGGTATCTGGAGATATCATAAATGGTGGTGCTGGCACAGACACTTTGCATGTATATGGCACCACCGATCTTTCTTTGATCAACCTAATTAGTGTTGAAACCCTCTCCATTCATTCGATTGTAACTGCGACAGCTTCACAGTTTGAGAGTTTTTCAGTGATTAACGGTGACGGCTCATCAACCTTACATATTAAGCTTAATGATCCTACCAGCACTGGCATTGAAGTCACACTTGCTGACTTAAATTTAACTAATATCAATCAAATATTCCTTGAAGATAATGTTACCCTTCAAGTGGCAAACGTGGCCGAGCTTGATTCTGTGGGTATATCGATATTATCTGGCCCAGGAACAGTTGAGATTTTAGGTTTTACAGATATCGATGACGTCGAACCCACTGTGCTTTTAGACGATCAGGTGACGGTGGTCACGGTGATTAGTGGTTCTAGCACGGATATCACTACCGGCATTGCTTTGGCCCAGGTAACACCTTCAGATACTGGTAATTTTACGCCTGAATTTATAGGCCGGGCTACCGTTTACCTAGACCCTATCGCCAGTGGCGAAAGTGTGACTTTACTCGCCAATCTATCCGCCGCAGATGTCAATAGTACAGTGGATGGGTTCTTTAGTGATCCAGAGAACCAGAGTATAAGTTTCACCTTATCAGGCACTGATGCAAGTCAGTTCGCCATTCAAATTGAGTCTGATGGCTCTAGCTGGCTTGCACTTAAAGCCGGTCAGACTGTTACTGCCGGATCTAGCCTGGATGTTGATGTTACGGGTACAGATGCTAGTGGCGGGGTTGTGAGCCAAAACTTTGATTTTTGGGCTGTTGCTGCAGGTTCTATAACAGGTACAGGCGGTAATGATATCCTCCTTGGTGGGGCAACGGCTGAAACCATTAATGGTGGAGACGGTAATGACCACATCAATGGTGGTTATGGTAACGATACCCTAACTGGTGGCAACGGTAATGACCTGCTGAAGGGCCGTTTTGGTGATGACATGTTAACTGGTGGAGCTGGCCAGGACACTTTGTATTATCAAATACAAGAGGTGAATGGTAAGTTTGTTACAGCTGATGGCAATGACACTATGCTAGATTTTACCATTGGCACTGACGTTATACAGTTTGATGAATATCAAGTAGTAGGTGATGAGACTGACACCTTAGCCGAATTTAAGGCAGGTTTTAACGATACGTGGACCGCACAAATTTCTGCGGATTCAAATCAAATTAAGCTGGAATTTGGTGATTCTGCTGTTGCAAATGGCACGTCTACGATCACTTTAGTTATCAACAGTACTAACCTTCAAACAAGTGGTTCTGAGGGTTACCAAGCGTATACATCTGTAGACACCTTGCTAACTGACTTAGGCGGTGATACCGCGTTAGATTTTGTATAATTTTTGTAGTTTTTTGGCATTTCGTTAGAAATAAATTAGGGATAGACAATGGTTGTTTTCAATTCGCTTCAATGGTTCCGCTGCGTGGCTTTAATCGCGTGTATTATACCCTTCACAGCCCAAGCTGCGGTTTTAAGCGATTGGCAGGGAAGTCCTGATGAAGCGGTAGTTGCTAGCCTAGAGGGACAAAGCATTACCTGGATAGAGGTTCAGTTGGCAGTTGCGAAAGTAAGTGAGGCGCAGCGTGGGGTATTGGCTAACGATGCTGAAGCATTTACTACCTACGTTAAAAAAATGGCTTTACGTAAGTATATTCTGCAAAAGGCGCAAAGCGTCAACTTAGATAACTCTAAGGCTGTGGAAACGGCTGTGGCTGAAGCCTATAATACAGCAATGATAGACGGTTGGCTTGGCCTTGCGACCCAGCCTGAGGAAGATTTTCCGGGTCAAGAAGCCATTAATGAAGCCTACCAGAGCAATCAACAGCAGTTTATTATTCCTGGTAAAGTTAACCTATCACAACTTTTTCTACAAAGTACTGATAACGAAGCAGCTGATGCTGAACGCGTGGCTCAAGTGTTAGCTGAAATACAAGCCAACCCTAACAGTTTCCCAAGCCTTGCTAAGGCTTACTCAGATGATACTGCATCTGCTGCTAATGCGGGCAACTTAGGATGGCTTCAAATAGATCAGCTACAACCCGCTATATTCAAGGTTATTGGTAGTATGAAGTTGGGGGATATATCTGTGCCCATAGCAACGTCTGCAGGTAAGCATTTTATTTTGATCAATGATATCGCCCCAGCAAGTGTTAAACCCTTAGAAGATGTGCAGGATATCATTGTTGCTGCTATTCGTAAGCAGTGGATTGAAGCAAAGAAACAAACGCTTCTTAACCAATTATTTACTGTGGTAGATCTTCAATCTGTTGATTAGTTGCTATTTTTTGGAGTATCCACGGTCTGACATTATTATTGCTCAGTTAAAGCCACTGAAGCGGTTCGCTTGAGTGGCGTGAGAATATAGTCGATGATCCGGGTTTTTTCACCAAGGATATCCACCTGTGCCAACATCCCCGGCATGATGTTAGGCACCACAAATGATTTAGAAAAGGCTGTGCTGGTAGCTTCTACCCACACCTCATAGTAGATAAGCCCTTGGCTGGTTTCAGTGATGTTTTGCGCAATATTGACAATTTTACCTTCTATAGACCCATACTTAGCAAAGTCATAAGCAGTAAAAGATATTCGACACGCTTGCCCTTGTTGGATTAAGCTAATGTCTGCTGGCTTTACCTTAGCCAGCACTCGGTAGGATTCAGTTTGTGGTACGATTTCTGCCAAAGTTTCGCCACCGCTCACCACCGCACCTTGTGTAGTGACATAAATAGCAGAAATAATGCCGTCACTAGGGGCTTTTACTTCTGCCATCGCCATTCTGTCTGTAAGTGACGTGTATTCAGCACTGGCTTTTGCCATTGTGTTAGTACTGTCGGCCAGACGTTCTTCGGCTTGTACCCTATAGTCTATAAGGACTTGATTTTTTCTACGGTTAAGTGTGCTGATGTCTATGTTTAAGCCAGCTTCAGTTAAGCTTTGTTGGTTTATAATGTCATTAGCCCCTTGTTCTTTGCGTTGCAAATCTACTAGCTTAATCTTAGGCTCAATACCCGCATCTACTAACGGTTTGTAAATGCCCAGTTCGATAAACGTAAGCTTAAGGCTGTCTTGTGCGGACACTACTGCCGCTTGGGCCTGCAATATAGCATTGGATTTGCTGGAAATTTCTTGCTCTATAATATTCAATTGCTCCTGCATAGAGCGGCTTCTAGCTAGGTAAATGGCATTTTGTTGCTCAATAAAAGAAGCGGGCAACTGGCTAGGGAAATCTAATAGTTCACCATAGGCCTCTGCCTTAAAGCGGGACACTTCTGCCATAGCATTATGATAGGTGACGCGATTCTGTTTAATGGCGGCCTCATTATCTTCTTGCTTAAGCCAGAATAAAATTTCGCCCTTTACCACAGCATCGCCGACACTGGCGGTAAACTTATCAATGGAACCAGGGTAACGGTTCTGTACAACCTGTACTTTACCGGTAGGTTCTACTAGTGCATCTGCTCGCACCACCTGATCTATCTCAGTGCTGATAGACCAATAGCCAGCAATGATAAAAAATATGCAAATAAGGTAGAAGATGACGTTGGTGAGCTTGCTTGTTTTCACGATGCGGTTCCAGTTTTGGCACTTTTGAGTACGTCTTCTTTCGGTCCATCTGCAACGATGCGACCACTATCCATAATAATCACCCGGTCCACCAGTGATAGCAGGGTGCCACGGTGGGTAATTACAATCACCGTTTTATGTTCAAACAGAGACTTCAGGCGAAACATAAGTTGTTGTTCAGTATTGGAATCCATGGCGCTAGTTGGTTCGTCCATGACAATAATAGAAGGGTTACTTATCAGAGAGCGTGCTATACACATCGCCTGACGCTGTCCACCAGACAGTTGCTGCCCACGTTCGGTCAATATTGTCTCGTAACCATTGGGTAACTGGCCAATAAACTCATCTATTCCAGCTTGTTTGGCCGCTTCTATAACGTCTTCATCTGTAGCGTCCAGTTTGCCTAACAACAGGTTCTCTTTTACGCTGCCCGAGAATAGCATTGGTGTTTGTAACACCACCCCTAAGCCTGCACGCAGGTCTTCTGGGTGAATGTGGCCTACTCCGGTCTGATCTATCTGTACGCTACCTTCATTGGGTTCATAAATGCCCGCAAGCAAGCGCAATAAAGAGGTTTTTCCTGAACCGATCTTGCCTAAAACAGCCACTTTTTCACCTGCCTTAATGCTTAGGTTAAGGTTTTTAAGGGTGTCTTGTTTTTGCCCAGGGTATCTAAAACTAACGTGGCTAAATTTAATGTCCCCGGTTATTTTTCCACGCCGAATCTGGCCTAAACGGGAAGCTTCTAAAGTGGGTTCCGCCATTAATTCATTGAGGTTTTTGTAGGCGTTGACCGATTGATTGAAGCGGCCTAATAAGCTGGTGAGCTGCCCTAAAGGCGCCATTGTGCGTCCAGACAAAATAACACAGGCAATCAGTGATCCCATAGTTAGATTGCCACTGCTAATTAGCACCACACCATAGACGACAATGCCCACTTGAGAGGCTTGTTGGCCAAGTTGTGAGAAGTTACTACTAAGCTGTGTCCAAAAACGAGATTTAGCAGTAACAGCGCCTTGGCGAGTAACGCTGTTCATCCAGCGGTTGCGCAGTAATTCAACACCAGAGAGGGTTTTAATGGTTTCTAAGCTGTTGAGCACTTCCACTAACACCGCTTGTTTTGACTGGCCATCTTGCATGGCATTAAACGTAAGGCGGCGAATAATAGGTTGTACAAGGATGCCAACTAGCAATACAGCAATGACAATGACGCCAGGAATGGTGGCAATAGGTCCACCGATACTATAGAGAACAAAAATAAACAAAATGACAAAAGGAAGATCAGCAAACACTACAAATGAAGCCGACGCCAAAAAGTCCTTTAGGTTGTCAAAGTCTTTCACCGTGTTGGCCATTGCGCCAGTGGCTTTTTGGCCGCTTACGTTATCGTTTTGCGCTAACCGACCAAATAGGTTTTCAGCAACGTCATGGTCAATGTTAACACCGGCTTGGTCAGTAAAAACCCCACGCAAGACTTTCATTATGAAGTCAAAGGCCATCACAATGCAGACGCCAATGGTTAAGGCTAAAAGCGATTCCATAGCCTCATTGGGAATGACCCGGTCATATACGGTCATAATGTAAAAAGCACCCACAAGGGCAAATACATTAATAAATACAGACGCTAAAATCACTTGCATGTAGAGGCGCTTGCTGCGCAATACTGGGCCAAAAAACCAATGTTGTGATGCGGATTGGCGATAAGGTTTAGTCATGGTAGTTTTTCAAATGGTACGTTGAACTGTTGGATAATTTGCTCACTCAATAAGACTTGGTCTAACGAAAGTTGGCTGGTGCTGGAGGTAATGCTAATGAGCTCCATCTGAGTGGCCACAATTTGAATGTAGAGTTTTGCTAAGCCAGCATGGTCATTGCCTGTTGTGCCTAATGCTAGCTTCATATTATGTAACTGTAAGTTAAGGTTGGCCCGTTTCTTAATGCCTTCTTCGTGCCGCAGCTCTAGATCATTTAGCTGCTGCTCACTCATCGTTAGATCTAGTGCCTTTTGTTGGATCAACTGGTCTAAGGCCTGCTGTTCTGCAGTAATAGAATGGTTAATGCTAGCCATCTTGGCCGAACGGTAACCACTGTCAAAGGCTGGAAAATTTAACCGCAGTGCCCCCGTCATTTGATAGTTACTTATACTTTGTGTGACATCATACAAAGTGGCTTTAACGTCTAAACTTACCTTAGGTTTCTTTTGTGCACCAATGCTGTCGCGCTGATGACGCAACGATTCTTTTGCCCCGTGACTGATGGCACTGCTGCGCAAATTTTGATGCTCTATATGGGTGATACGCTTCAAATTCTGTTGAATACCGTCCCATATGTTTACTAAATTGGCTGTGTCTAGGCCATAATTGTTGCTGATAATATGTTCAACTTCATTGATTTTATTAAGCATCTGGGTGGCTTGTGTTTCTAAATCAAGTTGGTTCAATTGTGTTCGGCGTATATCTGTGATGGTGCCTAAGCCAGATTCGAAACGGCGGGTTAAATCACGCTGAACCAGCTCTATATTCGCTTGGGCAGTTTGGATCAAAACCAAAGCTTGGTTCGCTTTTTTGTACTGGATAATTAAGCTAAACAAGTCATGAGTTTGTTTCTCAAAGTCATTAGCAAAAGTAAGCCTAGCTTTGGTTTGACGAGCTCTTTCTGAATTGATCAGAGAATCTGCTTCACCAAAATCATAAACCGTTTTGCTAGCATTGAAGACTAAGTCTAAATAAGGGCTATATTGGACAGCACGAGTGAATGAACTATCAAAATTCTCTATGAGGGGCAGGTGAGCTGAGCTACTAATGTCTAAATTAAAGCCTTTTGCTGCTTGGCGTTCTAAAATTTTCCACTGCTGTTTTTCTATATTACTATAAGGTAGTCGTAAATTTGGGTGATTTAACACTGCAGACACCCAACCGTTGTCGGCGAAGGTACTGGAACTGGAGGCGGTCAAGGTGATGATAACCATTAACAGAAGGGGTCGATACATTATATTCCTATGTCCTTTTGCTCATTAAATAATTCTTAAGAAGACAGGTTTGTTCTTAGTCGCTACCCCCCATTAACGTGGGTATGCATCTAGTTGTCCCACTCTTCTAAGTTGCTACCCACTCCGTGGTTGCATCTATGGCATGTCGATTGCTAGCGATTATACCAATATCACTGCCATTATTGCCACTGCCACGCCCGGTGTTGAGGGCTAATCTGTATGATGGCCACAGATTAACCCTAGGGTTAGTGGGTATAGTCATTTGGAAGTGACTATTAGAGCGATAATAAAGGCCTTAAGAAACGGCCTGTATGAGACGATTCATTAGCAGCGACGGCTTCTGGTGTGCCAGTGGCAATGATCTGTCCACCCTTGTTGCCTCCTTCTGGACCTAAATCCACAACCCAGTCTGCAGTTTTAATAACATCTAGGTTGTGCTCAATCACCACCACAGTATTACCATGGTCGCGTAGCCGATGCAGCACCACCAATAGTTGCTGAATGTCAGCAAAATGAAGGCCGGTCGTGGGCTCGTCCAAAATATATAAGGTTTGGCCCGTATCACGCTTAGATAGCTCCCGTGAAAGCTTCACCCGCTGGGCTTCACCACCGGAAAGAGTAGTGGCATTTTGACCTAGGCAAATGTAACTTAAACCCACATCCATTAGGGTTTTTAAACGCCTATGGATCATAGGTACGGCGGCAAAAAAATCTACTGCAGTTTCTACAGTCATGCCAAGTACTTCAGTAAT
>TARA_B110000090_G_scaffold105049_1_pt1 | contig 10586 bp, 7 predicted proteins | sample TARA_B110000090 | Tara Oceans TARA_B110000090 (sample SAMEA4397239) | marine metagenome | biome: Polar Biome; feature: [SRF] surface water layer (ENVO:00010504); material: water (ENVO:00002006), including particulate matter (ENVO:01000060) such as... | depth 5 m
ATCGTACGTAAATCCCAGCTTTCTCCCAGCCTAAAATTTACCAACCCCCCTAGACCAAAGCCTGGATACCGAGTAGACTCTATAGTCTGAAGTGAGTCGTAGTTAAAATTATTATCTGTGACCGTATATTTCAGCTTAGCTGAGTTGCCCATTATGCCAAACCCAAAACGGACTGGTTTTCTGTCATACAGTGGATTAGTCTCCTGAGCCTGAGCTGCAAGTCCTGATACTATAAGTGCAAAGCTGATTATTATTTTAAACCTGTGTATATCGAGCATACGCCAAATGTTAAACGTCTATCTTCTACTTTTTCGTACTGCACGCTACGCATTATTTTTTTGAAGTCTTCTCCCTCTGGAAAAGCACGTACAGATGCTGGCAAGTAGGTATATGCTGCACTATCTCCGGAGAGTACCTTACCAAATAACGGAAGTAACGTTCTGTTATAGATAGTAAACAATACACCAAACAGTCCTTTGGGCTGTGTGAGCTCTAATATCATAGCTACTCCTCCAGGCTTTAGTACTCTGCGTATCTCAGAAAGCCCTTTATCCAGATTCTCAAAATTACGCACACCAAAAGCCACAATTACCGCATCAAATGACTCGTCATCGTAGTGTAAATCTTCACTATCTCCAGCATCTAGTCTCATGTTAGTGATTCCTTTTGCCTTGATTTTCTGACGTCCTATCTCTAACATACCCTCAGATATATCTACTCCTATCACCTCATCTGGCTCTAGAGATAATGTGGCTATGGCAAAATCTGCCGTACCCGTGGCTACATCTAAAATGCGTTTAGGCTTGTACTCTGCGAGCATTTTGATGGCTTTTTTTCTCCATCCTCTGTCTATGCCGAAGCTTAGAACACGGTTTAAGAAATCATACCTGTGTGCGATGTTATCAAACATCTGCATCACTTGTTCTTTTTTGGAGCCGTCGGCTGCGTAAGGTTTTACGTTGGTACCCATTTTTATTGCTTTGCAAAGGTAACACTTATGATCGAGAGGAGTTTAGTGAATTATAGAATGATGTTAGACCAAATTTCCAAATCTCCTGCAGGTATTACACGTGAGCAAAAAATAAAACTTAAAATTTGACTTCAACTTAAACTTAGACTTATCTCCTACCTTTGCACAGTGAAATTTGAAAAAGCAACATTTTTAAGAAGCTACGGAGCTGTACAGCAGATTCAAGATGAGAAGACACCGCAGTTTGCTTTTATAGGTAGAAGTAACGTAGGCAAAAGCTCACTCATTAATGCACTAGCTTCTAAAAAAGACATGGCTAAAACCAGTTCTAGGCCTGGAAAAACTCAGCTTATCAATGTTTTTGATGTAGAAGGACATATTCACCTAGTCGATTTACCCGGATATGGGTACGCCAAAGTATCTAAAAAACTTAGAGAAGAATTTGAGGGACTTATCACTGACTACTTATTACGCAGTGATACACTCTATATTGTATTTATACTCATAGATGCTTCTATACCACCACAGCGTATAGACTTAGAGTTCGTAGCGTGGTGTGGCGAACACAAAGTACCTCTAGGTATAGCCTTTACCAAAACCGATAAGAAAAAGAAGAAAAATACCGAAGCTAACATGCTTGCCTTTGAGGAAGAGATAGGACAGTTTTTTGAAGAATTACCAGTAATACTAGAGACCAGTGCCAATAGCAAACACGGCATAAAAGAACTAGGGGACTGGATAAACGAGCAGATGGGGCACGTGTAATAAATAACTCCACTCGAGTGCGTAAAATGCAGAGTGGGCATGAGTAGTCTTACTCCTTTTATTAGGAAATTATTTTAGTATGTTTAGAGAAATGAAAACAATACTACAAACTCTTGCTGATGACTTATTACAAACGCTTGTAAACGTTTACAAGCAACTATCTAATGGCGCACATAATCAAAATAGACGCATGTTTGTGTGTGAGTTGCGTCTATACTAATGTTATGCGCAAGCAGGGCGCACTACAAATCACTAAAATACAAATGAAAAAAGAAATTTTATTTACAGGATTATTAATCATAACAACACTTTTATCTGGACAATCAGATTTCTCAACGATTGATGAAAATTCAAAAAATGTTTCTGATTCATTTATAGGTTACACAGAAATTGCGGACCATTTAACCAATGGTTTAACAACCGATATAGAAAAAGCAAGAGCAATTTATATCTGGATAGCTCACAATATTAAATATGAATTGACTCAAATTGATATAGTTAACCGCTATGATTCCAAACAAGATATCATAGACGAGGTTATAAAAGATAGAAAAGGAGTATGTCAGCATTACTCAGAGCTATTTCTTGCAATGAGTAAATCAGCTGGATTAAATAGCTATTTAATAAGCGGATACACACGAGATGTATTTGGTGAAATTGCAGGTTTAAGTCATGCATGGAATGGAATTAAAATTGATTCAAATTACTATTTAATTGATTTAACTTGGGCGGCAGGATACGAATTCAAAGGTAAATATGTCCATAAATTTAGAGATGATTACTTTTTAAAATCCCCTCAAACCTTTATCAAAGATCACATACCTTTTGACCCAATTTGGCAGTTCCTTGATAATCCCATTAAGAACAAAGATTTTATATCTAAAGATTTTTCAAAAGTTGAAATAGTTGGTGATTTTGCATACAAGGATTCGATTAAACAATTCGAAAGATTTGATGAATTAACACAACTTGAAAATTCGAATAGACGGATTATAGAAAATGGTATTGAAAACCAACTTATTCAAAAACAGATTGATGAAAACATTCTTCAGATAGCAAATAGGAAATACAATTTAGCTATTGACACTTTAAATTATGGAATTGATTCATACAATTTGTATGTCACTCACAAAAACAGACAATTTAAAAATCCAAAACTAGAAGATTCTCGTGTAAAAGAGCTGATTGATAATGCAGATTATGGTGTTTACGCAGCGAATGAAATTTTTTATGGTTTATTTTCATCAAATAATGATCTTAACAAATTGATAATTGAATCGCGAAACGGAATGCTTGATTTAATTACTGACTTAGAACGGGAAAAAGATTTTACAAATAAATATTTAAAAAAATGGAAACCATTACGAATATTTATGTTTTTAACGTATAGACACTAAAAATTGCCAGCGCATAACAAACGGTATACACTATACCTGGAAATTCGCAATAGAGAAAAATAATTCATAAATTAGCTTAAACTTAAAAAACGAAAACCACCCTCCGTTCGCCGGTAAAGTGCATACCGCGAACGCCGCATGTAATTAAAAACGAACTCTACATATTGAGAAATATATTTAATTATAAAAAATAAATTGCAAAAATGGGAACTGGAGTTTTAATAGGATTTATAATAATAATTTCACTTTTAATCATTTCTGTTTATCTATTCAATATTCTTTGGGAAAAAGGGAAAACAAGAACTGGAATAGCTGTTGGCGGAGTGATTTTTATCTTTTGTTTGTATGTTCTGAATATAAATACTGTAGACGCATTTATGCATTCAAAAAAAGACGTGATAAAAGACCTTTCTTTAGTTAAAATAGAAATTAAAGAAGATTTTGAAATCCTCGAGAACGAAGTTATAGGAATGCCTGAAAGGATTCAGAAAACAAAAATTAATCTATCAAAAAGTGATAAAGACAGAATTATTCTTGAAATTAAAAATAGTCCTGACTTTTTTACGAGCAATGAATCTAATATATTGAGAACAGAAGCGTGGGATGGAAAAAAAAATGAAATTGTGACAAGAAACTATAAATTTAACGAGAAATATATTAGAGAATCTTATTACAGGGAAAATAATTTCGTCCCAATTATAACGATTATTGAATTTAATGAACAAAATGAAATTATACGATATGAGAGAATAGAAGATTAAAAAAACTACATACAACATAGAACTGTGCTTAAAAACAACTAAATATTAACTTTTTTTTTAGTTTACTAGTTTTAATGTGCTTCGGTAAGTAGCATAATAATTTACACCTGATTTTACGATTGCAAACGCCTGTTTTAGCAACTTATTACACACAGCCAATAACCCTAGTTTTTTTTTACTGTTGCCATTGGACAAACCTTAACAAGAAATGGCAACTGGTACGACAAAAGAGTCTACAGAGTAAAACAATACAAAACCTAAATTTGTAAAAACTGCCCCGTAAAAAAACATGTGTACTAAAGCCAAGTATCAACGCACATCACCTCTACTCCACCACTACTCGCTTGATATCATACGCTAGATTATCCGTGATCACCCCTACGAAATAGGTGCCTGGAGTAAGTGCCGAAAGATCCAGTTTTTTGGTCTTGGTTTTTCCTTTGAGTTGTTCGGTAAGGACCACCTTACCTTGTATATTAGTAATCTCTACCGTGCAGCAGTCGTGCTTATCTGCAAACTCTAGATTAAGCTCACTACTCGCAGGATTGGGATACAGCTTAAAGCTATAGGTAGGCTTAACTAACTCTTCACCACTGGCTAAACTAGCATCATACATGGCTAAAGTGTATTGACCTTTTTTCAAGTTACCTATACGGATAGTACCTCGCTTATCAAAAAGTGAACCCATATTTTTAGTATAGTCTGCGCACACTTCCCAAGCACTCGTACCATTGGGTCTGTAGAGTAATACTAGACTGTCCTCTGTGATACGTATAAGCTCATTATCTAAGTACCCGTAGTCTGCAGAATTAGTAGTCAATCCACTGTATATAATCTCACTACTTATCTGTACATCATCCTCCCAGATGCCGTCTACCGTCCAGTATCTCTGGCGGCTAATCACTGCACCAGTAGGTGCTCCATATGTACCGTCTGCAGGTGCCCAGTGATGTTCTACTCTGAGCAGTATAGAATCCCCAGGGGACACATTCGCAGTTATTTTTTTCATCATTCCCTGAGGCATGGAGATAGGCGTATTATCAGCTATCACGGCCCAGTCTGTAGTGACTGCATCACTGATCAAATCATCAAAATCAAACGACCAGTATACTGGCTCAAAAGGACAATTAATTACAAAGCTCTGCTGACTATTCATCAGTACTACCTGTACATCATGTCTCTGCCAGTCCGCACTAAAAGCAGTTACTTTAGCTACTACATTGGTATATTTTATCTCATTAAATCTAGGAGTCTGCTTTATTCTTACTTCATACTTATCGCCTACTTCTTTAGTGTAGAGTATGTCAAAGTGTGGGAAGCCTGCTTCTTTTATCCATTGATTAAAAAATCCAGAAAGGCTTAGTGCACTAAAGAGCTGGAAGTGCTGACGCATATCCTCTGTAGTCACATCTTTAAATTTATACTCTTGCTGAAAGCTGGCACACGCGGCAAAAAATGAGGTATCTCCCATCATACCTCTCAGAGTATGCACCATATCTGCACCTTTATTGTACACGTGTCTGCCATACGTATTGGCATGACCTATCCCACTCACCGGCAGCACGTCTCCGTCTTGCACATGTGCAAACTGGAGTACTGCACGGTGATTATCTTCTATATCTTCATCATATCGCTCACGTCCGTAGACGGCCTCTAGGAAGATCCTCTCAGAGTAAGAGGCCCATCCTTCATTGAGCCACATGTCTTCTTGTGTTTTGCAGGTGATGGTATTTCCCCACCAATGGTGAGCTAGTTCGTGTGCGTAGAGTGTTTCAGAGCTTTTATCTCCAGCAGATATAGCGTAGCGAGGATAAGCTATATTCGTAGCGTGTTCCATAGCTCCAGAGTTAAAGGGAACCGTATTAAATCCTATTCTATCAAAGGAATGTTTGCCATATACTTCTTCAAATCTGCGTATACATGTCGGTAGATTTACAAAGCTTTTACGCAAATTAGCAGTATCAACTGCTAGCGAAGTGAGTAGCACAGGAATGCCATCCACATTCATAGTCACTTCTTCATAATTAGCTATGGCCACAGAAGCCAAGTACGTAGGGATAGGATCATCCATCGTCCAGCGAAAAGTTTGAGTCTGATCTCCATTATCCACTACATCCGTAAGATATCCATTGGCATAAGCACGCTTACCCGAATCTACAGTGACATTAGTATAGTAGCGTGCTCTATCCGTGAAGTTATCAAAACACGGGAACCATGCTCTACCAAAATTGTGCGGATCTGCAGCAAAACCTACTCCGAGGTTAAAGGCATACTCACCCGTGAAATAAAAGCCTCCCCACTGAGCATCTGATTTAGGATTACCGGCATAAGACACCGCTACATTAAAAGTATCACCTACAGCAAGTATGGGAAGAGCCACAATAAGTCTAGGTGAATTATAATCGAAAGACACTGCACTACCATTTACAGAAACAGTAGTCACGGGTATATCCAGTAGGTCCAGAGACATACTAGTACTCTCTTGAAGAAGCACTATAGCTATCACTGCAGTAGCATCTATAGCTTTCTGAGACTGATAATTTAGAAAGGCTGCATTGATCTCATAGCTCTGTACATCAAAGGTATCTGAGCGTGGATCCAGCGTATTAGCCTGAGCTAGCTGCTCCTGCACACGCATATGCTGACAAAATCGCTGTGCAGCAATCTTAAAGGTACCACATACCATCAATGAAAATATAACGACTAATCTACTGTTCATTTATTAATACTTTTGTACGAATATAAAGGGATTACCAAAGATGACTACATATAGCAACTTTCTGACCATTAGTTTACTTTTTTTATTAGCACTCACGTCCTCAGCACAGACTAACTCAGAGAATAGATCTGTACGGGGATACGCTACTGTAGATAAAGTAGCAACAAGTATTTCTCTTCATTGGGATGCTTCTGCAACTAATGTCACGGCTTACAATATTTACAGAAGGACTTTAGGCGCTACTAGTTGGGATGCTGTTTTAGTCAACCTTGGCCCTGCTGACAGTACATACACCGATGCTGATGTGACTACCACGGGAGTATATGAGTACAGCATAGAGAAGGTTACGGACGTTATAGATCCATTTCGCAGTGGTGAAGCTAAAGTCAAGGGATACAGCTACATAGCAGCCTCCATAGAGAAGCCTGCTACACATAGTAGAGGAGTCTTCTTAGTACTGATAGCTAAAAATATAAAAGACAGCCTAGCAACAAGTATTGATATCCTAAAGCAGGACCTTATTGCCGATGGATGGGAAGTATATTCAGAAGTAGTAGATCCTATGGCTGGAGTTCAAGATGTAAAAGCCTTGATAGATGCTAGAAAAAGAGAAAGAGGATGTGATGCGGTATTTCTATTAGGACATATTCCTGTGCCTTACTCTGGACTTTACTGTGCAGAAGGCAGCTATGCGACGCCTCCTGATGGACATGCTGCTTCTGATCCTAAACCTCACTGTGGAGCCTGGCCAGCAGATGTATATTATGGAGTAATAGATGGAACTTGGACAGATACAGATTCAACTACACTAGCATTCAGGTCGGAAAATAACAACTTAATAGGCGACGGTAAATTTGATAATGTACGAATACCGGGTACTGTAGATATACGCGTAGGTAGAGCAGACTTTAGCAGAATGCCACTTTTTGACGGTAGTGAAATAGAACTTACAAAGCAGTACTTAGATAAGGTACATACTTATAAAACAGGTAGTACTCCTACGGTAAAAAAAGGGGTGATAGAAAACAATTTTGCAGCTTTTGATGAAGGATTTAGCTCAGCAGCTCTGAGAGACTTCACTGCTATATGTGGTAAGGATGCCATAGTGGAGGATGATGTACTAGAGGCTTCTGAGACTACGGACTACCTGCTCAGCTATAGCTGTGGTGCAGGATCATTTACGAATTGCAATGGATTTGGAACTTCCGCTGACTTTAAAACTAAAAATGCAGGAGCATTTCTTCATGTATTCGGGAGTTATTTTGGAGATTGGGATATAGAAAATAATCTGATGCGTGCTTCTCTGTGTTCTAAAAAAATGGGCTTAGCAGCACTGTGGAGCGGAAGACCGAAATGGGTGACTCATACACTCGCTCTTGGAGAAACGTATGGAGATATCGCCTTACGTACACAAAACAACTGGCAAGACTACGATGCTAATTTTTACCAGAATGGAACGCACAGTACATTGCTAGGTGACCCAAGTTTAAGACATGACATGATGCTCCCAGCTGAAGATATCAGCCTAGCGGCTAACTTTGATAGATCAATAACTAATCTAGAATGGAACGCCAGTAGTGAAGCAGACATAGATGGGTACTACATATACCGCAGTCATAAGGGACACAGAGGCTTCATTCCATTAAATTCCAATCCTATAACAGCACTCACATATATAGACAGTATGCCTTTTGATGGCACTAACTTCTATATGGTGCGTACCGCTAAAGTGACAGTAACTGGAAGTGGCAACTATGAGAATTTAAGTCTTGGAATAGTAGGAGAAATCAACTCTATGAAGGGACAGATGCTGGATGTACCACACATAGCAAATATTCATTTACGTGTATATCCTACCGTGACTACAAGTGCTCTCACCATAGAAAAATCTACTATTCAATTCGTAGAATATAGTATAATCAATACATTGGGTGCTAACGTGATGCAAGGCAATGTATCTGGACACAAGCAAAATATCAATGTAAGTGAACTACAACAGGGTATTTACTACATTACAATATCAGGCAATACTTCTACTTTCATAAAACACTAGCGGCTAAAGAAGTAGGCATTAGCCTGCTGAAAGAACGCTTTCTCATACTGAGGACCACACGGTTTAGTCACGTATTTACTGTACCCTATATCATACTGCTGTGTGCAGCTAGCGCCCACATAGGTGAGTCCATTGAAGTAAGAATAAAAAGCGAATCCTCGTGGCTCGAGTAGCGTGTTTATCCCTAATCTTTTAGTCCCATTAGCTAAGTAGTCTACCGTATTAGCTATGTCTAACTGACTCACTATATCTGTAACTACAGTATCTCTTTTCACTAGACCCCCGGTGATAGCTATAGGTATCCTGAAATTACGGGAAGCATACAGCGGAGGATTATCTGGCCGAATAGTGCCGTGGTCTGCGGTGATGATCACCACTGTATTGTTCCACTTTTCACTCGCCTTTAATCTACGCATCATCACACCAAGACAGCTATCTGTGTATGCTATGCTATTCAAGTACTTATCATCCAGCTTAGCATAGGGCACATCAAAAGGCTCATGACTACTCAGCGAAAAAAGCATAGAAAATTGCGGCTTGCTTTCAGCCAAAAATGCGTCGGTAAATTCTTCAAAGACTATCTCGTCATGTGCTCCCCACGCATTTGCCACTTGAGTATCAAAATCACTCTCAGACCTCGTCTCATCTGCTGAGCTAAACAGGACTTTAATATTTGCAAATTCTAAGTCTCCACCATAGTAGAACCTCGTATAGTAATCCTCATCAAAGAACCTGAATACATTAGGGATTTGTGTTAATTTCTCCGGAAAATTAGTCAGCGTCTGTCTAGCTCCACTGGGCACTCCTTGGGTGAGAGCCAGCAGTCCTTTATCCGATCTGAAGCTGGCTGCATACGCACTGTCAAAACGAATTCCCTCAGCCATGATAGCGTCTAGCTGAGGAGTGGCAGCATATTGATCACCACTGAGCGAACCTACTACCTTAGCACTGAAGCTCTCCAATACGAGTAGTACTATGTTGGGCTTCTCAGTCTTACTTATTAGTGAGGTATAGTCGGCCGTATTAGAAGGTAACTGTGCTACTATCACGTCTGCTTCTTCGCTTGACATAAAGGACAATGCAGCGTGCTTATCTCGCTCCAACTCTGTACTTAAAAAACTCCATACGGCATTAGCAGCCGCATTATTATACAGCGGATTTACGCTAAAGTAAGCACTGGAAATATTGATAGGAACTTTACCTACTCCGCTGCGTATGAATAACACAGAAATCAATAGAAATATCGGTATAAATGACAATCTAACGCGATGTGGTAACCGCAGAAAATTGATTCCCTTTTTCCAAAACCAATAGGTAGTTAGAGTCAAAAACGCGATAGCCAAGATATATGTCTTCACCTCTATGGATGCAAAACCAGCATTCTCTTTTCCTACGAACTGGAGAAAGCCAAGATTGGTCTTCTGCCCCCAGTAGTAATAAAAGAATGGATCTACTGCTAAAATAAGTACCACAAATACCCAAACTACTCGCGAGTAGGTGCGGTTAATCTTACGCATAAGACTGGGAAACCATTTATGAAAAACACAAAATAACAGCGGAAGGACCGTTACATAACCTACCATAGATAGATCTAAACGCAATCCATGATACCATACCTTAAAAATAGCCAATACATCCGTAAGACGTTCAGCATTAGCAGCTAAAAAAAAGAGCTTAGCAATTGCATATACCGCTATCCAAAAAAAAGTGACACGAAAAAAGTACGCTATAGTTCTCATAAAAATCTGATTAAGTCTATTTCCTCTGGCAAAGGGGTTTTATCCAGTATATAATCTACCATTTCCGTAGTGAGTAGCGGTGCCATAGAAACAGCTTTACTCCCCATTCCATTTACTATATACATATTCTCTACAGATGAGTGTGCTCCCATTATAGGCTTACGGTCTTCACTGGCAGGTCG
>TARA_B110000090_G_scaffold98784_1_pt1 | contig 10583 bp, 6 predicted proteins | sample TARA_B110000090 | Tara Oceans TARA_B110000090 (sample SAMEA4397239) | marine metagenome | biome: Polar Biome; feature: [SRF] surface water layer (ENVO:00010504); material: water (ENVO:00002006), including particulate matter (ENVO:01000060) such as... | depth 5 m
CATCGAAGGGTATGGTATTCCTCCATAGGCGGACACGTATTTTTTAAAGAATAGAAATCGAGTGAAAACAATTTATATGCGGCAATTGAAAGCTATTTTGGTATTAAATCCCTTTCTCTATAAACTCCTTCTTACATCGGAGTATCTCAAAGTACAGCTCTAAGGCATCTACCGCTTCTATATAGCTGGGATGGAAAGCGCAAAATTTCTGAAATTTCTCTAACTCATCTGTATCATAGCTAGTGAGCATTTTCACTATAAGATTATCATACTTCTTTCCTGCCTCTTTATTCTGTCTGTCTCGTTCTATAAGCCGTGCATACTCTATCCGCTCCTTACCTCTTTTACTAAACCTGTCATATAAATAAGTGATAGGACTGCCTAGCACAGCCCCCCCTTGTGCACTCCTGTCTAGTCCTATGAGTTCTTCTTTTAATTCTGAAATACGAAGCTTCTCACGTACTTTTTGTTCATCAGACTTACCTAAGCTATTGGAGACAAATTTCTGATCAAATAAGGCACGTCCACCTAAGACAGAGAAAGTCACTTCTCGCAGGTCATAGGTCTTGGGCTGCAGGTAAAAAACAAAGGCCATGGAGTCCCTTTCTTTGAAATCCACCGTTTTTATAACGAGCGTATCGTACACCAAATGTGAAATGGTCAATACATCATCTCCGTCTATAGGTATAGTAACATAGCCATCTATATTAGTCAGTTTTACTAGCCCTGCACTATTACTCACCTTAGCATACAGCACTTCCTCTCCATTTTGCAATGACTTGAAACGGGCAGTAAATGAAGTAACTTGGGCATTCAGTCCTAGCACTACACATACCAAAAGTAATGTGTGATAAATTCTCATCAATCTTCTTTTCAACTCTTAAACGCACAAAGCAAACGAATAGTTACCTTACTTACGCAATAATTATGCGAAGAATACATATAATTCTATAGATACTCCTTATATGTACTGGAGCTATGGCTCAAGATACAAGTACACCGCATTAGCCCTAAAATGGCTACTTAAACTAAACACAATCCCGCTATTGGTGACTATTGCCTCGCTGTGACAGACTTCCCGCATGATAGAGACGCGGAATAATACGTACTTTTCTTAAAAGCTATGTTACTTCTATGCGGGTAGATATCAGATATCCTAATCCTCTACGCAAGATCTTATGTTAACTCAGCCCATCAAAAAAAAGGCAGCACCATTCATTTTAAAATTCTACAAAATCAAAAAGACAGACCCTCGGTTCCTCAAGGATAAAAGTAGTAGCTTGAGCGTATAAAATGAAACATAATAGCAAAAAATTTATACCATAAGAATACAATAGTGAGCAACTCAGATATATTAAAATCTTACCTTCGTATCCTTGGCAAAACCAAATATAATAGCACCTATCACCGATAGGCTCAAAATACTTCCAAACGCACCAGGAGTGTATAAGTATTTTGATAAAAATGGAGGACTCCTATACATAGGTAAAGCAAAAGATCTCAGTAAGCGAGTAAACTCTTATTTCAATAAAAAACATTACGAAAACCACAAGACCAAGGTATTAGTAAGTAAAATATGGGATGTAAATGTCACTGTAGTACCTACAGAGATGGATGCTCTTTTACTAGAGAACAGTCTAATTAAAGAGTTTCAACCGAAGTATAACATCGCTCTAAAAGATGACAAGACTTTTCCGTTAATTAAGATTACCAGAGACCGGTTCCCGAAGGTATTTCCTACAAGAAACCCCATAAAAGATGGAAGTAAATACTTTGGACCCTATGCTAATGTGAGGCTGATGAAGATAGTACTGGAATTATGCAAGAAAATCTATCCCACCAGAAACTGCACTTATACTCTTTCTGAAAAAAATATAGCCGCACGAAAATTTAAAGTATGTCTGGAGTATCAGATAGGCAACTGCAAAGGTGCCTGCGAAGGCCTAGAGTCTGAAGAAGAATACCAAGAGAGTATCCAAGGAATAAAAAATATACTCCGAGGAAACCTAAAAGAAGTAAAAGACCATCTAAAATATAAGATGGAGCGTGCAGCTGCTGACTGGCAATATGAGGAAGCCGCCAAGTATAAGACTAAGCTAGAAGTACTGGATAAGTATCAGACACGGAGCACCGTAGTAAATCCTCGCATAAACGATGTAGATGTGCTCAACATAGCTCAAAATGAACGCTATGCATACATTAATTACCTGCGTATATCTGGTGGAATCATCATACAGTCCCGTAACCTGGAAATGAAAAAAAAGCTGGATGAAAGCACAGAAAACTTACTAGAAATAGCTTACGGAGAAGTACGCAAGCTCAATAAAGGTACAGAGACAGAAGAAATAATAGTACCTACTAGAATGCCACTAGAAGGAAACTTCATAGTGCCAATAAGTGGTGACAAAAAAAAACTCCTGCAACTGAGCTACAGAAATGCTCAACTCTATATGCAAGAGAAGACAAACCAATACGAAAAGCTAGATCCCGAACTTAAAGTAGAACGTCTGATGATAAAGATAAAGACAGATCTCAGACTCAAAGATTTGCCTGTTCATATGGAATGTTTTGATAATTCTAACATACAAGGAGCTTTCCCAGTAAGTGCGTGCGTGGTGTTTCGCAATGGAAAGCCAAGTAAAAAAGACTACCGTCATTTTAATATAAAAACCGTAGAAGGTCCAGATGATTTTGCGAGTATGTACGAAGCACTTACCCGCAGGTATAAAAGGATGATAGAGGAGAAGCAACCCTTCCCGCAACTCATAGTGATAGACGGTGGAAAAGGCCAACTAAGTAGCTCTGTAAAAGCACTAAAAGACCTCGGCATCTATGGTCAAATAGCCATAGTAGGCATAGCCAAAAGATTAGAAGAAATATACTACCCTGGAGATAGTATGCCACTCTATATAGATAAGAAATCTGAGTCACTCAGAGTGATTCAGCATATGCGTGATGAAGCCCACCGCTTCGGGATCACTCATCACCGCAATAGGCGGAGTAAAGAAACTATAGTCAGTAAACTCACTGAGATAAACGGCATAGGTGACGAGACTGCGGCAGAACTACTGAGAGTATTTAAGAGCGTAGCTCGAATCAAAAAAACAAATGTGGACGACCTGGCTTCTGTAGTAGGTCCAGCCAAGGCATCTTTAGTGGCTAATTATTTTGACAAGTAAGTTCACTGACTATATCTCCACCCAAGGTCTGGATGCGTTCAAACATCTCTGCTATGCTTACAGCCAAAACTTCAAGCACAGCTGCATACTGGACAGCTGCCAGCTAAATACCGGGGTACACGGTGGTAATTATGAATTTTTAGCAGCTTACGGTGCTGAAGAAATCTATACTAGCTATTTAGGCTTCCAAAACGCCATACAACAAAAAGGAAACTGGCTCTTTGGCGTATTAGGCTACGATGTCAAAAACCATATAGAGAACCTAAGCAGTAAAAATGATACTATTATAGATACTACTGAGACACTATTTTTTGTGCCTCAGATAGTAGTAGCTGTAGATAAAGGAGGAAACCTCCTAGAGTTAAAAGGGAAAGTGTCTGATGACATTTGGGAATCAACCATTGAAAATACGCAGCATAATGTAGCTTCCTCCTACTCGCCTATCTCTAAAGAAATATACCTGCAGAAAATAAGTCAAATCCATGAACTAATACGAGAAGGAAACGTATATGAGCTTAACTATTGCGTACCATTCACGCATAGTTTCACTTCATTCTCTCCTCTATTTTTTCATCAGCAACTTATAAAAAAATCACCTGTGCCAATGGCAGCCTATCTCAGAGCAGATCATCTGCACCTGTGTGGTGCCAGTATGGAAAGATTCCTACTTAAAAAAGGCAACAAGCTAATCAGCCAACCCATAAAAGGAACTATCCGAAAGGGAGATAACCCACAAGAAGATCAACGGCTAATCCAAGAGCTGGAAAACTCCGAAAAAGATAAAGCTGAAAATGTAATGATAGTAGATCTAGTTCGAAATGACCTGAATAGAATCTGTGAACGTAGAAGCGTACACGTACCGGAACTCTTTGGGATCTATAGCTACCTGCAGGTCCATCAAATGATATCTACAGTAGAAGGCACAGTAGCTCATGATAAGACTCTTCTCAATATCTTAGAAGCTACATTTCCTATGGGAAGTATGACCGGAGCACCTAAAATAGCTGCTATGCAACAAATAGAGCAGCTAGAAAACTTCAAGCGAGGATGGTACAGTGGAGCAGTAGGTTACATTACACCAGACCAAGATTTCGATTTTAACGTCGTGATTCGCACTGTATTATGTAATACTAAGAGTAAGACTCTAAACTACAATGCAGGAGGAGCCATCACCATAGACTCTGTGGCTGACAGTGAATGGAAGGAAGTAAAGCTTAAAACAAAAGCTATCACCAGTATCCTCAAGCCCTAAGAAAAACTTTTTTGAAAGCCAAAGCTATAAGAAGCGATGGAGCCCAATTTTAAGTCAACTAATTGATTTTACTGCTTTGAGCTATAAGTATCTCCTGAAGTGCCTCTTGCCTAAACGGCTTACTTAAGAAGCCATCCATACCGACGTCTAGGTAATTACTTTTGCTAGAGGCTGTAGCATCCGCGGTAAGTGCTATAATAGCTGGCCGTTTATCCCCATATTTTTTTATGATACACTTGGTAGCTTCCAAGCCGTCCATCTCTGGCATTTGGATATCCATGAGTATCACATCTATAGTCTCAACCTCTAGTTTTTTAAGCACTTCTATCCCGTTCTCTGCATAGTGAGCGTCTACATAGCCAAACTTCTCAAAGAGCTTATCTATAAACATCTTATTGAACGGATTATCCTCTGCCACCAAAATACGAAGTGGATACAGCTCAGCAAATTTGCCGCTTGTCATCACAGTAGCCTCATGTGCCTGAATGGCGCTAGTTGCGGAGTTCACTGTCACATCTTGTCTAGCTAGTGTTTTAGGTATTTCTACATTGAGTGTGAAGTAAAAGGTAGTACCAATATTTTTTTCGGAAGTAAGTCCTATCTCTCCGCCCATGAGTTCTACTAGCTTTTTAGAAATGCTGAGTCCTAGGCCTATTCCGCCATATTTTCTACTAGTACTCGTATCCTCTTGCTCAAAAGACTCGAAAATCTTACGCTGCTTTTTTTCTGTGATTCCTATACCGTCATCTTTTACTGAAAAACGAAGTTTAGCGATGCGTGCATCATTTGTTTGTGCTCTTAGTAGCTCATCTATTTCTACTATGATTTTCACATACCCATTATCTGTGAATTTAATCGCATTACTGACTAGGTTAATAAGTATCTGACGTATCCGCAGTATATCTCCTCTAAACTGCTTTATCATAGCATTACCTATGAACTTACTCAGCTGAATATTCTTATCCTTAGCTTGCTTACTGAAGATGATCATCACCTCTTCTAAGAGTTTGTCTAAATCAATAAGCGTAGACTCTATATTCATCTTTCCCGCCTCTATTTTAGAGAAGTCAAGGATATCATTCAGAATAGTCAGTAGGTTTTCGCTACTAGTTTGTATAGTCTCTACGAATTTTTTTTGCTCATCATCTAGCGAAGTCTCCAGCATCAGACTAGCCATACCCATAATACCATTCATAGGTGTACGAATCTCATGACTTGTCACCGCCAAAAAGTTAGACTTAGCTACGGAGCCCGCTTCAGCTTGCTTTCTCGCTTCCTCAAGTGTCGTATTCATTTTACGCAGTTCTGAGTTTTGCGTATTAATAAGAATATTTCGTTGCTCTAGCTTAGCATTACTACTCTGCTTCACACGCACCTGCCTGAAGAGTACTATTAGTAGCATACTTAACAGTAAGAAACCTCCTATAAGTGAGTACTTCAATACGTCTGCGGCGCGCTGTTCCTGAATCCCAATCTTCTCTTGTGCTTCGTTTTTAATATCTTCCGTTTGTGTAGTAATTTGTTCACTTTTATATCTCAGCTGCTCAAATTGCCTGAAAGCCCCTGACACACCATTGTCAGCTCTTAACCTAGCATACTGCTCACTTACCTCAAAGGCCTTTTTATAGTCGTTTAGACTGTGATATGCTCTCGTCTGTAGCTCATATGCATTCGACAAATCATACTGAGACGTATAACTACTCTTTCCCTCTATAATGACATTTGTCAGAGAGATAGCGTCATCTGCTCTATTCTCAGATAGTGCTAATAGCCCTGCATGGTACTGATAACCTCTCTCCAAATTATCAAAATGATTGTCAGCCATCAGTCCACTAGCTTTTTTTAGATACACACTAGAATTCTTATAATCTTTGAGTTCTGCACTGATCTGAGACATGAGTAAATACGCTTTCATCAGCTCCAGTTTATCCGCTACTTTATCTGCTGCTTTTTGAGCCTTTACTACATATATTCTTGCATAGCTAGAGTTATTTTGCTTTAGATAGTTGACTGCTAGTAGATTATATATCTTAGCTAGCAAGTGATTATTACCTACTTCACTATTTAGTTTCAGAGCATCCTGCAGGTTAACTCTAGCTTCAGAGTGCTGTCCTATCCTAGTGAGGGCATCTGCTATATCTAGATAAGCCTCCAGCAAGCCTGCCTTATCTTTTGTGATTTCCTTGAGTTCTCGAGCCTTAAAAAAAAAGCCAAACGCTTCTGAGTAGTTCCCCTTATGTAAATATTCCCTTCCTTGATAGAGAAGCACCTCAGACTCTATGTAGTCGTCCTTTAGCTCTCTAGCACAAAAGAGTGCTTCTGTAAGTTTAGTATCATAGGGTAAAGTCTCTCCTCTTTGGCAGTCAATTAGTGATAATCTTGACTTGGCTATTGCCAGGTCTTTGGAGCACTTCGCATTAGCCAATAGCGTATGTGCAATATCAAAAAAAACATAGGCTTCCTCTATCTTACCAGAACTGTATAGTAACATTCCGATATTATTATTTAAGGTAGCTTTCTCTGCATTAGATACAGCACTTATTAGCCTCTGCTTCTGCTCAATAATGGAAATCTCATACTCTACTGACACCTCCGCGCTCTTGAGTATACCTGCTGCCATAGAGGACGTGCACACCAGCACAAGGAGCATTTTGTAAAGTATTCTGTTCATAGGAAGTTATTCTCTTTTGGTAACATTAAGAATGTGGGTGCTTTTAAGTAATATCACTCTTAGTATTTAAACAAAGTTACCCCTTTTTTTAGTTGAGATTTTAACCCTACCTATTTATATACAAACCGTATGCTTAAATTTGAATCATAAACTGAACATTATGTCTGAACATATAATATCATTAAACCTCGAAGATTTTAAAAACGGTACTGCTGAAACGAAACAAAAATTCGTCTCAGAACTAGGCGAAGCTTATGAAAAGATAGGTTTTGTAGCAGTATATAATCACGAGCTAAGTTCCGATCTCACAACACACCTCTATGCATATACCAAAGAATTTTATGCCCTACCCTTAGCGACAAAAATGAAATATCATATTGACGGTATAGCAGGCCAACGAGGATTCACTTCATGGGGTACGGAGCACAGTAAGGACAGCACAGTAGGTGATCTGAAAGAGTTTTACCACTTTGGCCAAGAGATCCCAGCAGGACTGAAAAGCCAGTATAACTACTACGAAAATGTGAGCGTAGACGAAGTACCAGAATTTCATGAATACGGACTCAAAGCATATGCCGCAGTACAAGCCACAGGAAAGTATATACTTCAAGCTATTGCATTGTATCTAAACCTTGAGGAAACCTATTTTGACCAATACATAGAATATGGTAACAGCATACTCAGACCTATACACTACGGACCTATCATAGATGCACCTAAAAATGCAGTACGAGCTGGACAGCACGAGGATATAAATCTAATCACACTGCTCATGGGTGCCAGTGCCGCAGGTCTAGAAGTGCTGGATAAGCAAGATAACTGGATCCCTATCACGGCTCTCCCTAATCAACTTGTAGTAAATGTAGGTGATATGCTCCAACGACTTACTAATAATCAACTGCGAAGTACTACACACCGAGTAGTGAATCCACCTAAAGAAGAATGGGGAACTACCCGTTTTTCTATTCCTTTTTTCCTTCATCCGGTATCTGAAATGCGACTGGACTGCCTTAGTGGCTGCGTAAGTACAGAAAATCCGAAAGTCTATGAGGATATTTCAGCGGGTGATTTTCTCACGGAGAGACTTATAGAAATAGGACTACTCGAGAAGAAGTAAATACCACATTGAAATAAAACATCTCACTCTTTATTCTAGCAAAAAAGGCATATCTGAACAGTGACACACAGCTGCAGCTAGATAGAAAAATAAAAATATAGTCCCGTATAATAGACGTCAGACTGTCTAAAAACCCCGCTAGACAAAGAAAATGTAATGGAGATACGGTCATAATTCCGTATCTTGACAGCTATTAGTATTATCACAGGATTCAACCGTAATCAGAACGTATTGGTATCTCAAAGCTATGACTGGCTTATCGCTAAAGATAATGTGGTACGTTTTGTAAATCTATTTACTTACGCCTTAAATATAGTAGCTTTTGGTTTTAGAAATGTATCTCGCCATGTAATACCAATTTAGTTTTTAAGTGTCGTATAAATAAATTTAGTTTATCGAAGGTTTGTAAAGGCGAAAAATCATTGCATAGACTTCCGCGTGTCGCCATATCTTTAGCTGAGGCACAAGCTATGATATTCCTCCATAGGCAGACACGTATTTTTTAACGAATAGAAATCGAGTGAAAACAATTTATATGCGGCAATTGAAAGCTGTTTTGGTAAAAATAATAGAGCTCCCTTTCACCCTAAAGGTCTCCTGGAACTATCCCTCTATGTCTATCTCAATAGTATACGCTCCTCTAGAGCATTAGAAAAAGAGTGTACACGAAACATAGAACTCATCTGGCTGATGAAAGGATTAATACCCGATCACAATACTATATCCAATTTTAGAAAAGATAATCTTACGGCTATCAAAAAAGTGTTTAGAGCTATCGTAAGTCTAGCCAAAAAATTCAATCTCATAGGAGGTATACTCCTGGCTAGTGATGACGTTTGAATACACTCAAAAAACGGTAAACGAGAATTGATACTTAATTCAGTTAAATACATCCTTAGCTTTGTATAACTATTCTCCAATTATCTTAGCGTAAATAAGTGACTGAAGAAGCTTTGCTTGTCCTAGTATCTTTCTGACCTTCTCTATCGTTACCCCATTTTCACAGAGCACGTGTAACCCATGTATGCCGACTTACGTGGAAGCTGATATACTTACTAGTTTCAGCTTTATTGACTATTTCGTTTCTTAGTTTTACTCATTGAGGAGCTTACGCGAGAATACTCAATTGAATATTTAACAAGAGTCTGATGTTATATTTTAGATCTACTTTTTCAATGGTTAATTTTTAAAATAAGTGTATTATTGTAATGGAAAGAACTGAATAAATCAACAAGGCGTAGCGGTCTTTACCCGTTTGTAAGCGCTTACCAACACTTGCAAATGAATAAAAGGGATACGACAAGAACTATTCTTACGGATCTGATTATAAATGAGATAGCAAATATAGATGACAATAGACAAGTGAAATAGACGCATGTTTTAAAGGAGTAAGTGGCGTCTATACTAATGTTGTGCCTAATTAGAAAAATGAATAGATTCCTTACCATATTAACCTTAATCGTATTGACTTCTTGTGGTCAATCAACAAAGTCTGACAATGCAAAACAGACTGACAAGCTAACTGAAACCCCACCTGAAATTGAGACAACCAAGATTTACCAGAAAATTAAGCAAGAAGGAATAACCGAGAATTTTGACTGCTACGAATTTGACTACAATTCATCTCAGCAACAAGCTGACTCCCTATTAGCTTTTATGGATAAAGCGACAGATTCGAGTCTAACAAATCGTATTGAATGGGAACACAAGTTTTTCTGTGCCTTTCCAAACTCATTTGAAGGAATGCAAGCTGTTTTTGGTTATGATAGTAAAACAGGAGCTTCGCCACTTTACTCTATAGGAAATGAGTCGTACAGATATACTGATAATCACATTATGAGTGATGTGATTGGTTTTTTTAACGAACTAAATTCCATACCAGACTCAACTTATTTCGATAAATATGTCAGAATTAATATTGACGGCTATTGGGAAGCAGATAATATTAATGAAGCCTTCGGATTCTATCACAGATTGACAAGTAATACAGAAACTTCCTGTAGAACTCTTGCAATCTTCACTGATGAAGAAATAAAAAGTGTTTTCCGTTTCATATTTGACGGACCACACCCAAAGAATGAATACAATGAAAAATTTTATGGGAATCTTAAGCCTAAAATTGAAAGTCAAAATGAACGATTAAGTCAACTATTGACCGAATCCTATGAAGAATTAATGGCTAAAGATGACGGACACGGACATTAAAAAAAGATGAAAAATATGCACAACACGGTATATAGTAAATAGGGCGTTCAATGATTTACGAAAGGTTAGTGCTATTTACAAACACCGCCAAATCGTTGATTTGGCTTTTAAAAATGAATAAATTAAAAACAAAATACAACGCTTTGGCTCAGTGCAAAC
>TARA_B110000090_G_scaffold59833_2_pt1 | contig 10555 bp, 7 predicted proteins | sample TARA_B110000090 | Tara Oceans TARA_B110000090 (sample SAMEA4397239) | marine metagenome | biome: Polar Biome; feature: [SRF] surface water layer (ENVO:00010504); material: water (ENVO:00002006), including particulate matter (ENVO:01000060) such as... | depth 5 m
CTACCGCACTAAATAACGTTGAAGCGAACGATTCAAGCTTTTTTAGTGCTACCGTAGAGAACTTTTCTATTAGAAAATTATTAATTTTTAAAACAAACCTAGACGATAAAGAAATGAAAACAGATTTTACTGTTGAACTTTATCCAACTCAAAAAACACTTTTAAAAGGTAATACAGAGTTTTTAACTTTTAATATAACCAACGATGCAGTGCTTTTTAATAAAGGAAAAAAAACATTTGGAGTTTTTAAATTAACACTCCCTTTAATAGATGTAGAAAAACTTATAATTAAAAAGAAGGTTACAAAGAATAAAGAACTGCCTTGGGAGTCTATAATTAATACACCTTTTAAGAACTTAGATAAACCAAAAGACTTAATTGAAGTAAAAGACAAAGAAGTTCAGAAAAAACTATTATTTGTCTCATCTTTATTTACAAAACTTTTGGGTAATTATGGTTTTGAATATCTACCAAGTCAACTTAAAGAGAAGGATACTGCGATATTTAGATTCTATACCCCTATTAATGAGTTTGTATCTACCAACCAATTTACTTTGTTAAAAGTAACAAAACCTAAAACGTTTTGGAGTAAGTTTATTGCTAAAGACAAAACTTTACTAGAGGAGTTGGAGTTTATAGGAAATGATAGGGATCATATTATGCAATTGTTTAATAGCTATCTAACGGAAGGTCTAAAATTTAATACTGTTTTTGATCTTGAAAAATTAGCATTTTATAATGCTTTAAAGGCACTTTTTGCTGAAGATTGCGAAACAGAAGCTTATTTCTTATTTAACAAGGAAAATATTTTAGAACCTTTTCACGCAATATCTAGCTGTGCTAAAGGAAATTTATTAAGATATTTAAATTCTTCAGATATTCAAAATCAAAATTACCTCCAACAATATGCTAATGCCATTGCTGAAGTTTCTCAAGTAGACCTATATGAAACACTTATTGAAGATAATAAAGCATTTAAAGAAGAGGTTGCGCTGATAAATAAGTATAATCCTAATCATATATTCGATTTTGATATTATAAGAGCCAATCAACGAGTAATTAATAAAAGCATAAACGCATCTTCTTTATTAAAGTCTGAATTAATTTCAATGGATAATAATAAAATGGTGCTTTCTGTTTTTAATACGTCTAATTATGGTATTCAACTTTTAGGGTTAAAGCACAGTAATAAGAGAACTATAGCTAGTTTAAATCCTATTGTTCAAATAGCAAGCAATGAAAAAGATACAATAACGATAAATTTACCTCGAAGTTTTGAGAATTTATTTGTAAATAAAAAGAAAAAAGTGACAGGTTTTGTTTTACCCAAACATATTTACGAATTAAATATTCAATATCGTATTTCGGGAGTTAATAAAATCAAAAACTCATCAATTATTCCTTATCAAAAAAGTGGCAAAGTAGAAGACGATTTATTTAGAACGCCCGATTACATAAATAATCACAGATATATTGTTATTGATAAAAAAAAGAAAGAAATAACTTTCTCTAAAGATTCTGTAGTGATATCGGCTCCATTAGTAATTCAAAAGGGATTCGTTTTTAAATTAAACCCAGGAACTATTATAAACATCATGGATGGTGGAAAAATCATTTCACATGCGCCATTAAGTTTTATAGGTTCTAAGAAAAATCCTATTAAAGTTTATTCGTCTGATGCAAGAGGCCAAGGGCTTTTAGTATTAAGCGAGCAAAAAAAATCAATACTAAAGCATGTTGTTTTTGATCAATTAAGAAACCCAACACATGGAAGTTGGGGGATTACAGGTGCGGTTACATTCTATGAGTCTCCTGTTAATCTTGAATATGTTTCTGTGAAAAACAACAAATGTGAAGATGCTTTAAATATTGTAAGGACGAACTTTACGATGAATCATGTGACTATTGTAAATACACAATCTGACGCTTTTGATGGTGATTTTGTTAAAGGTAGTATTACAAATTGCCAATTCGATAACTTAGGTAATGACGCTATAGATGTTTCTGGATCAGATTTAATCATTAAAAATGTGATTATTTCGAATGCTGGAGATAAAGGGCTTAGTGCCGGAGAGAATAGTAAAATGACTATAGATGGCATTAATATATCTAATAGCGCAATTGCTATTGCGGGAAAAGATTTATCAGTAGTGAAGGGTAAAAATTTGAAAATTTCAAATACAAAATTAGGTTTTACAGCATTTCAGAAAAAACCAGAATTTGGTCCATCCAAGATTACCGTTATTGGCATATCAATGACAGGTATTGAAACTAAGTATTTAATAGAAAGCGCTTCATCGCTTTTTGTTGACAATAAAAAAATTGAAACTACCCAAAATGTTAAAAACAGGATGTACGGTGTTGAGTTTGGAAGAAGCAGTGCAGAAACTAGAAATACGCCACAATAATGATAAATGAATTAATTGAAAAGGCAAAAGAAATTTTTAATAGTGAAGAATTTCACTTTATTGACAAAAAGCATAATTATAGGTATGAACGAAAATTTACAGTTCCAAATGAATTTTCATTAAAATCTATAGACCAGTTTATTAAAAAAAATAAAGCTCTATTTCGAGAAGTGTTCCACATACGTAAAGTAAATAATATTTATTTTGATACTGCAGGGTATAATGATTATTTCGATAATGTTTTAGGTGTTTCGGATAGAAAAAAAATTAGAATACGCTGGTATGGCGATACTTTAGGTGAAATAAAGAAACCTGTACTAGAAGTAAAAATAAAAAAAGGGTTAGTTGGCGATAAGTGGTCTTATAAATTAAAACCTTTTGTTTTGAACAATGATTTTGATCATGAAATGATACAAAATATTTTTAAGACATCTAATTTACCTTTGCCAGTTTTAGAATCGGTGAAAATGGTTTTTCCAACATTATTAAACTCTTATTTAAGAAAATATTTTTTATCAGCCGATAATAAATATAGAGTAACTGTAGATTATAAATTATTGTACTATAAAATTGATAAAAGATTTAATAATTTTAAATTTGCACCGTCTAGAGATGAAAATAAAATAATAGAATTAAAATATGGGTTATTGGATGATAAAAGAGCAAATACGATTTCAACTCAATTTCCTTTTAGATTGAATAAAAATTCAAAATACGTTAATGGTGTGAATACAATAAAACAATTCCCACAATAAAATAAAATAAATTAATATAAAAATAGCATGCAAGAGAAAAATTTTTTAAACGACATCGCCAGCCAATTTAGTTCGGGAGAGTCATCAATAGTCGATTTTTTAATCAATATTTTTATGACAATTATTCTATCCTATATTATTGGAATGATATATACTAAATATGGGAATTCATTATCGAATAGAAAAAAGCTAATGCAAACATTTGTGTTAATTTCAGTAACCGTAATGCTTGTTATTTCAATTGTTAAATCATCATTAGCATTATCTTTAGGCTTAGTTGGAGCGCTTTCTATCGTTAGGTTTAGAACAGCTATTAAAGAACCAGAAGAGCTTGTTTATTTCTTTGTAGCTATTGCAATAGGTTTAGGTATGGGAGCAAACCAAAGACTAGTAACCCTAACAGGGGCAATAGTGATTATTTTATACATCGTTCTTCAGAATATGAATGCAGTTAAAAATGTTGTGCAACAAAATTTAATTGTAACGATATCTAATACCTCAGACAAAGGATTAGATGAAAATAAAATATTAGAATTACTAAATAATCATTCTAGAAAAATAGATTTAAGACGATTAGATGCCCTTAATAATTCTACAGAGTTATCTCTTAATATCGAATTTAATAATTTTGAAAGTATTATTAAGGCTAAGAATGATTTAAAAGCTGTTGGAGATATACAATTTAGCTTTATTGAAAACTACTAATTAAATGAAGCTTAAATCTTCAAATAAATCTTCAGTACTATTTTTAGCCTCTATTATCGGGCTAACGCTAGTATTGTTTTTTTTAGGTTCAGGTAACAAGAAAAAGCAGGGTAAATATATAGAGCCACCTGCTTATGAGAAAAAGACAAGTTTAGATGCCATTCAACTTACTTTTAATGAAAAAGCTTTTAAAAAAATAGAAAAGAAAAGATTTAAAGCACTAGCTAAAGGAATTTTAGAAACAAATAACACAGATTATGTTCCTGCTATGATTACTTTTAAAGGCATTAATTACAAAGCAGAAGTTCGGTTAAAAGGAGATTGGACAGATCACCTTAAAGGTGAAAAATGGTCGTTTAGAGTTAAACTAAAAGGAGATAAGACTATTTTAGGGATGCGAAAATTTTCAATTCATCATCCACAAACAAGAGGTTTTTATTATACAGCAGAATGGTTGTACTTAAAAGCAATAAAACGTGAGCATTTAATGGGATTACGTTATAATTATCTTGAAGGGGTTATGCATGTAAAAATGAAAAATGACACAACGTATTTAAATAGAGAAGTGGGTTTGTATGCTATGGAGGAAGCATTCGATAAAAGAACTATAGAAAGCAATAATGCGAAAGAAAGTGTTATTATAAAATTCTCTGAAAATAATTTCTGGAATGAAGTTGGGAAAAGCATAGAAGTAGGGTCATCTTTAGGTTATAAGTGGGCCGATTTTATGAATTATGGGTTAGTGTCCAAAACAAAATATCAAATTATGCCTTTCTCTGAAGAAAAAATAGTTCGAGACACTACGATGTTTCAGTATTTTAAATTGGGAAGAAATTTATTAGAAGATGTTTATTTAGGAAAAAGACCAATTCATGAAGCTTTTGATGTTAAAAAGCTTGCGATGCAAAATGCTATTTTAAATCTTTTTGGCGCCACCCACGGTACATATATTATAAATTTAAGGTTTTATTACAATCCAATTACCTCGAAACTAGAACCTATTGCTTTTGATGGAAACTCAGGGTTAAAACTTAAAAAATACGAACATTTTTTATTTCTTAACAAAGAAAAGGATTCTGTTTACCTCAAAGAGTTGTCTTATGCTTTAGATAAAGTTCGTCGTCCCGAGTATTTAAGAGAACTACTTAAGGAATATAAAGAGGAGATGGCTACTTTTGAAAAACCTTTAAAAAGAGAATTTTATAGCCGCGGTCTGTCAAAAATTAACTTAGCGTATAACCAAGAGTTTCTTACAAATGAATTAATTGTTCTAAAGAAGAGATACAATCTTGAAGATATTAATATTGAGTTAGAGACCGTTAAAGATATAAAAACTCCTAAAGTCCCGCTTTGGATAAATAATAAAATTATCTTAGCTAAAACGGCCAAACAGCGCAATAAAAGAGATATTTATAATTTAACAAGAAAAAACACCTCATCTTCGTCTTATACTGTTATTAATAATATTAATGTTAATTATGGACGTCAATATAAAGTGAGTATAAATTTAAAAAAAGGAGCTATAGGAGCGTTTTTTGGACTCCGGCTGCAGGGAAATTATCCAAATAGAGTAGATGCAGTATTTAATTTAGAAAAGGGAAAAGTAGAAGGCTTTAGTGCAGGTGGGAATTTTGAAAATGCGAATGCTACTATAAAATCTATCGGCAATGGTTGGTATAATTGTTCACTTTCTGGAAGAATTATGGACTATAATATTAAAACAATTTTAGGTCCAACAACAGGAGATAAGAAAGTATCAAGTTGGGAAGGCACTACAAATATAAACTGTGACGCGTATATTTTACCCTCTAGTTTAAAAATTGAAGAGACAATTCTTAATTAAAAGATACGATACTAGAAAAGATCAAAAGGAAGTATTGTTATCATTTTATATAGAATATACAATACAACAATATTGTTGTTTTTTTTGTTAAAAATATTAGTATCCAACAAAAAAAGAAAAATTATTTATGATAGAGTTAGATGAAAAAGATTACAAATTAACCGGAACTAAGGCAGAAACACTATTAATACTTTCAAAATTAGACTATAATGTCCCTAGTGTATATTATTTTACAGTTGAAGATTGGAATCACGGTAGTGATAAGATTATTACTACTATAATAAATTTATTTCCAAAAACATTATTGGCTATTAGAAGCAGTACAAAAGCAGAAGACACTGAAGATTCTTCTATGGCTGGAGCGTTTGAAAGCTTATTAAATGTCAAATCAAATAATCAATCAATAATGGAAGCCGTTGCAAAAGTTATTGAATCTTTTGATGATGATTTAAGTAATCAAGTTCTAATCCAACCTATGGTTACTAATGTTACCATGAGTGGGGTTGTTATGACGCATGTTTTGGATGACGGTTCACCCTATCATGTTGTAAATTATGACGACAAAAGCGGTCTTACGGATACAGTAACTAGTGGTACTACAATAAATAAAACGGTATATGTCTATAATGGTGTTGACGAGAAAGACTTTGACTCGCCATATTTGTTGTCAGTTTTAAATTTAATAAGAAGTTTACAGGTTACATTTACTGGTATCCCTCTTGATATTGAATTTGCTATTGATAAAGATTCAAAAGTTCATTTGTTACAGGTTAGAAGGATTACGACGATTAACAGTTGGAATGGGAAAATAAATAAAGAAGTTTCTTCTAGAATGGTTTTTTTAAAACAATATGTTAGTCAAATTATGCAACCCCGACCGAATCTATTTGGAGATAGAACTTTGTTAGGTTTTATGCCCGATTGGAATCCTGCTGAAATGATTGGTGTAGTTCCTCATCCACTTGCAATGTCTCTATACCGGGAATTAATAACTAAAAGTACATGGCGAATTGCTCGGGAAAAAATGGGATACCGAAAAATGCCAAATGTAGACTTAATGATTTCTTTATTTGGAAGAGTTTATATTGATGTTAGAAATAGTATTAATTCGTTTCTTCCTGAAGGGTTAAGTGATTCTATTTCGAAAAAGGTGGTTGAAGCTTACATAGATAGATTAGACAATAACCCATATTTGCATGATAAAATTGAATTTGAGGTTGTGCATACTGCGTATGATTTTGATTTTGAAAATAAATTTAACGAAAGATATCCTGAACTTTTATCCACCGAAGAGTTTTTAGTATACAAAAGTCTCTTGCGAAAATTAACGCAAAAAGCAATTAATGACGATTATAATAGTAGTATAAATACTGCTTTGAGAGATATTAAAAATTTAAAAGAGCTTCAAAAAGCAGACACTTTCAAGTTTAATCAAAATTCTTTTTCTATTGCAGATAAAATAAACACATTAATAGATGAGTGTATTGAGTTTGGTACATTGCCTTTCTCCATACTTGCTAGACACGGTTTTATTGCTGAGGGATTACTTCGGTCTGCTGTTAATAATAATGTTATTTCTGAAGATCGATTAAAAGAATTTAGACAGAGTATTGTTACTGTAGCTGGTGAAATGAGTGATGATTTTAAACGAGTGTATAATAATGATATAAGTAAAGAAGCATATTTGTCAAAATATGGACATCTACGCCCAAGTAGTTATGATATCTTATCACCTAATTATTCGAATAGAGATGATTTATTCGAGGGTAAAGCTAGAGAAGGGAATCATACAAGTCATAAATTTAAATTATCTCCAGAAGAGCAATCTTCTGTAAATATATTATTAGGTACACATGCTCTTGACGGAATAACTGCGGATGAATTATTTAATTATGCAGAAAAGGCGATTAAAGGAAGAGAATACGGGAAATTTATTTTTACTAAACATTTATCATCTATTTTGGAATATGCAACTGAATGGGGAGAAATAAAGGGGTTTGATAGAAGTGATATGTCTATGCTTAACATAAATGATATATTAAATATATTAAATGCGCCACTAACTAACGACGTTAAATTATTCTATCAGGAAAAAATAAACAAGGCACAAAAAAATTATGAAATAGCAACATCTTTTAAATTATCTTATTTGATAAGGTCAGTTAGAGATGTACATATTGTGCCCATGCAAAGAAGTTTTCCTAATTTTATTGGAAATAAAAGAATTGAAGCCGAAGTTATTGAGTTAACTCCTCATATGGCTAAGATTCCTTCATTAGAAAATAAAATAGTTTGTATAGAAGGTGCAGACCCCGGATATGATTGGATTTTCACAAGAGCTATTGCAGGCTTAATTACAAAATATGGAGGAGCTAATTCACATATGGCTATTCGAAGTGCAGAATATAATTTACCAGCTGCAATTGGTTGCGGGGAGCAACCATACGAAAGAGTTTTAAATGCGAAAAAGTGCCTACTAGATTGTCAAGGAAAAAGACTTGAACCTATAGATTTAACTTAAATGGAAATAAGATTTGGAATTACAATGCGGGTTACAAATGCAGAAGGTTATGATGAACCTCGTGATTCCATTGCTAGGGATTGGTCTAATTATTTTATTAAAGCATTTCCTGAATCAAAGTTTTTATTTATACCAAACATAGGCATTGAAGCTGTTGATTTTATAAAAAAATGGGACATCAATGTCCTAGTCATAAGCGGAGGAGATAATATTGGAGAAACACCTCAAAGAGACGCGACCGAAATAGAACTAATAAAAGACACAATATCTAGAAATATTCCAATAATTGCTGTTTGTCGTGGTTTTCAGTTGGTACACAAACAATATGGAGGTAAATTAACTGAAGGGAACTCTGATTTTGTAAAAAAACATAGAGCTAATAAACACAATATTATTATTAATAATAAAAGTTTAGAAGTCAATTCATATCATGTTTATAAAATTGATGAAAAGTCTATAGATAAGAATTTTAATATTTTTGCAAGATGTGTTAAAGATGACTCTGTTGAAGGATTTGTAAATGATGATATTCTTGCTATGATGTGGCATCCCGAAAGAGACGAGCAAATAAGTAAATGGAACAAAGAATTAATTGTAAATTTTATAAAAAAAAAATATGAAAACTAAAGCTATAATTCTTGCCGCAGGCAGAGGTTCTAGAATGGGAGATGCTACAGCCTCTAAACCAAAATGTCTAAATGTATTAAATGATAAGTGTCTTTTAGATTGGCAGTTACTTTCACTAAGGGAAGCTGGAATTGAAGAAGTTACTGTTGTAAGAGGTTACCGTTCTGATATGCTTCAAGGGGATTTTAATGTTGTAGATAATAAGAGGTGGAGTGAGACAAATATGGTGTCTTCATTATTTTGCGTTTCGCCAAGTAATGCTAGTGTTATTATTTCTTATTCAGATATTGTTTACGACTCAGAACATGTAAGGAAATTAAACGATTCTCAGCATGATATAACAATTACGGCAGATAAAAATTGGGAAAATTTGTGGAAGTTAAGGTTTGAGGATCCATTAGATGATGCAGAAACATTTAAGAGTAAAGGTGATTTTCTTCAAGAAATTGGAGGTAAAACAGATGATATTAACGATATAGAAGCACAATATATGGGGTTGATTAAACTCACTCCAAAAGGATGGAAAATGATGTCCGATTTATATCAATCGTTTTCAGATTTGAAAAAAGATAAGATGGATATGACTAGTATGCTTAACGAATTGTTGGAGAAGGGCGTATCTATACAAGTAGTATTTGTCGAAGGGAAATGGTGTGAGGCTGATAGTTATAGTGATATCCTCGCTTATGAAAAAGAACTTGAAACTAACAAAAATTGGCAGCACGATTGGAGACAGGGATAATGTAATTAGTTAATTATTGAAGGGGTATGCTAAATATTTGGACAGGTTTTAAGTGTTTAGAAAAGTAATAAATAATATTTGTTAAATGGAAGATTTAGATTTAGAAAGAGCTAAAAAGGTAATGGTCGAAATTTTGATCGAAGTTGATAAAATTTGTCATGAAAACGATATTAATTATTGGATGGATTTTGGAACTTTACTAGGAGCTGTTAGACACAAAGGCTTTATTCCTTGGGATGATGATATTGATATTACAATGCCAAGAGAAGATTACAATAAGTTTATTGAAATAGCTGTAGCTGGTTCTTCATTAAACTTTAAATATTTTTTACAAACTAAGAAAACCGATAAAAGCTATTTTTTAGACTGGATTAAAGTTAGAGATAGAAAATCTGTTTATATAGAATCTGGAGATCTTGAAGATTATGATCCTGCTAAAAGCGGTATTTTTATTGATATTTTTCCTTTGGACCGGATAGACAAAGAAAAAGTAAAGACGTTTAATTTTCTTAGAAGATTATTTCAGATAAACCCTTACAAACCCGTTTTTAAATCATCAAAAGCTAAGTTTTTTCATTACATACTATTTCCTTTATACTATTTCCGGAAGTTATATTTTAATTACTCTGCACTTAATTTGAAATCAAAAGATGGAAATACTGCTATTTATGGTGTTGAAGCTTGGATTGATCATTCGTTTAACTATGATTTAATATTCCCTTTGCAAAAAATAGAATTTGAAAACCTTCATTTTAATGCTCCTAACAAGTATAAAGAACATTTGAAAAACTATTATGGGGATTATATGAAACTTCCCCCAATTGAAGAGAGAAGAAGTCATGCAAAAAAAATAATATTTTTAGATTAACTTATAATTAATGATATTCAGCAAACTAACTGATGATAGTAAAATAATACTAAAAAACTTCTCTTATTTAAGTTTGATGAAAGTTT
>TARA_B110000090_G_scaffold208391_1_pt1 | contig 10528 bp, 9 predicted proteins | sample TARA_B110000090 | Tara Oceans TARA_B110000090 (sample SAMEA4397239) | marine metagenome | biome: Polar Biome; feature: [SRF] surface water layer (ENVO:00010504); material: water (ENVO:00002006), including particulate matter (ENVO:01000060) such as... | depth 5 m
ATAGAAGTGGAAACGCCTTCTTTGGAAATTGAAGTCGAAGAAATAGAAGAAGAGAAAAGTGTCGCAGAAAATTTATCGGATAAAATTGTAAAAGATTTTGGTGAATTTGATCCTACCTTAGAATTGTCAAATTTTAAATTCCCAACCTTCAACCTTTTAAAACAATACAACGAAACCATTTCTATTGATCCAGAAGAACTAGAAGCCAATAAAAATAGAATTGTAGAAACCTTAAAAAATTACAAAATTGGTATTGCAGAAATTAAAGCAACCGTAGGCCCAACAATTACCTTATATGAAATCGTGCCAGATGCTGGAATTCGGATTTCAAAAATTAAAAACTTAGAAGACGATATTGCCTTGTCTTTGTCTGCATTGGGTATTCGTATTATTGCGCCAATACCAGGTAAAGGAACGATTGGTATTGAGGTGCCCAATAAAAAAGCAACCATTGTTTCCATGCATTCTGTGATTGCCTCTAAGAAATTTCAAGAATCAACAATGGAATTACCCATTGCACTGGGGAAAACAATTTCGAATGAAACCTTTGTGGTCGATTTGGCAAAAATGCCACACTTATTAATGGCAGGGGCTACCGGACAAGGAAAATCAGTGGGATTAAATGCGGTTTTAACATCGCTGCTCTATAAAAAACACCCTGCAGAAGTAAAGTTTGTTTTGGTCGATCCAAAGAAAGTAGAACTGACTTTGTTCAATAAGATTGAACGCCACTATTTGGCAAAATTACCCGACGCAGAAGAAGCAATCATCACCGATACTACCAAGGTAGTACACACCTTAAATTCGTTGTGTACAGAAATGGACAATCGCTATGATTTGCTAAAAAATGCCATGGTTCGGAATATCAAAGAATACAACACCAAATTCAAAGCACGAAAATTAAACCCGAATGACGGACATCAATTTTTGCCTTATATCGTTTTGGTGATTGATGAATTTGCAGATTTAATTATGACTGCGGGGAAAGAAGTGGAAACCCCCATTGCACGTTTGGCGCAATTGGCAAGAGCCATTGGAATCCATTTAATAGTTGCTACACAAAGACCTTCTGTAAACGTAATTACAGGAATTATTAAGGCAAATTTCCCTGCAAGAATTGCCTTTAGGGTAACTTCAAAAATAGATTCTCGAACCATCTTAGATGCTGGTGGCGCCGATCAATTAATTGGTCGTGGAGATTTATTATACACCAATGGAAATGAAATAAACCGAATTCAGTGTGCCTTTGTAGATACGCCAGAAGTCGAAAAAATTACCGATTTTATTGGTTCACAAAGAGCCTATGCAGAAGCGCATTTATTACCAGAATATATTGATGACGAAAGTGGCACTACTGTTGATATAGACATTGCAGATCGTGACAAACTCTTTAAAGATGCAGCTGAAATTATTGTGATTGCACAACAGGGTTCTGCATCTTTACTACAAAGAAAATTAAAATTAGGATACAATAGAGCGGGTCGATTGATAGACCAATTGGAAGCAGCAGGAATCGTTGGTGGTTTTGAAGGAAGCAAAGCAAGACAGGTTTTAGTAACCGATTTAGTGGCATTAGAACAACTATTAGAAAACGAAAAAAACATATAATACTCTCTTAATGAGAACATAATTATTGAACAAATGAAGAATTTAGGAATCGTATTAATAAGCTTTTTCATGACCTTACAACTACTGGGGCAAAACACCGATGAAGCAAAATTGCTTTTAGATGCTGTAGCAACCAAAATGGAGGCCTATGAGAATATGGGAATTAACTTTAGTCAAACTTTAGTCAATGAAGATGCTGGAATTTATGAAGGAGATGAACCGCCAATCGTTGGAGAAATTACCCTTCAACAAGAAAAGTATATGTTGGAATACTTAGGGAATACATTCATTTTTGACGGGTTTACAATGTATGTCATCAACGAAGAAGAAAAAGAAGTGACCGTTTCTAAGGGAGATATTGATGGTGAAGATGGTTTTATTTATCCTTCAAAACTACTAACGTTTTACAAAGAGGGATACACCTATGCAATGGGCAAACTAAAAAAGAAGAGCGGACGTAACCTTCAGTTTGTTTACCTATTCCCAATAGATAGCGAGTCTGACATTACCAAAGTTGAATTGGTAATTGACTTAAAAACAAAACATATTTACCAGTTAATACAAACCGGTGGAAACGGTTCTAAGACGACGTTTACAATTACAACATTTAAACCCAATCAAAAACTATCAGAAAAAGTATTTTCTTTTGATACCCAAAAGTATTCTGAGAAAAATGGATATACAATCGACTAACCACTCAATTAACAGAAAATTAGTAGCATCTTATCTTTTAAGAAACTACTTTTGCATGGATGAAAATTCTTGATAGATACATACTCAAAAGTTTTTTAGTACCCTTTTTCGCAACCTTTCTAATTGTCTTATTTGTCTTGGTCATGCAAGCATTATGGCAAACCTTTGAAAACATTGCTGGCAAGGGTATTAGCTTGACTTTTATCTTTAAGTTTTTATACTATACTGCCTTAATGATCATTCCACAGGCATTGCCAATTGGAGTGCTACTATCGGCTATTATGGCGCTTGGTAGTTTAGGTGAAAACTACGAATTTGCTGCTGCAAAGTCTGCAGGGGTTTCATTACAAAGACTGGTAAGACCGTTGGGTATTTTAGCGATCTTTTTAAGTGGAATTAACTTCTTGTTACTAAACAACGTCTATCCCTATGCCGTATTTAAGCAACTAAATTTAAAACAAAACATTAAAAAGAAACAGCCAGCAATGGCATTAATTCCGGGTAGTTTTAATACCGAAATCCCTAATTATCAAATAAAATTTGAAGAAAAATATGGGGAAGAGGAAAACTTACTAAAGAAAGTTTTAATCTATGATTTAAAAAGTAGAAAAGGAAATCAGAAAGTAATTACCGCAGAGAGAGGGAAAATTGTATCTGAAGAAGGAAGTAAATACATGACCTTTATTCTATATGATGGCAATTATTATGAAGAACACATTAAGTCAGGGTCTTCCTTAAAGAAGAGAAAACGGATGCCTTCTTCAAATGCTACTTTTAAAGAATATGAAATGAATATTGATATCTCTTCTTTGTCACAAGAAAGTTTAGAGGATGAAAAATACAAAGGACGTCATAACATGCTAAGTATTCAACAAATTAGCGACACCCTACCCGATTTAAAAAGCAATTATGATGAGTATGTAGGTTTAAGAACCAAAAGTTTAAATTCAATTCTAAAAGCAACTAAACTATATGCATATCAAGACTCACTTAAAACAAAAAATATTTCAGCAAACCTGTTAGAGAACTTCAATTTAAACAATAAAATTAATATCCTCAACAATGCGATTTCGGTTACAAGTAGAGCAGAAAACAATATAAAATCGAATACTAATAATTTTAAATTCAAAAGAAAGAATTTGAACTTATATGATACCGAATTTTACAATCGAATTGCATTCTCGTTGTCTTGTTTATTGTTGTTTTTTATTGGGGCTCCTTTAGGATCTATAATTAGAAAGGGAGGTTTTGGATTGCCAATGATTTTAGCAATCTCCATCTATGTTATCTATTTTTTCAGCAATACATTTGGTAAAAATTTAGCAGAAGAAAGCACCGTTAGCTCTATGTTGGGTGGTTGGATTGCTATCTTGATAATGCTACCAGTAGCGATTTTATTGACTAGAAGAGCTGCAAGAGACAAAGGGCTCTTTAATGTTGATGCCTTTACACAACCTATTATTTACTTTTTTAAAAAGATTATGTCTAAAAAAACACGCTAAACATGACACCTATCAAAACACATAATAATACACAATTAAATTCGATAGAAGACGCTATTGAGGACATAAAAAACGGAAAAGTAATCATTGTTGTTGATGATGAAAATAGAGAAAATGAAGGTGATTTTTTAGCTGCAGCTGAAATGGCAACGCCCGAAATGGTGAACTTTATGGCAACACATGGTCGTGGGTTGATCTGTACTCCATTAACGGAGAACCGTTGTAAAGAATTAGGTTTGGGCATGATGGTGCAAAACAATACCGACCCTATGGAAACCGCTTTTACCGTTTCGGTAGACTTACGTGGTAAAGGAGTAACAACCGGTATTTCTGCAGCAGATAGAGCACTTACTATAAAAGCATTGGTGCACAAAGAAACAAAACCAGCTGATTTAGCAAGACCAGGACATATATTCCCGTTAAGAGCAAAGGAAGGTGGTGTTTTACGAAGAACAGGTCATACAGAAGCAGCGATTGATTTTGCACGATTGGCGGGCTTAGAACCTGCTGGTGTGATTGTAGAGATCATGAATGAAGACGGCACCATGGCTCGACTACCACAACTGTTGAAAGTTGCAGAAAAATTTGACATTAAAATTGTATCCATAGAGGATTTGGTAGCCTACAGAATGGAGCATGATTCTTTGATTGAAAAGAAAGAAGACTTTTTATTACAAACTCGTTTTGGAGAATTTCGAGTAAGAGCCTATCAACAAACCACCAACAACCAAGTGCATTTAGCATTAACAAAAGGTACTTGGTCTCAAGGAGATACAATTTTAACGAGAGTAAATTCAACATTGATAAATAATGATATTCTTGGTACGCTAACCAACAATGCAGACAAAAAATTAGATCAGATGTTTCGTGTGATTAATGAAGAAGGTAGAGGCGCTATTTTATTCATCAATCAACAAAACCAATCACAAAACTTATTGGGTAGATTAGGGATCTTAAAAGAAAGTCAAGCGAATGGGGAATTGAAAGCACCAGCCATTGGTATGGATAATAAAGATTTTGGAATTGGCGCTCAAATCCTACACGATCTTCATATTAGTAAAATAAAACTAATAACAAATACCAAACAAACAAAACGAGTTGGTATGATTGGATACGGGCTAGAAATTATAGATTATGTTGCGTATTAATTTCCGGAATAAAAATTAGCTCAATTTCGGTTTCTTAAAATACTTAAAAGGAACAAACAACATTCCAAAACATTGACTATCTACTTTATCCATGTTTTTATGGTGAATCTTGTGGGCTTTACGCAATCCTCTTAAATAATCATTATTGGTGTTTTTAAACCATTTAAAACGTTGATGAATCAGTACATCATGCACTAGAAAATAGGCCAATCCATAAAATAAAATACCCAAACCAATAAAAAACAAATAGGTTAGTGGTGTATAGGTTCCAAAATAAAACAACGCAATACTTGGAATTGCAAATACAATGAAGAAAGCATCATTTTTCTCAAAACCATTGTATTTTGGTTGATGGTGGTCTTCATGTAAAAACCAGCCAAAACCGTGCATTACATATTTATGAGTACACCAAGTGACCCCTTCCATCGTTAAAAAAACACCTAAAGTAATTAATGCGTATATCATTAGATAATGTTCAATTTGTATTTTACGTAACTTCTTGCTAGAAGATTAATTTTCATTGGATCAGAGATACGAACCCTTGAATCCATAATTTTTTCAGAAGGAATTTTATGTAATTTCTTTAACAGTCTTCTGTAATATCTGTAAGCCATATAAACACCAAATTTTGCTTCAATAGGAAGGTTTAAGATTCCATTAGAAAAAGCAAATTCAAAATCAGCTTCGATTTCATTAATAATAAGTTCTTTTGAAGCAGCATCTAACTTTCCTAAATCGATATTTGGAAAATACGAACGATTCAACACTTCATAATCGTCTTTTAAATCTCTTAAAAAATTTACTTTTTGAAAAGCTGAACCTAAACGCATGGCGGCATCTTTTAGATCATCATACATTTTATCGTCGCCATTTACAAAAACTTTTAAACACATTAAACCAACAACATCTGCAGAACCATAGATGTATTCATCATACTCTTCTTTAGTTGTATATACTACTTTATGTAAATCTGCTTTCATGCTTTTTAAGAATGCCTGCACCATTTCATCAGGAATAGCATACCTGGTAACCGTTTGTTGAAAAGAGTTTAAAATAGGATTCAAACTAATCCCTTGTTTTTTAGCAATATAGTAATCTTTTTCAAAGTGAACCATCAGCTCCTCTTTGTTGAAATCGTGAAAGGTGTCTACAATCTCATCCGCAAAACGCACAAAACCGTAGATGTTATAAATGTCCGCTCTAATCTTTGGAGACAACATCTTTACCGCCAAAGAAAATGAAGTGCTGTACTTTTGAGTAACTAACTTACTACAACCATTGGAAACATCATCAAATAAATCTTTCATGTTACGATTGTTTTTTTAAAATTAATTCTGATGCTATTTTTCCTGAAATTAATGCAGGTGGCACCCCTGGACCAGGCACAGTTAATTGTCCTGTAAAATATAAGTTCCCTACTTTACTACTCTTTATATTAGGTCTTAAAAAGGCAGTTTGCAACAATGTATTTGCCATACCATATGCATTTCCTTTGTAAGAATTGTATTCTTCTTTAAAATCATTTACACAAAATGATCTTTTAAAGAGGATACTCTTTCTGACTTCTTGATCCGTCAACTTTTCGAAACGGTCCATTATTTTCTCAAAGTACTGTTCTCTTAAAGCTTCAGTATCTTCAATACCTGGTGCTAATGGGATTAAAAAGAAACCAGCTTCTTTACCTTCTGGTGCAGAAGTAGTGTCTGTCATCGATGTAAAGTTTGCATAAAATAATGGATCTGTTGGCCATTTTGGCGTGTCATAAATTTCGGCAGCATGTGCATCAAAATCGGTATCGAAGAATAGCGTGTGATGACTTGCATTCTTTATTTTTTTATCAAAACCAACATAGAAAAGTAATGACGAAGGTGCAAATGTTTTTTTATCCCAATATTTTTCTGAATACTGTCTCACATTTTCATCTAGCAAGGTTTCTGTATGATGGTAATCGGCGCCACTTAAGACTAAATCTGCCTCAATTTTTTTTCCATCAACCATTAAGCCTGATACATTTTTGTGTGTGTCAATTAAGATTTCTGAAACATTCGCATTTGTTCTAAACTGAACGCCCAGTGTTTCTGCTAATGCAACCATCCCTTCTACTACTTTATACATCCCTCCTCTTGGATGCCAAGTACCCAACCCAAAATCTGCATAATTCATGAAGTTATAAAATGCAGGAGTATTGTCTGGTTTTGCGCCTAAAAATAAAACAGGAAATTCTAAAATCTGAATTAATTTTGAGCTCTTTATATTTTTTCGTACTTGTTTTCTTATTGTTGAGAAAAACTGAGTAACTCTAGAAATTGTTGTCGTGTTTACTAACTCTAGTGGAGAGATTCCTGGTTTGTAAACTAAATCTTTAATTGCAGTGTCGTAATTTGCTTTTGCAGAATCTAAAAATGTTTTTAGATGCTTGGCACTTCCTTTTTCCTCTTTTTCAAATAAATCATAAATTTCCTCTAATTCACTTGCTATTTTCACGGAAGAATTATCGCCGAAATACACTTCGTAACCTGGAGATAATTTATCTAATGTGTAATAGTCAGAAGGTTTTTTACCAAAATCTGCAAAAAAACGTTCGAATACATCTGGCATCCAATACCATGAAGGACCTAAATCGAAGGTAAATCCTTCTTTTTTAAACTGTCTTGCACGTCCACCCAAAGTATCATTTTTTTCTAATACAGTTACGTTATAACCTGCTTTCGCTAAATAGCAAGCGGCGGAAAGCGACGAAAATCCAGAACCAATAATGTAAACTTGTTTTTTCATTGATTTATTTGTTTAACAAATATAAGGATTTATCAAACATATCAAGTGTTTGAAAGGTGATTTATAATACTTTTAATAAATCTTTTATAGAGTCAAATAAAGTAATATTCGATTTAAAATTCAATCCTTGCACCGCTGCAGTTTTTTTACCTGTTGCAATTAAATGATGTTTAGATTCTTTTAAAATAGTGTCGATTTCGTTAAAATAAGCGACAATCTTATCATCGTAGGGTCTTATTGTTAACGAAGTAACAAAAGAGATCTCTCGATCACTTTCAAAGAAATAATTTAAGTTGTCTAACGGCAAACTCTGCCCTAAATAAATCGTATGGTTCCCTCTTAAAACGAGTTCATAGTTTAAATACAACAAACCCAATTCATGTATTTCGTTTTCTGGTAAAAACAACACATACGTCTTATTAGAGTTTAAGGAAATTGATTGTAGCTTTTCTGTATTTATTTGAATTTTTTGAGCGATCAAATTAGAGATAAAATTCTCGTGTGCAGGGAGTAATGTTTCTGTCTGCCAAAGCAACCCTATTTGTTCTAAAAAAGGAATAAATACGTCTTTAAAAACATCTCTAAAGGTAATTTTATGAAGTAATTTGTTATACGTTTCATTGAATAAAACTTTATCAAACTGAAACATTGCCAATTTAAACGAATTAATCGCTTCGTCATTAATGGCAATTTTAAAAGCGAGAGCTCTCGCAGTTTGAATAATTTCCTCCTCAGACATTTCTGCGATTTTAGAAATTTTGAAGCTATTTTTATTCAACAAAGAGATGTTTAACAGCTTCGTTAAATTTTGATGTGAGTAATAGCGAATATTCGTCTCTGTTCTTTTAGGCTGTAATAGATTGTATCTCTTTTCCCAGATTCTTATTGTATGAGCCTTGATCCCAGAGATGTTTTGTAAATCCTTTATCGTGAAGTCTTGCTTAATATTATTCAAACTTATCTTGTTGGGTGTGGGGCAAAGATACTAGTTTTTAATAAAAAAGTATATTTTGTTTAAAAATTTGTAACATTTTTTACATTTTTGTGACTTATATCTAAAATCAACTATAAGCGTGCTGAAAGATTTAGAATCTAAATTTTTATCCGACTTTGAAAAAAATCAGAATATCGTCCATAAAATTTGTAGAATGTATACTACAAATAGAGATGCTCATAATGATTTGTTTCAAGAAGTCACTATTCAACTTTGGAGAAACTATGGAAAGTTTCGAGGCGAAGCAAAGTTTAGCACTTGGATGTATCGTGTAGCACTAAACACCGCGATATCTTTATACCGAAAATCGACTAGAAGTATACAAACACGTGATATTAGTGATTTTGAATATAAAATAAAAGCAGTTGCTTATGATGATACAGAGGAACTTCAATTAAAAGCTTTATATAGTGCAATTCATCAATTAAGCGATATTGAAAAAGCGTTAATATTCTTGTATTTAGAAGACAAACCTTACAAGGAAATATCGGAAACATTAGGAATTTCCAACGGAAATGCAAGAGTAAAGATGAACAGAGCAAAGGAAAAATTAAAAAATATTTTAAACCCATAACCCATGGATTTATTAAAAGGTTATAAAAAAGTTTGGGACAATCAACCCGAAGAAATTCAGAAAATTTCTACATTAGAAATTTACAAAATGACACAGGCCAAGTCATCATCAATTGTAAAATGGATTTTTATTATTGGGCTCATAGAGTTTGCACTTATGATGCTATCTACTTTTATTTTTGACGCTTCTAATGATAAAAAACTCATGGTAAAAATGGGTGTTTATGAGTTTGTTCAAATATCGCAATATTTGACCATTCCTGTCCTCTTTTATTTTCTCTTCCTGTTTTATAAAAATTATAAAACAATTTCGAGTATTGACAACACCAAAAAGTTGATGACGAAAATTAGAAAAACAAGAAGAACAGTCAGAAATTATGTCATTTTTAATTTACTTTACATCATTTATATTGCTACAATAATGACTTTTGGGATGGTCTTGACCCCGCAAGGAAGCTTTCAAAATGCTCCAGGTTGGCTTATTATTTTGATCATGCTGATAGTGACAATAGTAATGTTATTACTCCTCTGGGGCTTCTATCAACTCTTATATGGAATTTTATTAAAAAAGTTAAATAGAAACTACACCGAATTGGCAAAATTAGATCAAGAAGATTGATCTTCTTTTAACTCTTTTAGGAGTATATCATGCATTTCAGTGGTATAATCTAAATGGGTAACAATTCTAATTCTTCCTTCTCCCATTGGGGTTAAAAGAATGTTTTTCGATTTCATTTTTTGAATAAAATGATCGGCACCAATTTTCTCATCTACATAAAAAATAATGATATTGGTCTCTATGGGCTCCACTTTAGTAACATAAGTAGCTGACTGTAAAACACGTCCTATTTCCTTTGCTTTTAGATGATCGTCCGCTAATCTTTCGACATGGTGATCCAAAGCATATATTGCCGCAGCGGCTAAAAAACCAGTTTGTCGCATGGCACCTCCCAATAATTTTCGAATTCTTAATGCTTTTGCAATATCTGCTTTTGAGCCTAATAGAATAGACCCTATTGGTGCTCCTAACCCTTTAGACAAGCAAATAGAAATCGTATCAAACAAAGCACCGTATTGTGCAGGAGTTTCCTTTTTTGCCACCATTGCATTGAACAACCGCGCGCCATCTAAATGAAAGGCTAAATTATTTTCTTTCGCTATTTTTTGCACTTTTTCTAATTCAGAAAAATCCCAACAAGCTCCTCCCCCTTTATTTGTAGTATTCTCGATACAAA
>TARA_B110000090_G_scaffold37426_1_pt1 | contig 10516 bp, 7 predicted proteins | sample TARA_B110000090 | Tara Oceans TARA_B110000090 (sample SAMEA4397239) | marine metagenome | biome: Polar Biome; feature: [SRF] surface water layer (ENVO:00010504); material: water (ENVO:00002006), including particulate matter (ENVO:01000060) such as... | depth 5 m
TCAGCCGTCTTTCTATAAACAACCGCCAATTTTTTCAAACTGCCCCGTAGCCAAAATCTTGCAACAATCTGACTACTTACCAATGGTATCAAAATCATCAACGTCAGCCACAAAGGCAACGAAAGCCAAACGCTCAAGCGCAAAACAGGATAAACGAACAACGGCACGTGAAAGGCAAGAAACATCAGAACAAACCAATTGATCTGGCGCCGAACCGGCGTTTGGGGGCTGATTTCTTGATTACTCATCGAAGACAACAATTCCTCTCATACCTAATGCGATTCTCTGCAAAACCTTCATATTATCTAGAGAACCGACCCAACTCAGACACGGCCCTTGTCCATTTCTAGCCGTCCCTTAACAAGGTTAATCCTCAACAGATCACTTGCACCCTCAATCAGCCTTAATGACCTTACCTGCCGATATAATGCCTCAAGCGGATGACCTGTCACCAATGCTTGACCGCCAACCAATTGCACGCCCATATCGATCACACGACCTGCGGTTTCGGTACAAAAAACTTTCGTCGCAATGGTTTCATTAACCGTATTGCCCCCATCATCAACTAATCGAGCTGTGCGATACAAAGCACTTCGAGCAACATAAGTTTCAATCCTCATATCGGCATAGCGCAGTCGCACGCCTTCTCTAGCACCCAGCGGCGAGCCACTGCGATGAGGCGCTTTTAAGTGGTTCTCTACATAGTCTAAAACAAACAAACACATACCCATGGCCTGAGCAGACACCATCAATCGCACGTTACCGATATTGCCCAGTGCCCGCGGCATGCCCTCGCCTATTTTGCCGATCACGTTTTCTTTTGAGACCCGTACCTGATCGAACTTCATTGACACATGACCGCCACCCTCCATCGAAGAAAACTCACGATCAATCGTGACGCCTGATGCAAGCCTATCGACAGCGACCATCGCTGTTCCCAGCTTGCCTCCATCGGCATCCTCAACATTAACGAGAATCGACACAAAATCTGCTGTGGCGCCTCCGGTCACATAAGACTTAATGCCGGTAACAAGTAGATCATCCCCATCGACCACGGCATAGGTTGGACGAGGCGCTGAATCGGGTTCAGTAAACCCAAATGCACCGCGTTTCTCACCTCGCAACACGGGCTCAAGATAATGGCTTCGCAAGGTTCCCTCGGCGGCATGCAATACACCCGGACCTGGGCCAAACACGGAAGATGCTAAAGGTGAATTGGTTGCAGCCAGCATCTCACGCAGCATTGTCAATTCCAAAGCGCTTGCCGGAGAACCACCAAATTCTGCTGGTTGGGTCTTGAAAAAAAAGCCCGCTTGCTTCGACGCTTCTCTCACCCTCTGGTGTTGGCTCGGCAACGCATCCTCTGTCAGTTTTAACTGAGCATCGACAAACGCTGCCATCTGCGATTGCACTGCAAGTAACTCCACAGATAAATTATCTGGCATGGATTATTCCTCACGATCTTAAAAGCATAAGACTGTAACAAACTCGAATCAAATGAGCACAATTAATCCCAATCAACCTGACTCAATCAATGATTGCCTTTCTTGCCGTCCCCAGGTTTATCGCAGAAGCCGCTGGTGAATAATAAGTACGGACACCTCATAGCAGTCCTGTTTACGCAGTATTTTTCCTCTTCGGGCTCGCTAGTACTATTCTAATCGGTAAACTTCAGCAAAAGATTAGTACCCGCTCAAGAGCAGCCGTGACATCCGTTGTTGGCTTCGGCGATCGTCTGGGTGCAATCATTTGGTTTTTGGTGATTGGCATCCTCGCCGAAATCTCTTCTATCGCGACAACTGCGAGCGTCTTTACAGTCTTGATCATCCTTGCCTGCATGATCGGTCTCTGGCTCGACCGGTCTAGGGTTCAGGCGCCATTTCAAAATCTAACGTCTGGCAAAGACACCACCTTGCTTTTATGACAACAATTGCCGTCCTGCACTACAACGTCATTTTTACACATCAAAGTAGTGTCATCTAATCGAGCATTGTCGCCAGCGGTCCCGTTGGAACAGAGGATGAAATTAGCTAACATTTATCGTTCAAATCACTGTCAAGTGGGCTACCATCAGAAAGCAAAAGTAAAAACAATAATCTCACGCCTCAATTACATTGAATTGAAGGCAGTCGAGACTGACTGCATCTATTTTAATGGTCTATTTAGACAACATAACAGGAGAAGAACAATGGCTATATCTGATCACGTAGGCCTCGAAGAATTTATGACTGGGGTCGAACGACGCAATCCGCATCAGACTGAGTTCATTCAAGCCGTTCGAGAAGTCGCCGAAGACATTTTCGAGTTCATCGAAGATAAAGAAAAATATCATGAAGCACAGATTCTTAGACGAATGGCAGAACCTGACAGAGTTGTAAGCTTCCGTGTTTGTTGGGAAGACGACAACGGCAACATTCGCGTTCAACGCGGATGGCGGGTACAGAACAACAATTCGATTGGTCCCTATAAAGGTGGACTGCGCTTCCACCCCAGCGTGACAGAAAGTGTCTTGAAGTTTTTAGCATTTGAACAAACCTTCAAAAACTCACTCACTGGCCTGCCCATGGGTGGCGGTAAAGGTGGTTCTAACTTTAACCCTAAGGGTAAGTCTGACAATGAAATCATGCGATTCTGCCAGTCTTTTATGACTGAACTGTATCGTCATGTAGGAGAAGACACAGACGTGCCCGCAGGTGATATTGGTGTGGGTGCGCGCGAAATTGGCTACATGTTTGGCCAGTACAAACGCATAACGAACAAGTTCACAGGTATATTGACAGGTAAGGGCCTCGAGTTCGGTGGCAGTCTAGTGAGAACCGAAGCAACAGGTTATGGCGCGGTTTATTTCTTGCAAAATATGTTGGAGCACCAGGGCACGACCATTTTAGGTAAAACTGCCATTATCTCCGGTTCTGGTAATGTCGCCACTCACGCCGCTGAGAAAATCATTGATCTTGGTGGCAAGGTGTTAACGCTGTCTGACTCAAAAGGTTATATCCATGACCCCGATGGGATTGATCAAGACAAGCTAAACTGGGTCAAGGAACTCAAGAACGTTCGTCGCGGCCCTATCTCTGATTATATTGCAGAGTATAAAGGCGCCACCTACCACGAAGGTGAGAAGCCTTGGGGCATTGTTTGTGACCTTGCACTACCTTGTGCAACGCAAAACGAGCTACTTGGTGAGCATGCTGCGCTGCTCGTCAAGAACGGTTGCGTCGGCGTTTCAGAAGGCGCGAACATGCCGACTGACCTTGCTGGCATAAAGATCTTCAAGGATGCCGGTATCTGTTATGCACCCGGTAAAGCATCCAATGCGGGTGGTGTTGCGGTTTCAGGTCTCGAAATGAGCCAGAACTCAGCCCGTCTAAGTTGGAGCGAAGCTGACCTTCAAGAACAGCTACGCGATATTATGAAAGGCATCCACAATAGTTGTCTTGAGTATGGCCAAAAGCCAGATGGCACAGTCGATTACGTTAAAGGCGCCAATATCGCCGGTTTCGTTAAGGTTGCGGATGCGATGATCGCTTTCGGCGTGGTTTAGCGCTATGTTATGGCAAATCGGGTGAGTTTTTGTCACCCGACAAGCCAAACGTTAAGACCTATCTGAACCAGTGGGGTGTTTACCGCATTTATTTAGTTCAGATAAAAAGGGAAGGCTTGCCTTCCCTTTTTTATGCCTACTGTTTATGTGTATGCTTGGTTTTTACAGCACAATTGATATGAAGAGGATTTACCATGAGTAATGCACTTGCGGACGATACAGGACAAATACCCGACCCCTATTCAATGCCGCTAGAAGACGTCAACCCACTCGATGCAAAACTGTTCCAACATGATGCACAGTGGGCTTATTTTGAACGGCTACGCGCTGAAGACCCTGTGCACTTCTCTGAAGATGAAGAGTTCGGCCGCTACTGGCACATCACCAAATTCGAAGACATTATGCTCGTCGAAAAACATCACGATATATTTTCATCAGAAGGTGGCATTACCATTGGTCCGCCATTGAATGCACCGGAAGATCGACTCCAAACACGCATGTTCATCGCCATGGACCCACCAACCCACGACGTGCAACGCGCGACAGTAAGCCCCGTGGTTCAACCGATCAATCTCGCTAAACTAGAGGGCACCATTCGAGAACGCGCCGGCAATATTTTAGATTCACTGCCTATCGGTGAAACGTTCAACTGGGTTGATCTAGTCTCTATCGAGCTCACTACACAGATGCTGGCAACGTTGTTCGACTTCCCGTTCGAAGACCGACGCAAACTCACACGCTGGTCTGATGTCGCAACCGCAGCACCTGGCACCATTATCGAGAATGAAGAGCAACGTAAAGAAGAACTACTAGAATGTCTCGCATACTTCACCAAGCTCTGGAACGAGCGCGTTAATGCTGAGCCCGGTTCTGACCTGATATCTATGCTCGCCCACGGCGAAGAAACGCGCAATATGGATCCGATGGAATTTCTTGGCAACCTGATCCTACTCATTGTTGGTGGGAACGATACAACACGTAATTCAATTAGTGGCGGTGTCCTCGCGCTGAATGAAAACCCAGCCGAATATGACAAACTGCGCGCCGACCCGAGCTTAATACCCAATATGGTAGCTGAAATTATTCGCTGGCAAACCCCACTTGCCTATATGCGCCGCACGGCAAATGTAGACACGGAAATTCGTGGCAAGAAAATCAAGGCGGGTGACAGAGTGTTGATGTGGTATGTCTCAGGAAATAGAGATGATGATGTGATCGAAAATGCGAACGACTTCATCATTGATCGCGCTAAAGCCCGACATCACGTGTCCTTTGGATTTGGCATCCATCGCTGCATGGGCAATCGTTTAGCCGAAATGCAACTAAGAGTCCTTTGGGAAGAAATCATGAAACGTTTCGAACGCATTGAAGTCGTGCAGGAACCTGAACGTATTTTCTCCTCATTCGTAAAAGGCTACTCCGAACTTATGGTACGTGTACATCCGAAGAAGTAGTTAGATCAAATTACCTGTTACCACCGGCTCTTAAAATAACCAAGGTCTAAAACGACCTTGGCATTTTCAACACATGCTCACCTATAAAGCTCAAGATCAGATTCGTTGAAATCGGTGCTATTTGATACAAACGCGTTTCTCTAAACTTTCTTTCAATGTGGTATTCCTTTGCGAAGGCGAAGCCGCCGAAGGTTTGCATACACACATCGCCTGCGTGCCAGGATGCCTCTGACGATAACATTTTTGCCATGTTCGCCTCCGCACCACAGGCCTCACCTCGATCAAACATATCGGCAGCCTTGGCCACCATTAACGATGCCGCTTCGACCTCGGTGTAACAGCGCGCAATTGGGAATTGCACACCTTGATTTTGACCGATCGGTCGATCAAACACCGTACGATCACTGGCATAAGCACTGGCTTTATCAATGAAGTATCGACCATCGCCGACACATTCCGCGCCAATTAAAATACGCTCTGCATTCATGCCATCAAGAATGACTTTAAAACCCTTTCCTTCTTCACCTAACAGGTTATCCGCCGGAATTCTTAGATCATCAAAGAAAAGCTCGCAGGAATGATGATTGATCATCGACTCGATTGGCTGAATCGTTAGACCATTTCTCTTCGCAGCCTGAACATCAATAAGAAATGCAGATAAGCCATCGGTTTTCTTTTTCACTTCTGACTTCGGTGTCGTTCTTGCTAACAGCACCATTAAGTCGGTGTGTTCGATTCGACTTATCCAAACTTTTTGTCCGTTTATGACATAGCTATCACCGTCGCGCTTGGCAACGGTTTTAAGACTGGTTGTATCCGTTCCGGTGGTTGGCTCCGTCACGCCAAAACTCTGCAGGCGAAGCTCCCCCGCTGCGATCTTTGGCAGATAGTATTTCTTCTGTTGCTCGCTACCATGGCGTAGTACAGAGCCCATGACGTACATCTGTGCGTGACAGGCACCTGCATGTGCCCCCGAACGACACACTTCTTCCATAACGGCGCAGGCTTCACGTACCCCCAAACCTGAACCACCGTATTCCTCAGGGATCAGCACGGTTAAAAAGCCTGAGTCCGTCAGTTCCTTCACAAAGTCAGTCGGGTAACCGCGACTTCGATCTAGTTCCAACCAGTAGTCCTCGGTATAGTTACTGCAAAGCTGTCGCACTGACTGTCTGATTTCGTCCAAGTCCTGATCACTCACGGTAAATTTCCCTGTTATTACTTAAGTTTAAATAAAGCAAATTCTATCGCACTTCGGAAGCGATTTAGTTGGCTATTTTGGGTATGCTCAGCTTCGAATAAAACATTAGTCGCACAAAAGAAAAGGAGTCTAAAGTTGAACCAGTGGCAAATCGGCAAGGTCAAGATTACCCGCGTCATCGAAATGGAAAGCAAAGGTGGCTCGCGGTTTATCCTTCCCCAGGCAACGCGGGAAGCGGTCCAACCGATCGAATGGCTTCAACCCCATTTCGCCGATGAACAAGGTAATCTGCTTATGAGTGTCCACGCACTCATTCTCGAAACCCCGTCCCAAACCATTATCGTTGATACCTGCATTGGCAACGATAAGCCACGTTCAATACCGACTTGGAACAATCTACAACTGCCCTTCCTCGAAGATCTTGAGAAGGCAGGCTATGACCGCCACAAGATCGATGCGGTTCTGTGCACACACTTGCATGTAGACCATGTTGGTTGGAACACGATGCTGGTTGACGACGAATGGGTACCCACCTTCCCCAATGCCCGCTACCTGATGGGCAAAGATGAATTTAACTATTGGATCGATAACACCGAAGCAGATTATGGCGACGTTATCGGAGACTCCGTCAAACCTGTGTTTGACGCCGGTCTGGTCGACCTGGTTGAAACAAACCATCGCATTTCAGACGAGATTTATCTGGAACCCACTTTAGGTCATACGCCGGGTCACGTCTCGGTGCATATTGAATCCGAAGGACAACATGCACTCATCACCGGTGACTGTATTCACCATCCCTGCCAGATCGCCAACTTGGATTGGTCTAGCAGCGCCGACTATGCACCCGAACAAGGCATTGAGACGCGTAAGAAGCTGATGCAGGACTATGCGGATACGGAGATTTTGATTATCGGTACGCACTTTGCGACACCGACAGCGGGGTTACTAAAGCGAGATGGCGATAACTACTGGCTGGATGTCAATATCTAGCTGAGCTGGCGCATCTTAATACCGAACTCGACCAAACTTTGATTGGCAATTGACAACACTTGGCCGAAGAGATCCATAACGAAGCGATTAAAAAGCGGCAGGAGCAATAAGCGTTCACTGTAGTTAATACCGAGTTTCTCGGTGGCATGCCAAAAGCACAAATAGATGTTGCCGGGTAGCAATGGATGAAAACCAACGTCAGTATCAACGAGTTCCGCGAACCGTAATCGAATTTCTTCCAGCAGGACCTTGTAGTGATTTATATTTCGATCGCTATAGGACTTCAATATTGGCACTACATCATAAGGTGCATCGGGTAGCGCTTGGTAATTCTTTGATTTGACTAGATTCACCCAAGACAGGTTCATCAACGTCAAAAACTCCTCTTGATAAACATCCCCGCGCACTTTCAGCGCGCGCGTTATATTGAAATGCTCATCGAGTTGACGGCTTTCCTCCATACCGTGCATCTCTTCAAACAGCGCATCGGCGACATTCAGCAGTAACCCATCGAAAAGATAGTTCATTTTATTGTCGACGCCACCTTTCACCTGACGCACAACCTGAATGTTCCTCTGCCGGTGAATCTGAGGCAGTTGGATTATCTGAGCGTTTGTGAATTCAGCTGGCAACAAAAGACTAAACTTAACCCTGTGAATGAGGAAATTGATTAAAGCATTGAGTGAGAGGATTACCTAGGAGGGGTAATGGCCAATGTGCCAAACCGTGCGTTCGATCACACTTATCCGCGATATAAATCACAATTCTGATGACGCGCATCAAACATAGGCCGAATTTGGCCATGTACCAGACGAGAACGACCGTCCGTCGCCGATCCTCGGGCTAATCCAGTTTGTTTTAGTTTGACGAGTTTTGGTGACGCGGGGGTTTTTGGATGGACTTTACTCTGAGGCCAAAGCTCCTTAGGCTATTGGATTTTCTGAACTAAGATACTTATGACTGCAACTCTGACCTACCCCTACGATGCGCCACCTGAATTCGGTACTGCAATGGAAGTTGCGCCTGGCGTCAAATGGTTGAAGATGCCACTGCCCATGTCTCTTAAGTACATTAACTTGTACCTGATCGAAGAAGATGATGGTTGGATCATTGTTGATACAGGCATACGCGGAGACGAAACACGCGATCTGTGGCCCAAAGTGCTGGAGCAGGCGCTGAACGGCAAACCCGTTTCGCGCATTATCTGCACACACATGCATCCTGATCATACCGGCCAAGCTGGCTATCTGTACGAAACCCATAAAGTCCCTTTTTACATGAGCTTCGGCGAATATTACATGGCGAAAACCATGGGCATGATGATGATGAGCAGCAACGCTTCGTGGCAAATGTCCGAATACTTCTTAAGAGCGGGTGTCACGCAGGCTTTTCTCGATGAAATGCGTGATATGCGCAGCAGCTTCACACCCGCACCCGAAGATATCCCGTTTCCAGGCTCCTATGTCAGACTCCAAGACGGTGATGAGCTGACCTTCGGAAAATACAACTGGCAGATCATCACAGGCAACGGTCACTCACCAGAGCATGTTTGTCTTTATTGCCCTGAGCTGCGGATTTTTATATCCGGCGACCAGATCCTGCCGGTCATTACCTCCAATGTCAGTGTGCATCCAACTGAGCCTGAGGCAAACCCGATGATTGGCTGGTTAGAATCTCACGAAAAGCTAAAAGGCCTGCTACCCGATGACCTCTTAGTGTTACCCGCCCACAACCTTCCTTTTTACGGCGTGCAAGCCAGACTACAAGAACTGATCGATCACCACGAAGATAGAATGCTGATACTCGAAGAAAATTGCGTCGAGCCGCAAATCGCTGTCGACCTATTGCCACACCTTTTTGCGCGTGTTTTAGAAGGTCCTACAAAGATGATGGCACTCGGTGAATGTATTGCACATTTACACTGTCTGATGACACGAAACAGGATCGCTCGCACCTTGGTCGATGGGCTGTACATGTACCAATCAATCGATCCAACGCTGGCTACCCGCGCTAAACCTGATCAGCATGAGGCACCGGATGATGTGCCTGTCATGGTATAGCGACAACAATATCAAAGCGGCGGCTCAACCCTTGTCATTTTGACGTCGCCGCTTTGAATCGATCGGATGCTAACTTGAGCAACCAGTCACGATCTTCTTCAAGCACAAAACGCTCCGTTACCAACACGGAGATATCACCATCGATAGCCGCAAGATAAGTTGATTCGTCTGCGTATACATTAAGAATTTGATCTCTCGAAAAAAACATCGTGAAGCCCGCGAACATTGCAGCTTGATCTGCCGCACCCGTACTCGCAGCTCTTGGATTCCAACCGCTATGTATACCCAACGGGTGTCTCAAATCAGGCAGTCTGATACCCGTAACTTCATTGAGGTCGCCGTTCAGCGCAGAAACAAATGAGGGATAAGCTCTGTTCTCAATAACAGGTAGTTCAACAACCCCCGCCTCATTCTCCCGCATAACAGTTTGATACCGAATACTCAGCAACTTTTCTGCTGACAGTAATGTCAAACCTTGCACCGCACTGAAGTCTTCCAATACAGATTGGCGCGACACGGCTGTGCCATCATCCAATCGAGGGTGACAAGAATCTGGCGGCGTGGTGTCATTCGACACCCAGTCATCGAGGATCATCAACAGCGCTCGATTAATGGGTGCGGTAACGACTGTATTAAGTGGCATCGAAACTTCTAAACCCGTCGCGGCGATTTTAGTCAACTGTTTGCCTTTGAAAAGAATGCCACCTATATGGTGGGCCCCTGCAATGTGATAAATGCGAGTTGCGGGGTGCTGAACAATATCCTGGTCACCGGAGATATGTGCGAGAGAGGCATCACCGCGCCAATATTCAAAGGACGTATTTGAAAAGATAATTCGAGGCGTCAATTCAGGTGCAAGATGCTTTAACAATCCATCTTTTTGATCACTATAAATATCCTGCGTCTCTGTCGTTGCGAAGGGGAACCGTTGACCTAGGGACGGCACAATGATGTTAGTTGGCTGAGCGAACCGGTGATTAAAATCACCCCGCTGCGCCCCCGCTATATGAATCCACATACCGTCATACACTTTGCGATTTTTCGCATCAAGGTTCAATCCGTGATAGAGCATTTGCCGCAACACGCGTCCGGTTTGCGAGACACCAAATGCATAGACTTGATCGAAGCCGTCATCGAACAGAGAGCTAGCATCTGCATACTTAAGACAACTGGCTACGTCACGGATAGCTAGCAGGCCTGCGCCAACCACCGGCGCTTTATCAGTTAGATAGCACAGTTCATAGATGAGGCCCCGTTTGAATCCATC
>TARA_B110000090_G_scaffold43580_1_pt1 | contig 10512 bp, 6 predicted proteins | sample TARA_B110000090 | Tara Oceans TARA_B110000090 (sample SAMEA4397239) | marine metagenome | biome: Polar Biome; feature: [SRF] surface water layer (ENVO:00010504); material: water (ENVO:00002006), including particulate matter (ENVO:01000060) such as... | depth 5 m
TTTATCAATGGAAAGTTTTTTGCGGGTACCGATGGAGGAATTTATGTTTCTACAAACCACGGAACCAACTTTACCGATTTAACGGAAAACTTAGCCATCAGTCAATTTTATAAAATATCGGTTGCACAACAAAATTCTGGAAATATTGTTGGTGGACTTCAAGACAACGGAGGCTATGCTTTTTCAAACAATGAATGGAGTAACTACCACGGTGCAGATGGTATGGATGCCGCTGTTAGTGGAGTAGACCCTGACACCTATTATGGGTTTGTTCAAAATGGAGGAGGCCTTTACATCACCAATAACGGAGGCCTTACTTCTAGTGGTTCTGTATCCAAACCAGATGGAGAAACTGGAAACTGGGTAACCCCGTTAGTGTCGGATAGCCAAGGAACTATTTATTCGGGCTACGGAGAAGTTTATAAATTAGTAGAAGGCCCAGACTCGACGGTATGGGAACAAGTATCTACAAACAATTTTGGAGGTCGTTTGACCCATCTAGAAATAGATCCAAATGATGATGATAATATCTATGCGACACTAGGCAGTACTTTATATCGTAGTACAGATGCGGGTGTTACCTTTACAAACATTCAGAGCTTTTTTGGGGAAGCTATTAACAGTATCGAAATCAACAGTAATAACTCTAACATCGCTTATATCACGACAAATGGAAATGTTAAAAAGTCAACAAATATTTTAAGCAGTGCTGTCAACTTTACAAACATCACGGCAAATTTACCTTCCGAAAGTAAATTGGTCGCAAGACACCATGCAAGAAGTGGTAAAAATACCGTGTATGTTGGAACGGCATTGGGAGTTTATTTCATTAATGACGACACGACAAATTGGGAAGTTTTTGACAACAACCTACCAAACGTCGCTGTGAGAGATTTAGAAGTAAACGAAGAAGATTCTAAATTGTTTGCAGCCACCTATGGAAGAGGTGTTTTTTCAACAGACATTCCTAAAATTTTACCATCAACAGATGTAAAATTAATTGCCATTAATAACCCAAATGGAATTGCATGTAGCACCACTTTTGTTCCAGAAATTGTGGCTTCTAACCAAGGAACAAGTCCAATAACAGTGATTGACATCGAATACACCATCGATGGTGCATTGGAAAATTATCAATGGACTGGGACATTAAATTCTGAGGAATCGGTTTCAATCGCTTTACCTTCTGTTTCTCTTTTAACAGGAAATCATGACATAAAAGTAACCACTATTGTTGCAGACGATGCCTATGATACGAATAATGAGAAAGAAGTTTCTTTTATTGTGAACAACACCAACAACAGCCCCACTACAATAAATTCATTTGAGAATTCTGGGACGGATTCGTTTCTTATTGAAACCATTGGTACTGAAGCTGATTTATGGGAATTGGGAAGACCTAGTGGTACTTTATTAAACACAACAGGTACGGGAGACAATGCGTATGTAACCAATAAAGGTGGAGAGCATACGGTTTTAACGACCAGTTATTTGTATTCAAAATGTATCGATCTGTCCTTATTAGCGGATCCTGTTTTAAGCTTTAAAATGGCATTTGATATTGAACAAGACTGGGATTACTTACTTGTTGAATACTCTTCAACTGGTGCTGATTGGAATATCTTAGGAACTGCAGCGGATGCAAACTGGTACAACAGTGGGTCTACTGCGAATGGAATTCCAGGAGCGCAATGGACGGGTGAAGGAGAAGATACGGATGGTGCAGGAATCACCAATGCAACCCTTAAAGACTATAGTTATGATTTGGCTGCATTTACCGATGCATCAAACATTGTTTTTAGATTTAAGTTTTTCTCCGATCAAGCAGTGGTTGAAGAAGGAGCATTAATTGACGATTGGGTAATTAACGGAACTTCTTTAAGTGTAAACAACCAAGAATTGCAAAGTTCATTTGCCGTATATCCAAATCCATCCAATGAAATCTTCAATTTAACTTGGACGGAACAAGGAGCTGCAGATATTGTCATTTATGATTATACGGGAAAACTCATTCTAAAGAAAACACAAATAACCGCTGGAAACTACGAACTAAATTTAAACGGATTTAGTAAAGGGTTGTACTTCGCAAAAATTAGTGTGAATGGAAAGCAAGCAACGAAAAAAATCATTTTAGAATAGTACTTCTAAACATCAATAAAAAAAAGAGCTTCACAATGTGAAGCTCTTTTTTTATGCTAAAACATCTTTTACGGTTTTAAAAATCAATTCATTTTCAAAACCTTTTCGCATTAAAAAATCGATGAGTTTTTGTTTTCTTTTATAGTGGTTTGCTTCTGTAAGGACTTCATTTCTGTTTTCTGTAATTCTATACATAGTGGCAATGTATTCTTCTGGATCAATTTCTTTTAAGGCCGTCTTTATATTGTAGGCAGAAATATCCCTGAACTTAAGCTCTCTTACAATTCGTTGTTTTCCCCAGCTTTTAATTCTAAATTTTCCGCGGGCATAACTTTTAGAAAAGCGCTCTTCGTTTAAAAAATTATCTTTCATTAAACTCAATAAAATAAGTTCTCGCGCTTCTGGAATCAAATTGTAATCGCGCATTTTCTGCTCAACTTCTTTGTGACACCGATCTTGATACACGCAATATTGCTCTAACTTTCGATGAAGTTGATCGACTGTAAAAGATTTTTTTTTCTGAATCATTCTTTTAAAGATACAAAAAGAGGATGCAATTTATACAACGACATCCTCTTTTTAATAGGGTGCTAAAACACCAATGCTTAATTTCTTACTCGATTGTTAATTATTTATTTAATTGCCCTTTAATTCTCATTTTAAACTTCGTGATTAAGAAAAATAATATTGGCACTACGATTAATGTTAAGAATGTTGCAATGAACAATCCATAAATAACTGTTTTTGCTAATGGACCCCAAAAAACAACATTGTCTCCTCCCATATACACATGGGCATCAAACTCGCTAAAAAGTGTAAAGAAGTTAATATTTAAACCAATCGCCAATGGAATTAATCCTAAAATGGTGGTAATTGCGGTTAATAAAACGGGACGTAAACGTGCTTTTCCTGCTTTTACAACCGTATCGTACAAACTTTCTAAGGGAAGGAAGTTTTCTTTTGAAACTCCGTCTTGTAATTTTCTTCTGTCAATTAACAACTCGGTATAATCTAATAAGACAACGCCATTGTTTACCACAATTCCTGCCAGAGAGATAATCCCCACCATGGTCATCATAATCACAAAAGAGGCTCCTGTAATTACCAAACCACCAAAGACACCTATAAAACTTAAAAAGATGGCCAACATGATGATGCCCGGTTTTGAAACCGAATTGAATTGGAAAATCAAAATAAAGAATATTAAGAGCAACCCTGTAAAAAAGGCGCCAACCAAAAAGGTCATTTGTTTATTTTGCTCTTCAATTTGCCCTGTATAATCTATTTTAATTCCTTTGGGCAACTCTTTAAAATTCTTCATCGAATTTTGAATTTTTGCAACCACTGCTCCTGCATCTATTTCTCCGGGTGATAACGCAGAATATACGGTTACAACACGCTTTACGTTTTTATGCTTAATGGCACTAAATCCTGAACTATTTTTTTGAGTAGCAACCGCTGAAACAGGAATCTCTTTAATTTTACCCGTTGCCTGATCTCTAAAGGTTATTTTCTGATTAAAAATTGCACTTTTGTTATAACGGTCGTCTTTGTTAAAACGCACATAGATGTCATAGTCTTCGCCATTTTCTTTATAAATACCCGCTTTGTTTCCAAAAATAGCCCCTCTTAATTGTTGTCCCACTTGTCCTGTGCTCACACCCAGTTCTCCTGCTTTCTTACGATCTACCAATACCTGCATTCCAGGTTTGGATTTGTTGACATCAATCTTTAATTCATCAACACCTGAAATACTTTGCGTGTTTAAATAATCGCGCATTCGTTCTGCTGTGAAAATTAATTCCTCGTAATCTTCTCCGTTCAATTCAATATTAATGGGCGATCCTGCTGGAGGGCCATTGGCATCTTTTTCTACGGAAATTAAAACGCCTGGGTAAATGCCCACCAAAGCTGCTTGTACTTTTTGTCGTAAAATTTCACTGTCTTCTCCTTTTCTATATTTGTACTCACGCATGGAAGCGGTAATTTTCCCTTTGTGTGGCATCTCTGCAGAAGAACCCCCGTCCTTTTCTGGATTTCCTGCACCTTCTCCTACTTGAGAAACGGTGCTTTCTACCATGAAATTATACCCATCATCCGTATACATTTCCTGATTTAAAACGCCAGCTACTTTTTTCTCTATTTGTTGTGTTATTTGATTTGTTTTTTCAATATCGGTCCCTTCTGGGTATTCGATATACACAATAATCTGACTGGGCTTGTTGTCTGGGAAAAATTCAATTTTTGTTCTTTGCTCTCCTAATGACCATCTAAATCCTGCAAATGCAGCAAATAGAATGATGAAGGTACCAATTACTAAAACGTAAGGCCTCCAGCCTGTTAAGGCTCTTTTTAATTGTCTTTCATACCAGTTTTCTAAGGACACTAAGGTGTTTTTCTGAAAGTAATTTGCTGCTTTTCTCAATACCAATCGGTATACCCATAGCATGATTGCAGTAAAAATAATGAGCGTTCCTAGTGCGTTATAATCGCCGCCAAAGAAGAAAATAGCCAATCCAATGATTGCCATAATACTGGTTAATCGAATGATATTTTTTAGTGGCATGTCTTTGTCTTCTGTGTTCATAAACTGAGACACCAATACCGAGTTAAAGAAAATAGCGACAAATAAAGAGGAGCCTAATACGATGGATAACGTTATGGGTAAGATCACCATAAACTGCCCCATAATTCCTGGCCAAAGCCCTAATGGAATAAAAGCTGCTACGGTGGTTGCTGTGGAAATAATAATCGGAAAAGCAATTTCTCCAATTCCTTTTTTGGCAGCTTCTATTCGAGACATTCCCTCCTCGTCCATTAAACGATATACGTTTTCAACAACAACAATTCCGTTGTCTACCAACATTCCGAGCCCCATAATCAACCCAAAAAGCACCATGGTATTTAAGGTATACCCTAAGGCACCTAGTATCATTAAGGACATAAACATGGACATTGGGATGGCAAAACCAACAAAAATGGCGTTCTTAAATCCTAAGAAAAACATCAATACAATAACCACCAGAATCACCCCAAAAATAATATTGTTTACCAAATCGTCTACTTGACCAATTGTCTTTGGAGATTGATCGTTGGCAATGGTCACTTTTAAATCTGATGGAAAACTATTTTCAAGAGCCGCTTTTACAATGACGCCAACTTTGTCTGCGGCAGCAACCATGTTTTCTCCTGATCTTTTCTTTACGTCTAACATGACCACTGGTGCACCATTTTCTCTTGCGTAGGTGGTTTTGTCTTTGTCTTTAAAAGAAATTGTTGCAACGTCTTTTAAATAAATAGGATTTCCTTTTTCTGCTTTAATTACAAAATCTCCTAAATCTGATGGTTGCTCAATTTCGCCAATAATTCGGATGGTTCTTCTTTGCTGACTGGTAATAAAATTCCCGGCAGACATGGTGATGTTCCCACGATTGATGGCATTTGTAATGTCGTCAAAACTTACTTTTGAAGCCATCATTTTATAAATATCAACAGCTACCTCTACTTCTTTGTCTTGGGCGCCACGAATGTCTACTTTCTTGATTTCTGATAAATCTTCTATTTCGTCTTGAAGGTATTCTCCATATTCTTTTAATTTGGAAACTGGATAATTCCCTGAAATATTGATATTTAAAATGGGCACTTCTTCAGACATGCTCAGTTCAAAAACATTGGGAGTTACTTTTGCTCCGTTAAAAGTGGGCCAGTCTTCCCCTGCCGTTTCTTGGTCTATTTCATCTTTTACTTTCTGTTTTGCTTTGTCTACAGGAATATTTTCATCAAATTCTACGGTAATAATGGAATAGTCTTCCTGTGACGTTGAGGTAATTTTAACCACATTACTCACCGATTTTAATTTATCCTCTAAGGGATTGGTAATGAGTTTCTCAATGTCTTCTGCAGTATTTCCTGGGTACACAGAGCTAACGTATATCTTCGTTTCGTTGATCTCTGGAAAATTTTCTCGCGGCATTGTAAAGTATGCTGAAATTCCGAAAAACAGAATTAGAAACATCAAAACATAAATGGTGGTTTTGTTCTTTATAGCCCAAGAAGAGAGTTGAAACTCTTTGTCTATTGCGGTCTTTTTATTGTTCATTTTATTCCTTTTTATTGATCACTTTTACAACCTGACCGTTATTGACGCTTCTTGCCCCTTCGATAATAATTTCTGCATCAGCAGTAAGATTTTTAACAACCTCTATAAGGTCTCCTTGTGTTTTTCCAGTTTCAATAATGCGTCTTTTTGCAATCGCTTTTTGGTCCTTTTTATCGATAATAACATACACAAACTGAGCGCCTTGTGCGTTTTCTGAAATAATAGATTGCGGAATTAAAATTGCTTTCGGATTGGTATAGTCATTCAGTTTTAACCTTGCCGTTAAATTTGGTTTAATGCTTCCGTTTGAATTTGGAACTGCAATTTCTATTTTAAAAGACCTGTTATTTGGGTTGATGAAATTACCAACTTGTCGAATCTTAGAGTGCATCGTTTTGTTTAGAATTGGGAAATTAACCTCCACCGTTTTGTTTTTGGTAATACTACTAATATAGGTTTCTGGGACTTCCGTTTCTATATACATGTTTGAAAGATTCACAATTCTAAAAATCTCGGAACCTTGCCCTGGGGCAACTACGATTCCTTTTTCTTTAAATACAGCGTCTATAATCCCCGAAAATGGTGCTGTAACAATTGATTTCTCTAATTGTTGCTTTAATTGGCCTACGGCACTTTTTTGAGATTGATAGGCAGTTTTGGTTTGCAAAAACTGAATTTCTGATCCTATCTTTTGATCCCACAGTCTTTGCTGACGCTCAAAAGTTGTTTTTGCCAATTGGGCATTCACTTCGAACTGTGCTAACTGTTGAGACATTCCTCCATCATCAATCGTAGCTAAAATTTGCCCTTTCACAACACGTTGTCCTTCTTTGACCAATACGGTTTTTAAAATTCCTGGCATTTCTGGATAGACCAAAACATTTTGTTTCGTTTGTACATTTCCTTGCAATTCTATATAATGGGTAAACACTTGTTCTTTTACTTTTAAAGTGGTGATGAGGGGTACATTTTTGTCTGCATCCAATGCATCTAACTTATCGTTTATCTTTTTCAAGTCGATTGCTAATGCTTGTTGTTGTTTGTCTATGTCGGACTTCTTGGCTTTTATTTGTTTCAAATCATTAGACGCTAAAATGCTGGCTAAGGAAATCTCTTTTTGCTCTCCACAAGAGGCAAAAAACAATGCGGTTACTAGTACTAAATATATATTTTTCATGCTCTTTTTTTTATTTGTTGGATACGTTTAATGCGTTTTCTAAGGCAACTTTTTTAGCAATTACATCCAACATGGATTGTACGTAATTTTGCTGCTGCGTATATAATTGATTTTGTGCTTGCAATAAATCGAAGCTTGAAGAAATTCCTTCAAAAAACTTGATACGTTGCTTTTTTTCGATGCGTTCTGACAAACGAACATTTCTTTTTGCAGTGGTATAATTTTCAACACTTAATTGGTATTCATTTTTTGCTTTTTGCGCCATTAAACTTAAACGTTGCTTGGTTTCTTCTAAACGAACATCTGCGGTTTCTAGCGCAATTCTGGCCTGTGCTGTACTTGCTTTTCTGGAAAAACTGCTAAAAATTGGCACTTTTAAACTGACTCCTAATAAGGAGGAATCGAACCATTGTTGGCTCCCTTTAAAGAAGCTAAATGAATCGGAAAAGGCTTGGTTTCCATAGTTAACAAATGCGGATAAACTTGGCAAAGCTTTACTTCTTTCGAGTTGCATCTGTAATCGTTTTGTTTCTCGATCGTTTTCTGCAATTTTAAAATCGATATGTTTCGAGAAATTAAAGGTTTCAGAAATAAGGCCTAAGTCAATATTACTTTCAGTCAAAGTATCTAAACTATCGGTTAAAACTAGGGAGGTGTTTACTGGGTTTCCCAATGCAAGATTTAGCATTTGGTAAGCAATTCCTTTCATTCTCTCCAGATTGTTTAACTGGTTTTTTAAGGTGCCAAATGTAATTTCTAACTGCTCTACATCTTCTTGCTCATTAAATCCGTTTTCATAAATTTTTTGGGCATCGTGTAAATTTTTTCCTACGATCTTCAAATTCCCTTCCAATATAAGGATGCTTTTTTCTGCAACTAAAACAGCACCATAAGCATTTACAACAGCTTCTCTGGTTAAAATTTCTGTTTTCTTATTGGCTTGTTCTGAGATTTTTAAATAGGCTTTTGAAGCTTGCAATGCAACTAAGTACGACCCATCAAAAATTAATTGTGATAGGGTTACTGAAGCGTTTATGTTTTGTTTTTTTCCAAAGACAAACTGTTCATCAATCCCATCGCCATCAAAATCGGCCAAACTTATGGGTTGCTTTAAAAAATTCTGATAGTCGAAACTTGCATTTATCTGAGGCAAACCGGAAGCGGTAGTTTCTCTAACGGTTTCTTTTGCGGATGAAATTCCATTTTTAGAAGCTTTGGTGTTGTAACTGTTTTCGATCGCAAAATCGATGGCTTCGTCTAAGGAGATGCGCATGCTTTTTTCTTGGGCATGAAAGCCTAGACACAAAGCAGACACAAAAAACAACAATAATTTTTGTTTCATTTTCATTTTTTTGTTAATTGATTTTCTAATTGTTTAATTCCTTTTTCTGTTGATATTCCTCTTAAATGATATTCTAAATAATAATCCATCAACGTATTCATCGAATATTTTTTTAAGGGGAACAGTCCTTGGTCTTTAATTCCAACCATCCCATTAAAATACAATCTACTGATAAAATCTTTGTCGATGGATTCTCGAAACAATCCGGATTGGATGCCGCGTTCTAAATTGTCCTGGATGGTTTCATGCATCATATGAAACTGTTTTTGTTTTAAAGATGCATAAATCTTCGGGTAGTATTTTTGCAATTGATATACTGGAGACGATTTCTCGTCTTTTAAATGGTCTAAAACCGCTCTTTTGATAAAAAAAAGCTCATCGATCGGGTTTAGTTTTCGGGCACATATCTCATCGATACTCTTACAAATGGTATCAAACATAAACCCGGTTACGGCATCGACCAAGTCTGTTTTGTTCGTAAAATACTTGTAGATGGTCTTTTTGGAAACCCCCATTGCAGTCGCAATTTCGTCCATAGTGACACTCTTAAAACCTAGGTTTAAAAAGAGCTCGTTCGATTTTTCTAAAATTTCTTGCTTCATAATTGGATGCAAAGATACATTTGGAAACTTTAGAAACAATAATAGTTTCCAAAGTTTTGCAATTATTTAACATTTCGCTCTTAGGTGAAATTTCTTTATATTATTTTTACAAAAAATTTAAAGGTGGACATACTACATTATCAAAAAGAGTTTCTAAACTACTTGGAATCTAAAAACTGGATTCATGAGCCTAAAAACTTATACGAACCCATTGATTATATTTTACAATTGGGTGGAAAAAGAATTCGACCGGTACTTACTTTAATGGCTGCCGATATTTTTTCTAGCGATTTCAAAAAAGCTCTACCAGCTGCATTGGCGGTAGAGGTGTTTCACAACTTTACTTTAGTCCATGATGATATTATGGACGCGGCCCCTTTGCGAAGAGGAAAAGCTACGGTTCATGAAAAATGGGACACCAACACAGGAATTCTTTCTGGAGATGCCATGCTCATTCTCGCCTATCAATACTTTGAAAACTACGAACCGATTGTATTTCAAAAACTAGCAAAATTATTTAGCAAAACGGCTTTAGAGGTTTGTGATGGGCAACAGTTGGATGTTGATTTTGAAACTAGGAACGATGTGACCATTCCGGAATACATTAATATGATTCGTTTAAAAACCTCTGTTTTGGTGGCTGCGGCGCTACAAATGGGTGCCATTGTTGCAGAAACTTCTGAAGAGAATGCGCAACTGATTTATAGCTTTGGATTGAACTTGGGATTGGCTTTTCAATTACAAGATGATTATTTGGATACTTTTGGGGATCCTGAAACTTTTGGAAAACAAATTGCTGGAGACATTATTGAAAATAAAAAAACATTCCTTTATTTAAAATGTTTGGCCATTGCCAATGAAGAGGATCAGCAAAAATTGACCTTTTTCTACCAACAAAAATTGGAAGACAATTCAATTAAAATAGCGGAAGTGACTCGAATCTTTGAACTCTATGACATTCCTACATTGGTTAAAGAACAAATAAACAAGTACACAGAAAAGGCTTTTGAAACCTTGGCTGAAATGAAGATCAGTGCGGATAGCAAACAAAATTTAAAGAATTTTGGACTTTGGTTGATGAATCGATCGGTGTAATAATTTTTTCGATTAAACGTATAACTATTTAAAAATAATAGTACATTTGCCAACCAAT
>TARA_B110000090_G_scaffold129644_1_pt1 | contig 10495 bp, 15 predicted proteins | sample TARA_B110000090 | Tara Oceans TARA_B110000090 (sample SAMEA4397239) | marine metagenome | biome: Polar Biome; feature: [SRF] surface water layer (ENVO:00010504); material: water (ENVO:00002006), including particulate matter (ENVO:01000060) such as... | depth 5 m
GTATTAGTTGATTTATCTAAAAATAAACCAACATCTGAATTACTAAGGTACCTTCATGAACTAAGCTCAGAAGACTATATTATTTTAATTGAAGATAAGTTTAATAAACACTTTGCAGATTGGAAAAATAGATTAACTAAAGCATGCAACGGGCATTATATATTTCAAATTGATGCTGATGAGTTACCAAATCTTTCACTGATAGAAAATCTACCCCTTATACTAGAATCTAACCCAGATAATGAAGTTTATTTGGTACCTAGAGTCAATACTGTAGAAGGTTTAACTGATAAACACATCCAAATGTGGGGGTGGAATGTTAATGACAAAGGATGGGTTAATTGGCCTGACTATCAATGGAGAATTTGGAAAAATAAACCAAATATTAAATGGAAAAATAAAGTCCACGAAGTATTAGACGGTCATAAATCATATGCAGCCTTACCACCACAAGAAGAATTGGCATTATATCACCCAAAGGATATTAAAAAACAAGAAAAACAAAACAGTTATTACGATACCCTATGAGAATTTATGTAGATATAGATGATACTATTTGTGATTATGAATATGGTACTGAGAAATTAAATTATAATTTCGCTAGACCCATACAAATAAACATTGATAAAATTAATAAACTATATGATGAAGGCAATCAGATTACCTACTATACTGCTAGAGGGTCTCTAACTGGAATTGATTGGTATGAAATTACTAAGAATCAAATAGAAGAATGGGGTTGTAAATACCACCTCTTAAGTGTTGGGGAAAAACCTCCTTATGATTTGTTGATTTGCGATAAAACAAAAAGAATTGAAGAAATATGAAAGATCAAATATTAGATAACTTAAAAGAAGCAGGAATTTGTGTAATTGAAGATTATTTTTCACCTGAATTTTGTGATCAAGCTGTTAAGGATATGGAAGATGGGTTAGTAAGATTTAAATCTAAAATTCAATCCGAATCTAAAGAGGGAACATCAGGTGATGAAAGATTATTCAAGATGGAAAATCATTATGATACCGCTAAAGAATTTGCTAACGACCCTTTATTATTGGAAGTTGGAAGTGAATATTATGGTTACCCACTTATCAGTCATTTTGTTTTAGGTGGAAAAGTTCAAGCAAGGGATAATCAAATAGTTAATAGTGGGGGTGGTTGGCATCGAGATAATAGAATGAAACAAATAAAAACACTGGTCTACCTATCAGATGTTGAAGACCAGAATGGTCCTTACTTGTTTTTACCCTCATCTAATACTTTTGATTTATCTACTAGAGATGGTATTGGTAAAGCTACAAGGTATGAAGATAAAGTTATAGAAGAATTTTGCCGTACTAATGACTTAGAACCCTTTAAGGTAGTAGGTAAAAAAGGAACGGTAGTATTTACTGATACTTCATATATTCATAGAGGTGCTAATATACAAGAAGGATCACGTTACACCTATACTAATTATTATTTTGAAAACCACCCCCAAAGAATAGCTATCAGCAAAAATGATTGGGGTAAAAACTATATTTAATGGCTCATATATTTAAAAAACCAACAACTGATAACAAAGGGATTATTGTATTTACACATAAAGAATGGCCTTGGTTATTACAAAATGCTGGTGATACCCTTAATCAATTAACTCAATATTTCTTTTTAGGATGGAACCAAGGTATATATTTTGGAAATATAGGTAATATCCCTCCTATAGTAGACTTTACTTTTGCAACACCAACAGCTCTAGACTTCCAAGATAATGGTAATACTTTAAAAATTGAACTAATGGATAGGAATTTCCTAACTGATGATTATAAAGATTTAGGGTTAAAAAATAAGTTTTATGATATAATATGTGTTAGTAGAGTAGTTAAGTGGAAGAACGTTCCTTATTTATTAAAAGGTTTAAGAAAGTTATATGATAAGGGTAAATATTATAAAACTTTAATAGTAGTTCCTAAAGCCGAAAATGAAACTGTTGAACATTTTGATACTGATATTGTAAAGCAATATGAAGAAATGTTTACATATGAAGAACGAAAAAATATAACTTTATTAAGAATATCTAGTGAATTAGGTTTTTTAGGAATTTCACCTCAAACTATAAATTGGTTTTATAATAATTCTAAAGTATTATATATTGGTTCAAAATCTGAAGGGGGTTGTAGAGTAACACATGAAGCTTTATTGTGTGGTTGTGACATAGTATATTACAAAAACCACCAAGGACCTATGGTGGATTATTTAACAGAAAAAAATAGCACAACATTCGATGATTATGATTCAGTGGATGTAGCATTAGAAAAAGCAATAGAATCCTATGAATATCTCCCAACTAGAAATGATGAGTATGAAAAATTATTAAGTGAAAGGTATGCTGAAGAAAAATTAATTCCCCATTTTACAAAACTATATGCCAAACACAATTTACCTTTTGATGGTAAATTAATTAATTGTGATAACTTGTCTAATCGACTACCAGCCCATTATTTAGATGTTCCCTGGAACCATCCAACAGAACCTACAGCAGATATCAAAACAACAGAACAATTAGCAACTTTTTTAAATTATATAAATAATGAGTGTAGTAAATAGTGAAAAACTTAAATATGATTCCGTCCACCATAACGACTTTCAATATGGTTTAGGATTAAGACAAGTTAATGATCTAAAAAATGATCAGTTTGATTTCTCAAACCGTTTTAATGAAATAGTTAAACAATCAAAAACCAGCTTAGATATAGCTTGTGGTGGTGGTACTATAATGGATTATGTAGATTATTTAGGATGTACCCCTACAGGTATAGATATTAGCGAAAGTGCTATTAAAAAAGTAGACAAATCTTATACTTCTATAGTAGGAAGTTGTCATCAACTCCCTTTTAAAGATAACCAGTTTGACTTAGTATATTTCTTAGATGGTATGGAACACATACCCATTGAAATTGAAATAGAAGCTATACATGAAGCCTTTAGAGTATCTAAAAATTTTGTGTGTCACGCTATTGCTTTAGAAAGTAGTGTACATAAAGGAGTTGAACTTCATTGTAATTTAAAAACACCTGAAGAATGGAGAGTAGTTATAAATGAAATAGCAAATAAACTAGGATGGGCCGAAGAAATGTATTATCTTAGAAATAATACAGTACACTTAATATATAAAAAATGAAAGTAAACATAATAGGAGAAATTGGTATTAACCATAATGGTAGTTTAGAAATCTGTAAAAAAATTATAGATGCTGCAGTATTAGCAGGTTGTGATTGGGTAAAGTTCCAAAAACGAAACCCTGATGTATGTGTACCAGAAGAACAAAAGAACAAACCAAAATCTACTCCTTGGGGAGATATGACTTATTTAGAATATAAATATAAAGTTGAATTTGGGAAAGAAGAATACGATGAGATTGATCGTTATTGTAAAGAAAAGGGCATTGGTTGGTTTGCCTCAGTATGGGATAAAGACTCAGTAGATTTTATGGCCCAATATAGTAAAATTACAAAAATACCATCGGCCCTTATTACTAATAAGGAATTAATATCTTATGCTCGAGAAAAGTTTGATTATTTAATTATCTCAACAGGAATGTCTACTGAGGGTGAAATTGAAGATTGTGTTAGCATCTGTAATCCTGATGTTATTATGCATACAAACTCTACATATCCTTCACCTATTAAGGAATTAAACTTAGAATACATCACTTTTCTAAAAAATAAATACAAAAAAGAAGTAGGTTATAGTGGTCATGAATATGGGTTAGTTACAACGTTTGCAACTGTACCCCTAGGTGTAACTTGGGTTGAACGACATATAACCTTAGATAGAACAATGTGGGGGTCGGATCATTTAGCATCTGTAGAACCATCAGGACTATTCAAATTAGTTAAGGGTATCCGAGATATAACTTTAGCTTTAGGTGGAAATGAAGAAAGATTATTATTAGATAGTGAATTATCTAAAAGAAAATCACTAAGAGGGTAATGGTAGCAATAATACCTATCCGTTCTGGATCCAAAGGAATACCTAATAAGAACATAAAGGATTTAAATGGTAAACCTTTAATATGGTGGGTTTTAAATTCATTATCTAATTCTAAAGTAGATAAAATTATAGTAGCAACAGATGCTCCATATTTAGATTTACTTAACTCTTTTAATTTCCCAAAACTAGATATTTATTTAAGGGATTTAGAAAACTCTAAAGATGAGTCTTCTACAGAAGATGTTTTAGTTGAAACTATAAATAATCTAAATTTAAAAGGGGATATAATGTTAGTTCAAGCAACCTCACCTCTGACAACTACAGAGGATTTTAATAGGGGTATAAAGAAATACTCAAACTATGATAGTGTATTATCAGTTGTAAAACAAAAAAGATTTATTTGGGGTAGTCAAGGAAATTCATTAAATTACGATTATAACAAAAGACCTAGAAGACAAGAATTTGATGGTTACTATGTTGAAAATGGAGCATTTTATATTAATACCTCCCAAAATATTTTGAGACATAATAACCGCCTTAGTGGAAAAATAGGATTAAGTGAAATGTCTGAATTAACGTATTATGAGATAGACTCTGAGGAAGATTGGGAGGTAATATCATCATTATTAAAAAATAAAAAATGCAAGTAAAACTTAATAGCGGGGAACATAAATTATTATTAAATTCAGATTCATCACTCTTATTAGACTTAAAGGATAAAAAAATAGCAGTTGTTGGGAGTAGTGGGATATTATTAGATAAGGAATATGGAAAAGAAATTGACGACCACGACTATATAGTTAGGTTTAATGTAGCCAGAGTTAAAGGATTTGAAAAAAATGTTGGGTCTAGAACGGACATCAGATTCTTTAATGGTCATGCCTTTGCTGGAACGTCAGACCCACAAAGATTTAAGAAAAATGACCCTAATTTTGTTTCTAATTTAAACGACGAGTTATTAATAGTCAAATCATGGAATGAAAAAGAGATGATGATGGGCACTATAAAAAACACACCACAAAATAAAGTTTTATATATTAACCCTCCCTTTACTCAACATTGCAACACTTTAGTTCAAAACACAGAAGCAACTTGTGGGTTAGTAGGTGTATCATTTTTAAGTTTATTTACTAAAAATATTTCATGTTATGGTTTCACACACTATCAAGAAGACAGATCTAGGATCCACTATTGGGAAGAAGTAGGAGATGCTGATAACTGGAAATTAGGACAAAGTCATTCTTTTAATTACGAAGAACAAGTATTTAAAGAATATGAAAAATTAGGTATAATTAAAATACACAAATAATGAATTTAACTATATCCATAGATGATGTAAATCCGAAAGAAAATTGGAGAATTTTAGGTGAAAAAACTGAAATTTGGATGCGTGATTTATATGAAACCTATGGAGTTAAATATAATCTTTTTATTCCATCTAACCACCACAATACTTCCCCTATATCCGAGAATAAAGAATGGATTAAAGAATTAGTTGATACTGGTATGTTCGAATTATCAGCACACGGTCATTATCACCAAACATCAGATAAAACTAAATTTGGGGAAATGGAATTTGTTGATATGAATGAAGCCCAATGTATTGAAAGAATTAAGATGATGATGAGTGAATGGGAAGCAGTTGATTACAAACCCAAAGGATGGAGAAACCCAGGTTGGGTATGTCAACCTCATTGTGTTAAACATTTATCTAAAGAATTTGAATGGGCTGCTTTACACTACCAACACAACCATAACTTTAAATGGGACTTAAAAATGGTGTTTGGTGAAGATGGTATCCATGAAACCTCTATTAAAACCCACGACGATAATATAATGTTTCAGTCACATATATTTGGGTCATGGAATAAAAACGAGTGGACTCAATCAAACTACGAACAACTTAAATTAAGTTTAGATCATTTATTTACTAATCATGAAATAACACCAAAGATAATATCCGAAATATGAAAGTAGCATTTTTCACAGAAATGGGTTTTGAAGGTAAAATACCTAGAAACCACCCAAATATGAGAACAGAGTTTGCTTGGATGGTTGCCCTAGATGCTGACCATTACCCTTTAACTCAAATACCAAACACGGAATATGATTTAGGGATAGTTATCACTCCTAAAAAATCACCCGAGAATGTTGATCTTACAACTATTAAACGTTTTTGTAGTAAAGTTGGAGTAATGCAAGAAGGCCCTTTTTGGTATTTTCAAGATTATGATTTACCTAAACAAATCATGTATTTTAATAATTTAATGTCTGCTGATATAATATTTGCACATAATGAAGTTGATGTTAAATACTTTCAAGGTTTAACGGATCATGAGGATATAAGATTACTCTCTTCTTTAATGATTGAAGATCCTATTAAAAATATTACACCACCTAAAGAACGATCAGGAGTAATGATAGGTGGTAATTTTAAAAGTTGGTATGGGGGTTTTGATTCCTTTATGTTAGCCAAAAGTATAACTGATGATATCTACTCACCACAAATGGGAAGACGCACAGAAAATGAACAAGAATTAGGTATAAACCAACTTCCATACTTAGAATGGGATAAATGGATTACAGAATTAAATAAACGTAAAATAGGAGTCCATATGATGAGAACACACGCTGCTGGAACGTTCGCTTTAAATTGTTCTTATTTAGGAATACCATGTATAGGATATAAAGGATTAGATACACAAAGAATTTTACACCCTCATTTATCCGTTGATGATGGGGATTTAAACTCAGCAAGAGAAATGTTAAATAGGTTGGATACCGACAAAGATTTTTATACCTTATGTTCAGGTAGGACAAAAGAACTATATAACCAATTTTATCACGAATCAAAATTTAAAATATGAAAATAAGCCTAATACAACCCGGAAGGAATAATTTAAAATACCTCAAATGGTCTTACGATTCAATAAGAAAAAACCAAGGTGAACATGAAGTAGAAATTTGTGTAGCAGATGATGCATCAACAGATGGAACTTGGGATTGGTGTTTAGAAATGATGGATAAAGATCCATTATTTAAAGCATATTGTAACGAAGGTCCTGATAGATTGGGTCATACCATTTTATATGATACATTGATAAATGACGTGGCTACAAGCGATATAGCTATGATTTACCATGCTGATATGTACCTATGTCCTAACGCATTAACATCAATAGAAAAACACATTAAACCCGGTACTATCGTATCATTAACTCGAATTGAACCACCTTTACATCCTCAAGGTCCTGAAAAGATTTTATGGAATGGAGGAGTGGAACCTGAAGAGTTTTTAGAAGATGAATTGTTAGTTGAAGTACCTAAATTTATAGATAAAGAAAAAATTACTGGTGGTATATTTGCACCTTGGGCCTTCTATATAAAAGACTTCCAAGATATAGGAGGACATGATCCCTTATACGCTCCTCAATCAAAAGAGGATTCTGATATATTTAATCGCTTTCAATTAAACGATATTAAATTTATTCAAACTTGGGAGGGATTTGTATATCATATGACCTGTAGAGGAAGTAGAAGAAACACCCTTGATAAAGCAAAAAACATATACGAAGATAGCCCAGAATGGTTAGCACAAAACCAAAGATCCACTCGTAATTTTATCCGCAAATGGGGGCATTTTGTGATGCATGATCCTACTCTGGTACCTATAGTTCCACCTAAATATAACGTAGGTATAATAATTGCTAATTGTAATACTCAATTATTAGAATTATTAGAACCCTGGTGTGATGTAATTTACATTGATGAAGGGAATACACCAACATTAATTAAAGATTATATAGAAAAAGAACAAATAAATACCGTTATAGATTTAAATAGAAGGATTTTACCTTATGATAATGAAAAAAATTGTGAAATGTTAGTTAACTTAGATTCTAAATCATTCAATCAAGAAGATTTTACTAACATCCAACGTTTTTCTCAAATCATACAAAATAGTGGTGAAATAGGTAGTTTTGAATTAGGTAATCTAAAAATTAATATAATTCAAATGAATGAATATCAAAATGAATTAATATTTTGTCCAAAAATATGAATATAGGAATAATTGGACAGGGGTTTGTAGGAAACGCTATCTACCAGAAATTTAACAATTATTATGAAGTAAAGACTTACGACATAATAGATGGAAAAGGGAATGCATCAAAAGAAGCAACCATGAGTCAAGATATAGTTTTTATATGTTTACCAACCCCTATGAATAGCAGTGGAAGGTGTGATACAAGTTTAGTTGAAAGGGCTGTAAAGGATGTTTTTACACAATTCCACTGTAAGACAGTAGTTATCAAATCAACAGTAACTCCAGGAACAACCGCTAAAATAAATTCTCTATACCCTGACATGGATGTTATTTTTAATCCTGAATTTCTAACTGAGGCTAATGCTGTAGAAGATTTTAACACTCAAAATAGAATAATTTTAGGTGGTCCTAGACGATCTACTACTTTGTTAAAAACAATATATAGAAAAATCTTCCCAGAGATTGATATTATTAAAACTGGATCTACCCACGCTGAAATGGTTAAATATATTACTAACACCTTTTTAGCAACTAAAGTAGCATTTGCCAATGAAATGTATCAAATTTGTGAAGGTTTAAAATTAGATTATGATAAAGTTATTGAATACTCAACGTTTGATAAAAGATTAGGAAAATCCCATTGGGCAGTACCTGGACCTGATGGTGATTTTGGGTATGGTGGACATTGTTTTCCTAAAGACCTTCAAGCTATTTTAAATTTAGCAGAAGATCTTGATACTACTAGTAATGTATTACAAGCCACTAGAGAAACTAATATAACTGTAAGAAAAAATAGAGACTGGGAGAAAATGAAAGGAAGAGCCGTAACTTAGTAGGTTAACATATTTATACAAATAAAAATATACAATGAATATAAAATTAATACCTTGTGCTAAATGCGGAAAGGACATGCCAGAACTTAGAAAAACCCAATATGGGTATACTTTTTGTGTCAATTGTTCAGATGTAAGCGCTAAACGTGGTGTACCTATGACTTTTGGGTCTGGAGATCACACGTATACCGAAACTATAATATTAGACGAAAAAGATTATTATAAACACATAAACCCAGAAGGCAATCCCGAAATAACTTTTGAGATTGAAGATGAAAGTAAATAAATGCCTAAAGCAAAACCATTAAGTAAAGTACAAATTGAAGCCGCTCAATCGAAGACAAAATCGAATATGGCGGCTGCAAGGTACCTTCATGTATCATATCAACATTATAAAAGGTATGCTAAGTTATATAACATATTTGATAGTCATAAAAACCAAAGTGGTAAAGGTATTCCTAAATTTCTAAACAATGGGAAAAAAGACCCTGCCCTATTAGATATAATTGAAGGTAGAGTGAACGCTGCTTCATTCTCACCAGCAAAGATTAAATACCGACTTATAGAAGAAGGTTATTTATTAGAGGAATGTTCTATGTGTGGTTTTAAAGAACGTAGAGTATTAGACTATAAAATGCCTTTATTATTACATTTTAAGGATAATAATAAATCTAATTATAGTAAGGAAAATACTGAGTTGTTATGTTACAATCACTATTTCCTAACAGTTGGAGATATATTTACAGATAAGGATGTTAAACAAATTGAATCCCACCAGGAACATTTAGGTACTACTGATAAAATTGAATGGGAAGTAGACGATTATCACTTACAACGTTTAAAAGAATTGGGCTTAGATGGTGATGATGATGACGATGTTGATCAATACATAAGTAGAGTATAAATGCCAGTAGTGACCTATAATACGAAATTTACGGAATTTTACGTAATACCATATACTATCGGATTTTGGAGACCGATGAAAGTGGAGATTGGATTTATAGAAGATTACATAAAAATAACAAATGAAACATAAGAAACACAAAAAACTAATAGATGATTATGACGTTCAAAAATCAAAACATTTAGAAAGACTTGCGTCAAAAACCTTGGCTACCGACGAGAAATTTCGTAAATTACAGGATAAGAAAATCAAAGGTGATTTTTTAAAAAACTTTTAATATGGAATTTAAAAACACAATGGTTTTTGATACTACTGAGGAACTAGAACAAGGGTTTACTTATGGTAACAAAGAACTATCAATTTTTATAGTAGATACTGCTTTGGAAAATTTAAAAACAGAATTACAAACTATACCTGTAGTTTCTATATCAACAAAGGATGACGATTTAATTTATGACATTATGATCGATCGTCCTGATATGATTGATACTTTAGAACAAAATCTTGAAAGTATGGAAGATTATGAAGACTATGAAAGATGTCAAAAAATAGCAGACGCTTTACATTATTTAAAAAATAAATAAAATATGAGAATTTTAATCATCACAATTACTTTATTATTATCTTTTAATATTACAGCACAAAGAAGGGTACATGCTACGGTATACAACGCAGTACCAGCTCAAACCAATAGCGACCCTGGACATACAGCTTTTATGTTTGAATTAGACTTAGATAACC
>TARA_B110000090_G_scaffold210076_1_pt1 | contig 10490 bp, 10 predicted proteins | sample TARA_B110000090 | Tara Oceans TARA_B110000090 (sample SAMEA4397239) | marine metagenome | biome: Polar Biome; feature: [SRF] surface water layer (ENVO:00010504); material: water (ENVO:00002006), including particulate matter (ENVO:01000060) such as... | depth 5 m
CCCCCAAATTACATAGATCGCAAAAAAGGCAAATAAGATTAAAAGTCTATTTTTATTCGATTTCAAAATTTATTTTTTAAGCTGGCAAAATTAAATCTTTTATTTGACTATACGGTTCGTGAATTACTGTTTCAATCGGAATAAAAAATAAGCACAAAAAAACTCTGCTTTTAGCAGAGTTTTATATCTTAATGTGCTGAAGATTATATTTTAGTAACTTTAACAGCATTCATTCCTCGCATTCCTCTTTCTAATTCGAAAGAAACTTTATCGTTTTCTACAATGGTATCCACTAAACCACTTACGTGTGTAAAATATTTTTCATTATTCATCGAATCGATAATAAAACCAAAACCCTTTGAAGAATCAAAGAAAGAAACTTTTCCTTTTCTTACAGGGTCTTCTTCAGGTAAATCTTCTTTTTTGGGAACCGAAACAGCGATGTCTTCTAATTCTATTTCTACTTTTAAGTCTGGATCTGGTGGTGAATCTGTTAAGTTACCATCATGATCTACATAAGCAAATTGAATTCCTTCTGTTCCATTTTCATCTCTGTCTGCCTTGCGGGCATCCATTTTTTTCTTTTTATCCAAACGTTTTTTCAAACGCTTCTTTTCTTTTTCACTCTTACTAAATGTCTGTTGCGATTTTGCCATTAACTAACTAAATATTTTTAAAGATTAGATGTCTTGATAAGATAAAATACTTTACTTATAATTTAAATATCGAACAAATTTAAAGGAGCTGTGTATTCTTTCTTAATAGGGCAAAGATAATATTTTTTACTGATTTATGGAATTATATGTTAATATTTCATAAAATAGTAGTTAATATTACTTTATTAATAGCTTTACTATTACATTTGCACAAAATGACTTTAATTATGGAAAATTTACTTCGAAATTTAAAAATTTATGTTCCAGAAAAAATATACATAAAAGATCCAGAAACCTCTGAACTTGGCAAAAAAATTATAGAACAGAGTATTGTTTTAATTGATGGAATTGGCTTTGAAAATTTTACATTTAAAAAATTAGGAAGCAAAATAAATTCTAATGAAAGCTCAATTTATAGATACTTCGAGAGCAAACACAAACTATTATTATATTTATCTTCTTGGTATTGGGCATGGTTGGAATATCAATTGGTTATTGAAACATACAGTGTTCAAAATAATGAGTTAAAGTTAGAAAAGGCGATTGAAGTGATAACAAGAACTGTAAATAAAGACACCAATTTCTCACACATTAATGAGACTTTATTGTACAAAATTATTATAAACGAAGGTTCAAAATCTTTTTTAACAAAAAAAGTAGACTCTGAAAACAAGGACGGTTATTTTGTTGTTTACAAGCGCTTAATTACAAGAGTAACTGAAATGATACTGACAATTAACCCCAATTATAAGTTTGCGTTAAGCTTAGCAAGTACAGTACTTGAAGGAGGAATTTACCAACATTTTTTAAAAGCACATTTTCCAACAATAACAAATGCAGAACGTGAAACCAATACTACATTATTTTTTACTGAATTGGTAAAAAAAGCGATACACTAAATTTATGAAAGATTTACAATTGTCTCCTTGGAAAAGGTTGATTGGTTTGTTAAAATTAGAAAGAAAAGATATTTTTCAAATTTTTTATTACGCAATTTTTAATGGTTTTGTAGCCTTGTCTTTACCTCTGGGAATACAGGCAATTATTAACCTAATTCAAGGAGCACAAATATCTACTTCTTGGATTGTTTTAGTCGTTTTGGTAACTATTGGTGTACTTTTTTCTGGTGCATTACAGTTAATGCAATTAAGGATTATTGAAACCATACAACAGCGAATTTTTATTAGGGCGTCTTTTGAGTTAACATATCGTTTTCCAAAGATAAAAATGAATGAACTTCGCAATTATTATCCCCCAGAATTAGCAAATCGTTTTTTTGATACATTGACTATTCAGAAAGGATTGTCAAAAATTTTAATTGATGTTCCTTCTGCGTTATTACAAATTATTTTTGCACTTATTTTATTGTCATTTTACCATCCGTTTTTTATCCTTTTTGGAATTTTACTTTTAGTTTTAATTTACATTGTATTTAAATTTACAGCTCAAAAAGGATTACAAACAAGTTTAGAAGAATCTAAAATTAAATACAAAGTTGCACACTGGATACAAGAGATAGCAAGAACCGTAGTTAGTTTTAAATTATCTGGAAACACAAGTTTGGCACTTGAAAAAAATGATATTTTGGTAGAGAAATACATGAATGCTAGAGAAAATCATTTTAAAATACTCATCATTCAATTTATGCAAATGATTGGATTTAAGGTTTTTGTAACTGCTGGGTTGTTGTTGATTGGTGGTGCTTTAGTATTAAAGCAAGAAATGAATATTGGGCAATTTGTTGCTGCAGAAATTATTATTCTATTAGTAATTGCATCTGTAGAAAAATTAATTATTGGTTTAGAATCTTTTTACGATGTGCTAACTTCTATCGAAAAACTGGGGCAAGTTGTAGATAAAGAATTAGAATCACAAGAAGGAGAAAAATCAACATTTAAAAATGGAATAAGTATTGAACTAGACGCTATTTCTTACAATGTTGAAAATAGAGAAAAAGATATTATTAAGAATGTTTCTTTACAAATAGATGCTAAAAGCAGAATATTAATTCAAGGAGAAAGTGGGGCTGGGAAATCGAGTTTATTGCGACTAATTTCTGGGGTCATCTCTCCTACTTCTGGTAATATATACATCAACAACCTATCTTTAAGCAGCTTGCATTTAAATCATTACAGATCAAATCTTGGTTTATCTCTTTCTGAGGAAACTCCTTTTGAAGGTACTATTAAAGAGAATTTAACTTTTGGAAACCTACATGTAATAGATGACTTAATCTTTGAAGCTTTAGAGATTGTTGGATTATCGCAATTTATAAAAGAGCAAACAAACGGATTGCAAACAATTTTAAATCCGGAAGGGAAACAAATGTCTTACACAATTGCTAAGAAAATAATTTTAGCAAGAGCCATTATAAAACAACCTAAAGTAATGATTTTAGAAGACCCTTTAGATCAATTTAACCCTTTAGAAACCAATAAAATAATTTCTTATTTAACAGACATAAATAAGCCATGGTCATTAATTGTAGTAAGTAGTAATAAAGATTGGGTAAAAAACTGTAATCAACTAATTACGCTTGAAAAAGGAGCCATTAAAAAATAAACCATGCTAAATATTTCTAACAATCAATTGAACAAAAAAGTAGATTTATCTAAATATAAATCTGGTAAAACTATTTTTAATAAAGAGTATTATAAACAGTTTAATAAATTCTTACTAATTTTTGCTATTCTAAGTTTTATCATGTTATTTCTTCCTTGGACACAAAATATTACTGGACAAGGGTTAGTAACTACATTATCTCCCGATCAAAGACCACAAAATTTACAATCTCAAATTCCTGGTAGAATTGAACAATGGTTTGTACAAGAGGGAGACTATGTAAACAAAGGAGATACTATTCTTAGAATTTCTGAAGTAAAAAGCGACTATTTTGATACTAAATTAATTGAAAGAACTAATGAACAAATTAACGCTAAATCTTCTTCAGTAAAAGCTTACAATAACAAAGTAACTGCCTTAAAAAGACAAGTAAAAGCTTTAAAAAAAGAACAGCAATTAAAGTTACAACAAGCAAAGATTAAATTATTACAATCTAAGTTAAAAGTTAAAAGAGATAGTATTGATTACATAGCTGCAATAACAAATAAAAAAATTGCTTTAACACAATACAATCGATCAGTAACTTTAGAAAAAGAAGGCCTAAAAGCAGTTAAAGACGTTGAAGCAAAAAGTTTAAAACTGCAAGAAACAGCCGCAAAACGAATCTCTCAAGAAAATAAATTATTAGGTAGTAAAAATGAAATTTTAAATGCAAAATTAGAACTATCAAGAATAAAAGTTGCTTTTACAGACAAAATATCGAAAGCGCAGAGTGATATGTTTACGGCTAAATCAAGTGGTTTTAATGCCCAAGCACAAGTTTCTAAATTAGAAAACAGTAATAGCAATTACAAAATTAGAAACAGTTTGTTGTATGTTACTTCTCCGCAAAGTGGATATATAAACAAAGCTATAAAAGGCGGAATTGGTGGAACATTTAAAGAAGGTGAAGATTTAGTAGGAATTATGCCTGCAAAATATGATCTGGCTGTAGAAACCTATGTTCGGCCTATAGATTTACCCCTAATTCACATCGATGAAAAAGTGCGTGTTCAGTTTGATGGTTGGCCAGCAATTGTTTTTAGTGGGTGGCCTAATGTTTCCTATGGAACTTATGGTGCTAAAGTGGTTGCAATCGAAAGGTTTATAAGCAAAAATGGAAAATACAGAGTTTTATTAGCACCAGACAAAAAAGATCATGCTTGGCCAGAAATAGTTAGAGTTGGTTCTGGTGCAAGAACAATAGCACTTTTAGAAGATGTTCCAATTTGGTTTGAACTTTGGAGGCAGTTAAACAGCTTCCCTCCTAATTATTATCAACCAGAAAATAAAAACACGAAATCAGAGAAAAAATAATTTATGAAAAAATATATGTTATTTCTATTATTAATATCATTTTCGAGCTCATTTTCACAGGATAAAATACCTTCGGTAATGTCATTATCAGAATATTTAAGCTTTATAAAATCCTATCACCCTATTGTAAAACAAGCAAATTTAATCATCAATACTAGTGAAGCAAAATTATTAAAAGCAAGAGGTGCTTTTGACCCTAAAATTGAAGTAGATTTTGACAAAAAAAAATTTAAAAGTAAAGAATATTTTTACAAATTAAATGCCTCTTTTAAAATCCCTACTTGGTACGGAGTTGAAATAAAAGCAAACTTTGAAGAAAATGATGGGTTGTTTTTAAATTCAGAAGAAGTAACTCCTTTAGATGGTTTATACAGTGCTGGTATTTCTGTTTCATTAGCAAGGGGCTTATTAATGAACCCGAGAATGGCGGCTATTAAAAAGGCAAAACTATTCTTAAACCAGGCGAAAGAAGATCAGCAAATAGTAATAAATAAAATTTTACATTCTGCTGCTTTATCTTATTTTAATTGGTTAAAATCATATAACAAAAAAAGAGTTTTTGAAGAATTTTTAGACAATGCAACAATCCGTTTTAACGGAACAAGACAGGCATATTATGCAGGAGATAAACCTGCCATTGATACATTAGAAGCAGGAATTACATTAAAAACAAGGAAATTAAATTTAGAAAAAGCACGAATTAAATTGGTCAAATCATCTTTAGAGCTATCTACTTTTTTATGGCTGAATAACAATACTCCTGTAGAATTACAAGACAACATTGTGCCAGATATAAAAACAATGAATACCATTGATAATACATTCAATATCGCTCTTTTTAACGATGTAGATTTTGATATTAATAATCATCCGAAAATTAGCTTTTTAAACTTTAAAAGAGAAGGTTTAGATATTGATAGAAGATTAAAAAGGAATAATTTATTGCCAAAATTAGATGTACAGTATAATTTATTAACAGAAAATCGCAATCAGATTAATTCTTTTAACAACAGCAATATTAAAGCTGAAGTTAACTTTAGTGTCCCATTGTTTTTAAGAAAAGAACGTGGAGATTTAAGGTTAGTAAAAATAAAACTGAAACACATTGAGTTTGAAAATGAGGCTACAAAAGTAGTTATCAAAAATAAAATAAATGCGATTCTACAAGAATTAGAGTCATTTAAAATTCAGGATAATTACACTACAAATATTGTAGCAGATTATGGCATTTTATTAAGCGCTGAAGAGCGTAAGTTTTTCTTAGGAGAAAGTTCTTTATTCCTAGTAAATTCAAGAGAATCAAAGTTAATTGAGGTAAAATTAAAAGCGATAGAATTAGAAAATTCGTTCTTTAAAACAAAAGCAAGTTTGTTTAAAACAGCAGTAATTCAATTGTAAAATAAAACAATTAATAGTTCTTCTTTGATTGTTCAGTAAATTTAATAGTTTTACCGCAGATTAAAAAAAATGATTAAAAAGCGACTTTTTATATTTTTATTTCTGTTTATCGCTATTATTCCTACCAAACTGAATAGCCAACATTCCATTGCAAGGCAATGGAATGAACAACTTTTAGAAGCGATAAGAAACGATTTTGCGCGTCCTACGGTCCATGCTAGAAACCTGTTTCATTCCGCTGCTTTAATGTATGATGCCTGGGCAATTTTCAACAATTCAGCACAACCCATTTTTTTAGGAACTACTTTTGGTGGTTATTACACAGACTTCGCTCCTATTGAGATTCCTATTGATAAAAACGAGGCCAGCAAAGAAATAATGAGTTATGCTGTTTTTAGATTGTTAATGCACCGTTTTGAAAACTCTCCAAATACGATGGAGACATTGGCTTCCTTAGAAGAGTTTTTCTCCTCATTGGGGTACGACAAAAATATGACCTCTTTGGATTACAGCGATGGTTCTTATGCAGCACTTGGAAATTATATGGCAAGTAAGATGATCGATTTTGGTTTGCAGGATGGAGCTAATGAAGAAAACGCTTATGAAAACAGGTTTTATGAGACTGTAAATAATCCCTTAGTTTTAGATTTGTATGAAAGCAATGATGAAATTGATCCAAACAGATGGCAACCCTTGGCTTTTGATGTGTTTATAGATCAATCTGGAAATCCTTTTCCCTTAAATACTCCGAATTTTTTAAGCCCAGAATGGGGAGAAGTAACCCCTTTTTCATTACAAAATACAGATTTAGAAATTTTAACCACCAATTTTGATTCGTATGTATATAACAACCCTGATCCTCCCGTTTATATACAAACCTCTAATGAAAATGGCATTGATGATCCCTATAAATGGCATTTTTCATTGGTAATTTCGTGGTCTGCACAATTGGATGCTACCGATGATGTGCTCATCAATATATCTCCAAATTCGATTGGAAATGTTGCTATGAGTGATTTTCCAACAACCTTTAGTGAATACAAAAACTTTTATAATTTTGAGAATGGTGGCGATATAGGTGTGGGACATCAAAAAAACCCAAGTACCAATGAGGTGTATGAAGACAATTTTGTAAAAAGAGCGGATTATGCCAAAGTCTTAGCAGAGTTTTGGGCAGATGGTCCCGATTCTGAAACCCCACCAGGACATTGGTTTACGATTTTAAACTACGTAAGTGACCACCCACTTTCCAAAAAAACCTTTGGAAACTCTTCACGAGAGCTTCAAGCATTAGAATGGGATGTAAAAAGCTATTTAACCTTAAGTGGCGCCATGCATGATGTCGCTATTAACATCTGGGGCATTAAAGGTTATTACGACTACATACGCCCTATTTCTGCAATAAGATACATGGCCTCTAAAGGACAAAGTACAGATATGACTTTGCCAAATTATGACCCACATGGATTGCCATTAATTGAAGATTTAATCGCCCTAATTGCTGAAGGAGACGCCTTAGTAGGCAATAACAATCAACACCTTGGCAAAATAAAAGTAAAGTCATGGAAAGGTCCAGATTTTATAAACAACCCAGCTATGGACGTTGCTGGTGTCGATTGGATATTAGGTACCCATTGGTGGCCTTACCAACGCCCCTCTTTTGTAACACCACCTTTTGCAGGATATCTTTCTGGTCATTCTGCGTTTTCGAGAGCAGCTTCGGAAGTGTTAACCTTAATTACAAATGACGCTTTCTTTCCTGGTGGAATGGGTGTTTTTGATGTTGCTCAAAATGATTTCTTAGTTTTTGAACAAGGCCCAACCGAAAGTTTTACTTTGCAATGGGCAACCTATAGAGATGCCTCAGATCAAACGAGTTTATCTCGAATTTGGGGTGGAATTCACCCACCAATAGACGACATAAAGGGACGAATTATAGGAGATAAAATAGGTAAAGAAGCCTTTGACTTTGCGAATACTTTTTTTAGTACCAGTTTAGATGTTCAGAGTGAAAACAATACTGTTGATATAACAGTTTCTCCAAACCCTGTTGTAGAAAATCTTACAATAACCACTACAATCAATAATTTAACACACTTAGACATCTATAATGCATTAGGAGTTAAAGTGTTCTCTGAAGAGATTGATAGCAACAATTCTGTAAATATTTCCAACTTAAAAACAGGCGTTTACTTTGTGAAAATATATGCTAACAAAGGAAACTTACATTTTATAAAAAAAATCATAAAGTCAAACTAGTAACAAAAAGAAAGCTTTAAATAACGGCTTTAGTCGCTTTCTTCTAAAGAGAAAAAAGCGTTTACTGGAATTTTAAATAGTGCCGCTAATTTTAAGGCTAAAACAGTGGACGGAACGTACCGGTTCTTTTCAATTGAATTAATTGTTTGACGTGAAACCCCAATTTTTTTTGCCAAATCTTCTTGAGTCAGATCTAAAATTGCACGTTGTACTTTTAAAGTGTTTTTCATCCGTTTAGTGCTGTTTTTTTAGTTTCCAAAAATATAATAATTGCACAATTATCATAAAAAATAAAACCTGAAAGTAACTAAAGTTCTTTAAATCGTCATCTTGATTCAATACATAGGCAACAATAAAATTTACAAGCGGTTGCACCAACGCATACACAATTGCCATAATAAAAGCCAATCGATAGGATTGTGATCGTAGACTGTCGATAAATTCATCTTCAATTTTTTCTTTTGATACAGAAATCAGCAATAAGCCAATTAATAATATTCCATGTAAAAAAGGTTTCAACCAAATTGGATTGTCAATATATTTGATTGCAATCATGCATACAAAACTTACAATTGCAACTATAAAACCTACTTTTTTATAATGGCTTCCAAGTTGAAATTTATTCATTTTTTCGTGTTGACTTCTTTCTCTTTCACAGATCGTGGACTTTTTCATGGATTTTTTTTTACAATTAGATTAATTAACTTTACATAATGACAAATACACTTTACGTTTTACAATTACACAACTTTTTTTATTACATTTATATCATCAATTTATAAAACTAAATTAGTGTGTCAGAATCAAACAAACCAAACGTTGGCTTTTGGGTCATCAGTTCAATTGCATTTGTGTGGAACCTTATGGGAGTCTTAAATTATATCGCTCAGGCTTACATGACTGTGGAAATGAAAGCACTATTACCACCAGGTCAAAGAGAGTTCATAGAAAATGTACCAGCTTGGGCAACAGCTGCATTCGCCATCGCTGTATTTGCAGGACTTACTGGATGCTTATCCTTATTGTTTCGAAAAAAAACAGCAAAAATTGTACTACTCATTTCACTAATCGGTGTTATTATACAAATGTCTTACGGGTTTATGAGCGGTATTGAAAACGCATTCGGTCCAGGTGGAGTTGCAATGCCAATAATGATTATTGGATTGTCTGTCTTTTTAGTTTGGTATTCTCGATTTGTAGACACCAAAGGATGGCTATCCTAAAAGAAAGGTATTTAAAAAATAAAAAAGCTGCCTGCCAGTGGCAGCTTTTTTTTATTCAAATAATGCAGCAATAAACTCAGCCACACATGCTGGTTTTTCTTGTCCTTTAATTTCAATCGTACAATTAAACGTTACTTTAACGCCGTTATCGCCTAGATTGTCTATCTCTTTAACAGAAGTCAGCATTCTCAACTCACTGTTTACCGGTACTGGATTTGGAAAACGAACTTTGTTCATTCCGTAGTTTAACCCCATTTTTATACTCTCAATTTTAAACGCATTTTCGAGCATTTTAGAGATCATAGCTACAGACATAAAACCATGCGCTACAGTGCTCTTAAATGGGCTTTCCTTTGCCGCTCTATCCACATCAATATGAATCCATTGTTTGTCTAAAGTTGCGTTTGCAAAATCATTGATCATTTGCTGGGTGATTGTGTACCATTCGCCATCTGGCAATGGTTTCCCTAAAGACGCTCTAAAAGCATCAATATTTTTAAAAATTTGAGTTTTCATTTTGTTTTTTTTTACTAAATAAATCGTCTTTTACTTTCGGCAATTCTAAATGAAATTTTACGGCGATGAATCTTACCAAAATCACAGAGAACAAAGTTATTAAAAATTGAAAAGTTTCAGAAGCTTGCAGGTAATTTGTAAACCAAAAAATCAATCCACCAATGAGACACGCTGAAGCATAAATTTCTTTCTGAAAAATAAGAGGAACGCGTCCTGTAAGTACATCTCTTAAAACGCCTCCAAACACCGCAGAAACCATTCCCATGATAATTGCCACGAAGGGATGTAAATTATAACTAAATCCCTTTTGAACACCTAACAAAGTAAAGATACCAATACCAATTGTATCAAATAAAAATAGAGTTTTGCTTAAAGGCGCAATTTTACTTTTAAACAAAAAGGTAAAAATAACAGCGATTAAAATCGTCCAGACATAATTTAAGTCGCCAATCCAATTAATTGGGTGTGCGTTGATCAAAACATCTCGCAACATTCCACCGCCAACAGCAGTTACAAAAGC
>TARA_B110000090_G_scaffold179693_1_pt1 | contig 10477 bp, 7 predicted proteins | sample TARA_B110000090 | Tara Oceans TARA_B110000090 (sample SAMEA4397239) | marine metagenome | biome: Polar Biome; feature: [SRF] surface water layer (ENVO:00010504); material: water (ENVO:00002006), including particulate matter (ENVO:01000060) such as... | depth 5 m
TTTAAAATAATTATCATTTAGTTTATATTTATTAGCAATAAAGTTTTAATATAATTTAATAGAATAATCATTTTATTTTATTGTAAAATCTATATCATCATCATTTTTTGAATAGGAGCGAAGTTTGTATGAATAATGAATCAGAAGGTAAATGCCCAGTAATGCACGGAAGTTTAACTAGTAATAGTTCAAGCGGAACATCAAATAAAGACTGGTGGCCTAATCAATTAAATCTTAGTATTTTGCATCAACATGATGCTAAATCAGATCCAATGGATAAAGGTTTTAATTATAGAGAAGAGTTTAAGAATATTGATTACGATGCTCTTAAACAAGACTTGAATGAATTAATGACTGATTCCCAGGACTGGTGGCCTGCAGACTACGGCAACTATGGACCTTTCTTCATTAGAATGACTTGGCATGCTGCTGGTACTTATAGAAGTACAGATGGAAGAGGTGGTGGGGGAACAGGAGCGCAACGTTTTGCTCCTTTAAATAGCTGGCCTGATAATGGTAATCTTGATAAAGCTAGAAGACTCTTATGGCCAATTAAACAGAAATATGGAAAACAAATCAGCTGGGCTGATCTTTTAATCTTAGCTGGAAATGTAGCTATTGAATCAATGGGCGGTAAAACTTTTGGTTTTAGTGGAGGTCGTCCAGACATTTGGGCTCCTGAGGAAGAGATTCATTGGGGTGCTGAAAAAGAATGGTTAGCAAATGAAAGATATAGCGGCGATAGAGATTTAGCTAATCCTCTAGGAGCTGTTCAAATGGGATTAATTTATGTAAACCCTCAAGGTCCTGATGGAAATCCTGATCCGCTTGCTAGTGCAAAAGATGTTCGCGAAACATTTGGTCGTATGGCTATGAATGATGAAGAAACAGTGGCTTTAGTTGCTGGTGGACATACCTTCGGAAAAGGTCATGGCGCAGGCCCTGAAGAGAGTGTAAGCACAGAGCCTGAAGGAGCTCCAGTAGAAGAGATGGGATTTGGTTGGAAGAGTTCTTATGCATCTGGAAAAGGAAGTGACACTATAACAAGTGGATTTGAAGGAGCCTGGACAGCTAATCCTACGCAATGGGATAACGGTTATTTTGATTTATTATTTGGTTATGAGTGGGAGCTTGTAGATACTCCTGCTGGAGCAAAAGTTTGGCATGCAGTTGATGTAAAAGATGAAGATCTAGCTCCTGATGCAGAAGATGCATCGGTAAGAGTACCAACAATGATGACAACAGCTGATATATCTCTTCGCGAAGATCCAATTTATAGAAAAATATCAAAACGTTTTCATGAAAATCCTGAAGAGCTTGCTGATGCATTTGCAAAAGCTTGGTTTAAATTACTTCACAGAGATATGGGACCAAAAACAAGATATATGGGTCCTGAAGTTCCTGCAGAAGAATTGATATGGCAAGACCCTGTTCCTGCTGGAAATACAGATTACGATGTTGAAGCAGTAAAAGTAAAAATTTCAGATAGCGGACTTAGTATTCAAGAGATGGTAGAAACAGCTTGGGCGAGCGCTTCAAGTTATAGAGGCTCAGATATGAGAGGTGGAGCTAACGGATCTAGAATTAGACTAGCTCCTCAAAAAGATTGGGAAGTTAATAAACCAGATGCGCTTCAAAAAGTTTTAGCTGTATATGAAAATATAGCTAATGATTCAGGTGTTTCAGTAGCTGATGTAATTGTTCTAGCTGGAAATGTCGGTATTGAAAAAGCTTCTGGAGTTAAAGTTCCATTTACTCCTGGAAGAGGGGATTCATCGCAAGATCAAACTGATGAAGAATCCTTTGCTGCTCTTGAGCCAGCCTCTGATGCATTTAGAAACTTCCATAAGTCTGGAATTGATGTTGCCCCAGAAGAAATCATGCTAGATAAAGCTCAATTACTTGGCTTAACAGCCCCGCAAATGACTGTGTTGCTTGGTGGCATGAGATCTCTAGGTATAAGCTCTAATGGACATGGACTATTTACAAATAATCCTAATGAATTATCCAATGATTATCTTAATACTTTATTAGATATGTCAGTAGAGTGGAAACCAAACGGTACAGGAAACTCATTTGATGCTCTGGATAGATCTTCAGGTGAAAAAGTTAGAACCGCATCAAGAGCAGATCTTGTTTTTGGTTCAAACTCTCAACTTCGTGCTATATGTGAAGTCTATGCGAGTAATGATGCAAATGAAAAATTTACATCTGATTTTATTGCTGCATGGAATAAAGTGATGAATAACGATCTTTTTTAACAAATAGTCAAATTAATACAAACTTAAGTGCTTTTTTAGCACTTAAAGCTTGTATTTATAGATGAGAATGATTATCATTCACATACTCGAAGGTTGTATGTTTAAGGTATTGAGTTTCCCTTATCACAAAGAACCTTAAAAGTGTGTTTTGATAATCTCCTATAGAAATCAGAGCAAAGTTTCTCTAAAAAATGTAACCTTCGAGCCCTTACTTACCTAACAATAGTCATTTCATTTATAAGTCTTGTATCATTTTCGTAGACTTCTAAAGTCCAAAGTAAATATCTAGAATCAACATGAATTGTTCTTGTTTCAGGAACAAACTTATAGTCTGAAATAATAGTTTCTAACATACCATCAAAGGCTAGCCCAACAAATTCACCCCTAGCATTTATTGTAGAAGACCCAGAGTTACCATTAGTGATATCTAGATTGGAGATATAATTAACTGGAACACTTCCAATAGCTTTAGATTTATAACGACCATAGTTTTTATCATTAATTAATTTTAGTTGTTTCGTATCAACTTCAAATGGCGATATGCCTGTATTCTTTTTAGCAATACCTTCCAGTGTGGTGAACGGCTTGTAATAGATTCCATCATTAAGCTCTACACCCATAACATTTCCAAAAGTTACTCTTAATGTGCCGTTAGCATCTGCATATATATCTTTACCTTGAGATTTATAAAAACTTCTAAGAGATTTTATAAATACTGACTTATTCTTTTGCTGCAAACTAGATCGTGCTTTATTTTTCTTTTCTCTTTGCATACCTTCATCAAACATTGCTTTGGCTAACATAATAAAAGGATCAGAAGATGCATTAAGCTCCTCGAATGAACTATCTAATAATTCAATCCTCTTATTTGTATCCAGCAGATCAGATGGGTAAGAATACATAGCTTCCACGACGCTAGTAGTATCCTCAAAAGAGCTATCTAACATAAAAGTTTTGCTAAAAGTTTCTCTTCTGTCTTTGCTTGCAACATCTCTATATTTATTTAATCTGAATAAAAAGATACCCTTATCTACTTCAGCATCAAATCTATAGTCCAAACCGCGCATTCTATTTACTAATCTTTCAAAGTCTCTTTCTTGGTAGCCTGGCTCTCTATCTTTGTTAGATTTAGTTTTTTCATATGCATGTCTATAGACAGTTGAAGCAGTGCTGAGGAGGGTTGATCCGCCATAATACATGTCAGTCATACCTTCAGAATTAACTTCATTAGTAATTTCTAATAATTTGTCTAGAGCATCTTGCTCGGCAACATCACCATTTAATTCAATAAACTCTAAAAATTTATTCCAATTCTGCCTTTCTTGTTTAAGTAGATTGAAATTTTTAGCACCTTCAATTTGACCAGATATTTTTTTGTAGTAGTTTTCAAACCCACTAATGCTTCCTCTATATTTAAGAGCTTTTGTTTCATCATCTTTGGTAAGTTCTCTCATTAGATCAATACCAGATTTAAGATACTCAACATAATTTTCAAAGCCAAATTGCACATCAAATCTTATTTCTGGATAAGTTAAAAGTCTATTTGTTCTCCCAGGATAGCCGGCAACCATTACAAAGTCGTTTTCTTTAACCCCTTGCTTAGATACTTTTAGATAGCTTTTAGATTCATATGGTACATTGTCTTCTGAGTACTCCTTACTCTCGTTTTCAGGGCTTACATAAGCTCTTAATAGGGCAAAATCACCAGTATGTCTTGGATACATCCAATTATCAGTTTCTCCACCAAACTCACCTATTGACTGGGGTGGCGCATAAACTAGTCTTACATCTTTAATAATCATTTTTTTAATTAGCTGATAGGTTTCTCCGCTATAAAAACTTCTTACTTCACACTGAAACTCTTCGCTAGTTTCACAGCCTTTAATTAATTCTTTTCTATTGGATTGAATAATTTTATATCTCGCATTTTCAGATTCAGCCTCATCAGCCCCATTCAAAACCTTAGCTGTTACATTTGAAGTTTCCTGAGTGATATATACTCTTGCGCCTGGTGCTGACGGAGCTTCTTCTTCTAGACTCTTTGCAAGGAAACCAGATTTAAATAAATCTTTCTCCATTCTTTTTGCATTAAATTGAAGATATGAGCCTTCAACACAATGATAATTTGTGGCTATAAGCCCTGAGTCTGAGATAAAGGCAGCTGAACAACCACCAAGGCTTACCATAGCGCTTAAAGGGTGCTCAAATAGATTACTAAATTTCTTAATATTGCCTTTAAAGCCTGCAGCTTTTATATCTTTTTCAATATTTGGAAGTTGAGATGGCTCCCACATACCCTCATCAGCAAAAAGAAAATTTATCGGTATTAATAAAGAAAATAGAAGAAAGAATCGAATCATGATGTTGCCTATAAATGGATTTTATATTTAGATTATATATAAATTTAATATCTTGGCATATGAAGTCTTCTATGTTTTTACAAGTTCTAGTTTATAATTCTTAGTTATGGACAGAGCACTTTGGAAGACCATTAATAATGAAATAGAACTTCGTGTTAAAGCTGAGCCAAGTCTTGGTTCGTTTCTATATTCATTAATCTCATCTCAGAAAGATTTATTGGCTGCTGTTGCATCAATACTTGCTTCAAAACTTCATTCAGATGCTCTTTCAGCAATGGATATAAAAAAATTTATATTAGAAGTTTACAGAGAGTGCGATCATATTGAATTGGCTCTTGAAGAAGACTTAATCTTTTTTAAAGATAATGATCCTGCTTGTAATTATTTATCTACTCCTCTGCTTTTTTATAAAGGATTCTTAGGATTAGCTACCTACAGAGCAGCAAACTGTTTATGGAAAAACAATAGGCATACTATGGCTTTATTCTTTCAAAATAGAGCTTCTGAGGTATTTGGTATAGATATTCATCCGGCTGCAAATATTGCAGGGGGCGTAATGATGGATCATGCTACAGGCATCGTTATTGGTGAAACTTCTAAAATTGAATCAGAAGTTTCTATCTTTCAGGGTGTCACTCTAGGTGGAACTGGAAATGAGACTGGTAAAAGGCATCCGGATGTAAAAAAAGGTGCAACTATTTATGCATCTAGCACTGTTCTTGGAAATATTGAAATAGGTGAGGATGCAACCGTTGCTGCAGGAAGTTTAGTTCTTAAAAGTGTTAAAGCTGGAATAACTGTTGCTGGAATTCCAGCAAAAGAGTTATAAGTTAATTAACAGGCTCTGCAAGAGTAACTCTTTGCATTGCGATGGTAATTCCTAAATATAAAAAGTTGATAGCTGAATAGACAATAACAAATTGAGATGCAAGTAAAGATACATTTACTATACCCCCAAGATATATTATAAAAATCAGCAAACCTGACACTCCAAACTGAATATTAGAACTATTAATTTTATTTTGTAAGATTGATGAAGTTAGAGTAACGCTTAATAATAAAATTAATCCAAAGATTGCTGTCTCTTGGTAAGTCTGCGCCCCTTGAGTTGTTGCAACTATTCCGGCTAGCATAGTAACTGAGAATATTTGAATCATTCCAAATATTTTTTGTTGTGTATTTAACGGTGGATTAAACTTCTCTTCAATTGAATTTTTTGCCTGAGCAGGACTATTTTCTATTAGATCCTCAGGTCTCCAGCTTGTTGATGAGTACCATATTTTTATTTTGTTACTTAATTTTTTTGTGTGAATAGTATCTTGAACCATTTGATAGAAAACTTGAAAATTTGCCCAAAAAGGATTCCAGCTATTCAGAGGTTTAACTGTTCCATATATTGGTTTAATACTAGGTTTTTCAGCTATATATGTTCCAAACATCCTGTCCCATATTATAAAAACACCGCCATAATTAGCATCAATATATTCTTCATTCTTAGCGTGATGAACTCCGTGATTCATTGGTGTGATAAAGATTTTTTCTAAAAACCCAAGATGACCAATATGCTTGGTATGAACCCAGAATTGATATACAAGATTAATACCTGCAACAGTTACAAAAACTTCTCCAGGTACTCCTACCATTATCATCGGAAGATAAAATACCCATTTCCATAACCAGCCTGTGCTTGTTTGTCTTAATGCGGTTGAAAGATTATATTCTTCGCCATGATGATGAACACTATGAGTGGCCCATAAGATTTTAATTTCATGATGCATTCTATGCATCCAATAGTAAGAAAGATCATATAAGAGAAAGCCTACTATCCAAGTAAGAGGGTTATCTAAGGGCAATAATTTAAGATTTAAGTTTGCTCCAACATAAACAAATACTGCTCCTTGAAATCCAATATTTAACATAGGCAAGAATCTACTAATTAAGCCTAAGCCTAGACTAGTAAACGTATCAGCAAGTTTGTAGTTGTTTTTACCTACTTTTAAACCATAGAAATATTCAACTATTATTAAAAATAGGAATACTGGTACTGCTATAGTAATAATTATAGATTTATCAGTAACGATCATTTTTCCCTTTAAAGGAAATAGTATAAATCAAAATTTAGTTATTTAGCTACTCTCCAAAGATGCTAGAACACCAATTGCATTTCCTAGGCCTCTATTATCATCATAGATTCCAGTAACACCTGCTAAAGTAAGTCTTGCGTCGATACCTTTTTTAACTTCACTTAGTAAACTGGTTCTTCCTAAAAAGTAGGCTTTATCTGAGCCAATAAGCAGAGCATTCAAGTATGCAACTGTTCCAATAACTTCACCGACCATGTTACACATTGCAGCTGAGATATCTTCAGGGTCACCACTTGAATTAAGTCTGGCTTTTGCAAAATTGGCAGCAGTTATTTCAGCATTAAGCTTACCAATTTCATTTACAACATCGCCAATCATTAGATCTAAAGATTTTCTATTACCATTTTTAGCCAATGCATTTATTTCACGACCATTTTGATTTTTTAAAATAAGATTAGACAAACCTTCAAGCATTCCACCACCAACTGAAATGCCACCCAGATATGAAGCTATTCCTTCGTTTAAGTGGATACATGCTGTTCCAGTTCCAGCACTTACAACTAAAGCAGAGCCTTTATCAAGATCATATAAAGATCTTGCGCCTTTTCCAATAGCTTCAATTTCATTCACTTTTATAACTGGGATATTATTAATAGTATCTGGAAGATCTGCCGATTTACCTCCAGTTACCCCAATAGTGTCAATCTCTTCAAGATTAATATTAAAACTTTCTAACATTCTCATCACATCATGATTTGATGGAGTGAAGTTCTGTTCTTCAGTATTAAATACCGATGGAGTAGTAAAATATTTAATTTCATCATCTTTTAATATGATATCTGTATTAGTAATACCAAAATCAAAAGCTACAATCATAGTTTTAGATTAATACCTCAAAGTGATGAGTCTATAACGTCATTAGGCCAAATTAAAGGTACTTGTTGTTGAGGATTAAATACCTCTGGCCCTGATGCTGGAAATGCTTTTGCAGCCTGATTAATTTCATCTTCACTTAAATATTCGCTAGGTAAGAGCTTAAATACATCAAGCCCACGGATAATTTCTGTTCCATAGATATAGCCTTTATAAAAATAGCTAGACCAGTAACCACCAGTAATTAACATATCTTTATTAATAGGCCCTCTATCAAAATAACCAATTTCCTGAGGATTAGAAGAATCAGTAAAGTCTATTATAGAGATACCACCCTGATACCAAGCTTGTACAAAAATATCACGACCAGGCACTGGAATTATAGAACCATTATGAGCAACACAGTTTTCTGTTTCTAATTGAGGAGCTGGCATTTTGTAGTGGCTACGGAATACAAGTTTATTATCCACGATGTCATAAATAGCATCCGCACCCCAGTTCAATGGATCCCATGCACGACATCTAGCGCGACCTCCGCCTCCCCATTCATCAGTAAATATTACTTTTGTTCCTTCATTATTAAAGGTTGCTGAGTGCCAATAAGCAAAACCTTCATCAGTTACCACATCTAGTCTTACGGGGTTATAAGGATCTGTTATATCAAAAAGGATACCGTTACCAGAGCAGGCACCAGCAGCTATATTTGCTGATGGGAAAACTGTAATATCGTGACATTGGTCAGTACGACTCGTATCTTGTGTCTCATCGCCATGATCTCCACCTCTCCAAAGTCCACCAAGCGCACCAGTTTCAAGGTCAGCAAACACTGCAGGACTACTAACTATCTTTGATTTTGAAGGATCAGATATTGGAATTTCAATTATATCTATTCTAAATAAAGCAGTTCTTTCATCACCAGGAATATTTCCAATACATTGCTCTAACTCTTCTTCATCTCTTACGCTGGCAGTTCCAGAGTTATAGACAATAATTTTTCCATCTGCAGTTGGTCCTGATACAACAGAGTGAGTGTGAGAGCCACGACATGTTTGGACTGCTCCTACCTGTTTAGGTCGACTTAAGTCAGAAATATCAAAAATTCTTATTCCTCGAAATCTCTCTGGACTTGCATCTTTTCCAACTCCCTCTCGCCCACAATCCATTCGACCTCGAGTCTGTTCAACGGACATAATCAGAATATCTCCTACTATAGATACATCTCCTTGACCTCCAGGACATACTATTGAAGATAAAAGATTTGGAATACCATCTTGATCAATTTTATACATGTTAAAACCGTGGTAACTTCCAGCTACCAATAGATCGTCTCTAAAAGCCATATCTGTATTTGAGAAACTTAACATTGGCGAGCGAAGTGATCTTGAAGCAGCTTCTGTAGTTACTACTTTGTCTTCATCATCATTTTTGGTCAAATCCTCAGAGCCTCGCTCTTCAGGATTCTTAGGATCAAAAAATCCTACTGGCTTGCGAAGAGATTTTACTAACTCCATATTCATTATGGCTTCATCTGCAAAATATAAACCTGCAGTTAATCCAGACCTAGGATCATCTGAGAGACCTACAGCTATAGTATTCATTCTTTCAATTTCTACACCCTGATCATTAACCAAGTCAGAGACAAATTCATTTAATACAGGGTCGTAAGCAGAGCCTCTATATTGTTTTAAATCTTTTACCATGTCTAATGCGCCATCATGGTGAGCAATCATCAACTGAAGAAATAATCTATCAAAGTCCGTGCTTTTAGAGGCTGCAAGGCTATCTAACTGTTCTGGAGTTGCCATACCAACCATACCCATTTGCATATGATGTTTTTCTGACATGTTAGATAAAGCTTCATTACGCTCGTTAAGCCAGTTATCCATAAAATTTATTTCATCTTCCTGAGAAACATCTATTCTTTTAGCAAGATCAACAATAATTTTATTATTAGTTCTTTTATCTGCCATTGCAGACATTAAAATTGCTTGTTTATGATGCACGATCATACCTTGAAGAAATTTTACGTCAGCTTGAATATAAGAAGTATCAGCAATATTAGATGCTGCTTCCGGATCAAGATCTAAAGAAGACTCACCTGGAGCTCCAGGTTGAATTATTGTTGGACTAGGAGAAGCATCAGCTGCTAATACTAATTGAGATGAAAGGATCGAAGCAATAACGACCAGATAGAAATTTCTATTAATTATTTGAAACATATTATGTATTATCCTTATCTTCTTTAATTTCTTCTGCTTCGCCTTCAATTATTGTTGGCCTTGCTTGAGCTTGTTTTTGACGTTTACCAAAACGATTAATCCTGTCATCACGATTCATCTGTTTGCTTGATGCTTTAACTTTACCCACATTAAAAAAAACAAAAAGAGAAAGAATAGCTAAACCACCAAATATTATAGTATTCATTAAATTATCTACTTTTCATTTTTGATAAAAGCCTTAAGATTTCAAGATATAACCATACAAGAGTAAGCATTAATGAAAAAGCTCCATACCATTCCATATATTTTGGAAGACCTTGTTCGGCACCTTCTTCAATAAAATCAAAATCTAGAACTAAGGACAGGGATGCAAAACATACAATTACAGCTGAGAGACCTATACTCATAAGAGATCCATTAGTTGGAGATAAAAGAGTCATACCAGTTCCAAAAAAACTCATTACAAAATTTACCATGTAGAGTAAAAATATACCGCCCATTCCAGCAGCTATCATTAATCTAAAATTTTCTGTCGGTTTAATTAAACCACTTTTATAACAAAGCAATAATGATGCAAGAATACCAAAAGTTAAGCCTATAGCTTGAACTGCTATACCATCAAATTGATTTTCATAAAGTAATGTAATGCCACCAAGTGCAACACCTTGAGTTATCGCATA
>TARA_B110000090_G_scaffold165611_1_pt1 | contig 10432 bp, 10 predicted proteins | sample TARA_B110000090 | Tara Oceans TARA_B110000090 (sample SAMEA4397239) | marine metagenome | biome: Polar Biome; feature: [SRF] surface water layer (ENVO:00010504); material: water (ENVO:00002006), including particulate matter (ENVO:01000060) such as... | depth 5 m
CCCGCGATACCTAACGTTCTTGGGGGAAACAGGCGAGCCCGGGAGCGGGTGTAGCGACCCTAGTGCGTTTAAACTGGCGTGCGACGCGGGGGAAGGGGGGTGTTGCGGGTGCGACGGCGTGCCGAACAGTGGCGCGACGAGGGACGGGTGCGGCGAGTGCGCGAACTGGGCCACCACGACCAATAAGGTTGTTAACTACACGTGCTCCGGGTGCGACCTCGTTCCGTTCTCGGTGGTCAAACACGACTGGTGCTGCGAGTGCGACGGCGACTCCGGTCATGACAACGACTGCTACCACGACGCAACCGTTTTCGGTGCGCTCGGCCCCGTACCGTTCGACCCGTATTCCGATACCCACCAAGACTATTTCAACGACGTGGGCAAGGCGAGGTATGACGAGTGCGGGGAGTGTCGTTCTGTTTTGAAAAACGGCACGACCTGTCTTGGGTGCGACGGGGTGTACGGCAGCGGCGTTACACACGACGCGTGCGGCGTTTGCGGAGGCGACTGCAGTACCTGCAACGCGACGGTGCGTGTTGGGGCTTTCACCAAATCCAGGCACACTGTGGAGGCCCGATTACGGGTGACTGTTTGCTCATACACGCGGTCCGAAAGACTGACACTATTTTTTTACAATCACAGCAAACTGGGTTGCCGTTTGACTGCGAACAACCAGGCCGCGGGTGGACCGGGATGGACCGGACGTGCTCGTTCCACCGCCTGGCCGGTGCGTCCGGTGTTACGGACGCGTGGGCGCTTTGGAACGCGGCGCCGAACGGCACGGACCCACACGACGGCACCAAGAAACTCCCGCGCGCGGAAACCTGGTACAAACGCTTGAACTCGGCGGACGCTAAACCGTTTCTGGAAACCGCGGTTGGGGAGTGTCGCCAGTATCTGGAGCCGCCGCCGCCGGCCACGCCTCGGGAGCGCCGGGAGTGGGTCGTGTTTCTTGACGGCGCCGAGGAGGGGCCTTACACGCGCTTGGAGTTGGAAACCGGGTCAATCACGGTGACGGAACTCACCGGGGTTTCCGTCGCGGTTCCGCTGTTACCCGCGACGCTGGTTGGTAAGTTGACGCGTTCGGCGCAGACGCAGACGGTGGTGTACGGCGCCACGAGCAGGTACCAAACCCGGGTGGATAGCTGGCGAACACGCATGGCCGGCCGGTTCGTATCGAGCGCGGTTGGTACGGAACAAATGAACGTCGTCAACGTGGACGGGTTCGCCACGAAACTCACCCACTGGGCGGCGGACGCCGAAAGCGGGACGTACGCCTCGGTGGACGGCGGATCGTACGCGACGGGTACCAACGCCAACACCGCAACATCAAACGCGGTTGCTTTCCTCCCCATGGCCGTCATGCCCGGCATGGAGCGCGGTGCGTATTGGGCCTTGGAACCCAAATCCTGCCTCTGCGTTTTACCGAAGCTGGCGACTGTTTGTCTATACATCGCCCGACACGGGACTGACACTTTTTTCCCACAATCGCAGTGGCGTACCCGTACTGCACCGGCGCGACCTGGCGCGGGAGTACGCACCGGACGCACGGCCGGAAGCTTCCTGGGAATTTTCTCGGAATTATTACGTCTGAAAACATCACGGACGCCGGTACCGGGCTTTCAAACCAGGCCTGGAACCCACTGGATGAGTACATCTCCGACGTATCAACCGGCTGGATGGACCAGCGGTGCCAGTGTTCCTGGGAGTGGGAGTACCAAAGCGAACCAATCGCGCCGACCTGTCCAAGGGTGTGGTTCCCGTGGTCAGGTGCGTTTTCCCAACCCCAAATCCCACGGCGAGCGGTAACAGTCACGTAGTACGAAAGCCACACCACGGCCCTGTACCACACTCGCCGACTCGGGAATGACGTTTTTCTTTCCATCGCACGCAGGGTGGGAAAACGACGGGTGGTTCGTCACCAAGAGCGTTTTTTTTTCCGATCCGCGGCGGTACACGGTGTCCTCGCAAAGGTCCCTCGCGGGCGGTGGGTGGCGCGTGAGCGGGGGGTGGTGGCAATCGGACTTTGGGGGCGGAGGCCCCCTGGAGTACGGGGATTCGGGGGCGAACATATACAACGCGCACGGGTCGCCGTCCGATTTCGGCTTCGGCGCCGTGCGCGGTCCACAACGGATCGACGCCGCCGGGACGTACACCGTCGTGACGGTCGCGCCGCGAACAGAAGACCGGCCGGTTGATTTGAAGCCGTACATCACGGACAAGACGTTTTCTCCCGCAACGCAAGCGCGGTGCTACGGCGCGGCGAGAGTGGCGCCGCCGCTGCGGAACTCGGCGGGCGCGATTTGGCACGAGGACCGGCAAGTCGTGAACGCCGCGAACGAGAACGCGAGCGGGTGGTCCACGAGTTTCAAGTTTGTGCTAAGGGAACCCTCGGAGCGGTGCGTATTGGGCGTTTCCCAATCCTGACACACGGTTTGCCCGTACAAGACTGACACGTTTCGTTCACAATCACAGGTGCAAAACCGTGAACACGGTTTCCAGGAGCTTCGGGAGCGAGATTCGAACGCTGCTGCACGGCCAATGCGAAGTCACCGGAGGCGACGGGTTCGCGTTCGTGGTGTGGGACGCGGGGGCCGAGGAAGAGGCGGCTCTTTCTCAATCCGGTGTTAACGCGTCCACGGGTAACAACCCTGGGGTGGGCGCGTCCGGTCCCGGCCTGGGGTACTCCGGCCTCACAAACTCACTAGCCGTGGAGTTCGACTTGTGGCACAACCCGCTAAACGAGGAGCCGTACGACCCGCACATCGCGATCCACACGGACGGCGCGTTCCCGAACAGTGCGCACCACGGCGCGAGGCTCGCGGCGACCACGGAAAGTACGTTTGCGCGTTTCCCAAATCCAGGCACAACGTTTGATGCCCCTCCTTGACGTCCACCCGATTAAAAGGAAGTGCACTACTGGTAACTCTTACTGGCGTACTCGCGGCTCTTACAAGTACATCACAAACGCACTGTTCGGCCCGATATCTCTCCCAGTGCCCTGTGTCCGGCCCGATTACTCGGACCCCAATCCCCCATACAGTAAGACTCGAGACTGACCGTTTTCTTTTCCAAAACAGTTCCGACAATCGCGGATGGCGAGACGCACGCGGTTAGGGTGACCTTTTTGCCTGACGTGGGGTGGGCCAAAGTGGCTCACGCGATCGAGTCGGGGGAGTGCAAAGGCACGACGGCACGGCTGGGACGGTTCACGGGTACGAATCCGGGGTTGTTGCGAGTGTACGTGGACGATATGGACGTACCGTTACTGTCCACGCCGTTAACCATGGCAACCTTTTTGCGGGAAAACTCAACAGACGCGAGAGTCGGGTTCACCGCGTCCACCGGCGAATCCTGGGTCACCGTGGATATCGTGCAGTGGAACTTCAGTTCGTATGCGTAGCTAGGGTAGGGGGTTAGGTTTAGGGTTTAGGTCAATTAGAATTACATACAGTGGACTCAAATAAGGTCTAAAGTGTCTTGTCATCACCACGGGAATTCGCGCCAAATTTGAAATTTTGGCCAATCGCGTTGAGCGTTCTTTCCAATCCTCTCGACCGCGACTTCCGAAGCAGGGGCGTCACACCTGGACGCGCGCTCCTCCCGACCCTTCCCGATGAAGTCCAGAAGAGTCTTCGCGTTGCTCGTGCTCGCGCTCGTCGCGACGCAGCTCTCGTTCGCGCACGCCGCGCGCGCCCCCGCGCAGCGCGGGCTTGCGAACCCTTTATGGAAGCCTCGCGGCGACGTCACCTCTTCGTTTGAGATCCAGCCCGCGATCGAGGCTGAGGTCGTGGCCGAGACGGCGGTCCTTTCCCCCGATGTCGACAAGGTCAACCCCCCCGCCAAGCCCTTCAACGCGTTCAAACGCATGCCCGGCCACGACGTCCGCGAAAAGACGATAAGCCCGTTGCCAAACACGTACGTGGAGAAACACGCCATCCCGCGCAGGTTCACGTGGGCGGACGTGAAGGGCGTGAACTACCTTACTAAGATGCTCAACCAGCACGTCCCGCAGTACTGCGGCAGCTGCTGGGCGCACGGCGCGATGTCCGCGCTTGGGGATCGGATCAAAATCGCCAACGGCGCTGAACACAAAGGCCCGGACGTGAACCTCGCGATTCAGTTCATCTTGAACTGCGGAACGGAAGTCGCCGGGTCGTGCCACGGCGGCAGCGCCACGGGGGCGTACCAGTTCGTGCACGACGTCGGGTCCGTCCCGTTCGACACGTGCTTGCAGTACGAAGCTTGCAGCGCCGAGTCCATCGAAGGCAGCTGTAAACACACGGACTACTCTTGCAGCGGAATCAACACCTGCCGCACGTGTTCCACGTTTTCCGAGTTCGGCGGCTTTTGCTCGGCGCTTGCTGAGTTTCCAAACGCGACCATCGGCGAGTACGGCGAGGTACGAGGCGAGCACGCGATCATGGCTGAGATTTTCGCCCGAGGCCCGGTCGCCGCGGGGATCGACGCCACGTTGCTTGATGACTACGTCGGCGGCGTTCTGGTGGACACCGACGAGTACGAAATCAACCACATCGTGTCCATCGTGGGCTGGGGCGAAACCGACCCGGGCGGCGACGACGCGGAAGGGGTGAAGTATTGGATCGTCCGGAACTCCTGGGGCGAGTACTGGGGCGAGATGGGTTTCTTCCGGCTCATCCGAGGCGTCAAAGCCCTCGGTATCGAGGACGAGGTGTCATGGGCCACCCCGAAAACCTGGACCTCGCTCAACGTGGCGTGTTTCGAGGACGGCGCGAACTGCGCGAAAGGGGCGACGATTGAAAAGACGTTTCAAGACCCGTCCAAAGCGCGCGTCGCGGTTGGGGAGAAAATGCTCGCCTGAAGCGTTTGGAACCTGTATCACAACGAGGGCGATGCGCATCGCCATTAAGCAGTGAGCAATACCCGCGCGTAAAGAAGGGTAATCGACACGTCCCAAAACGTTTGTACTAATTGTAATTTTGAATGCATTCATTAAAATACCGAAACTACAGATCCACCTTCCCCATCACCAATCGCAGCAGGTTCGGCCTGTCGCTCCAATTCTTGGTCCCCGCGCCGTATGCGTTTCTTTGCGGCACGAAGTTATCCGGCCACCTCGTTGATTTGTGCGACGACGTGAGCGACGCGACGAGACACGCGCCGGTTGGCGTGACGAGCTCGCCGTTTGTCGCGACGCCGAACGTGGAAAGTCCCGACCCGCACAGGCACGCGAGCACTGCGGGCGGCGGCGACGGCAGAGGGCCGTGCGCCGCGCCTTTTATGACACCCCTTCCCATTGGCAGGGGCGATATTTCAATAGAGTCACAGTTCAAGTAGTCTAAACACGCGCTGACCGCGACGATATCCACGATGGAGTCCACTGCGCCGACTTCGTGGAAGTGCACATCGTCAATCGCCGTGCCGTGCACCTCGGCTTCGCCTTTCGCGAGCAGCGCGAACGCGGCGAGGGCTTTTTCTTTGACTCCGGCTGATAAATGCGACGTCTGAAGCATTTCCTTGATGGAGCGGTAGTCCCGCAACGGCTGCGTTTCTGACTCCAAAACGGCGAACTTCGGGGCGACGATGCACGACTTTTCCGCGTGCGTCACTACCAACGCGAACCCGGTTAGGTTTTTTATGGATGCCAACGCGTCGGTGACCACTAAAAGCGGGCACCCCAAATCCAGCAAAGCGCCGACGAACATGTCGCCCGCGATTCCCGCGGTGTACGCGTCCACGAAAAGCACCAGGCCTCGGCCCGCGTTGGGGGGTAGCTCAGCGTTCCGTCGGAACCGGTACGGGAAAGGGGGTGTGGACTCCGGGCCGTCGCGCGGCGGCCACGAGGTAGTTTCCGCGATGACATCATCATCGCGATTGGCGTTGGACGAAGTCTCATCACGCAGCAAGTGCGAGACCGCGTTTTCGCCGCCGTGTCCGTGCCCGTGTGTTTCGTATCCGTGCGAGTCAGTTTCGTGTCCGTGCGAGTGAGAGTGCGCGTGTGTGGCATGCACGCCTCCCGGCCTGGCCTTGTCGCCGTGCGAGTGCGAGTGCGTGTGCCCCTCTCGAACCAGCGCGGCACAAAAAACCGGTCTCCGCCGAAGCCGACGCGACGATGTGGAGGACCACGACAAGAAATACGACCGCCCTCCGTGCGCGCGCGGCTTCGACGGCGAGCGAGACGTGTGCGTCCCCGCGCACGCCGCGCAAATGACACGTTTCGTACCCGCAGCCACGGACATGTTCGCGTCACGCACACCACGGCTCAGCGCTCCTCGGACTGTGCCAACGAACGACCCTCGAAAATGCTTAGTGAACTGTCACGCCAAAAAGCACCACCTGTTGTTTCGTCCAACTATCGAGTTCAAACCCGCTGCAGGGTTGGGTTTACTGACCGCGGCGCTGCGGTGCGTGCGATCGTTTCGGCGGTGTTTCGGGATGGGGTCGGAGGAGGCAGGCGGCAAGCGTGTTTTCCGGAGAACGGGATGGCGGCTTCGCGGGGCGGCGAGGTCCGTGTACGTCCGGCTCGCACACGACCCACGGCTCGCGTCTCGCGCGTTCGCGTTTGCGATCGTGCTCTGCGTGGTCGGGTCCTTCGCGGTGACCGCGATTAGCGGGTCCGTGGAGCACATGCGGGGCATAACCGTGGGCCCACCCACGCAAAACTGCGGGGACTCGAAGTACGGTTTCGTACGCGCGAACAGCTGTCACCCGTTTTCGCTGCCGCACAAGATGAGCCGGGTGGATGTGCACCCGAAATCTTGCGGCAAGTTCAGCGCAACCACGGCCGGGTTTTGTTTGTGCGACGACGACGACGACCGAACCGTCATCGCGACACCCAAGGGGTGCGGCACAGAGCCTGTGATGTGCGAAAAGGCGTGCGCTGAGAGGCCAATTATCGGGAAGAAACTCACGAAGTGCGGTATCGATGAAACAGCGGGCGGTACGAGCGCGGGCGCGGAAACGCAATCCGAGTGCCAAAACAAACAACACACTTTCCAGAAGCCTTCGGGACGGGTAAAAGCGGTCGTCGCGTCGCTTGCGAAAGCGATGGGCGAGCCGCTTGGCGTGCAAATGCCGCACGGTTCGCGGAGAGACCTGTACACGGACTTCGCGATGTACGGCCGGCGGATGTCGGCTGAGTCGGTGAAAGAAGTAAGGAACTTTCCCACCCAACACATTCCGCAGACTGATTGACCATACTCGTACCAGAAGGGACGGCTATACCTCTGACTGTTTACGTAACACACGTCACGACCGACTGACATTTTTCTTTTTACAATCAGGTGCGGCGCCGAGTCGAGGGTTTCAAAAAAGACGCGCCGGCGTACCCGCCCTTCGCGTTCGCCGGCAAAGGAAGTACGTGTTGGGGCTTTCCCAAATCCAGGCACCTACGTTTGCTGGTTGTCCGCCCGTAATTACTGTTCACGACATAGATCACAAGTGCACTGTTTTACCGAAGCTGGTGACTGTTTGTCCATACATCGCGATATACATGGCACTTGTACACTCAAGACTGACCCTTTTCCTTCACAACCTCAGTCGTCATCGTGGGCGGCAGTAACCAGAAGTTCCAAACCTCGTACTGGGTCGCGATTCACGCGTTGCGGCGAGCAGGGTGCGTGTTACCCGTGCAGCTGTGGTTCCCGGAAGGCGAGGGCCCGGGGTGTACGCAAATTAGCGAGCTCGCAAAGCTAGGCACCACGGTGCACTCGTTCAAAGACTTGTTCGACTCCACTGACGTTCACTCCGCCGGGGCAGGTACGTCGTTGTGATTCCCAAATCCCGCCGAGCACAAGAATTTGCCCACACGAGACTGACACAAATCTTTCACAACAAAACAGCCATGAGTAACCGGTTCATGTACAAAATCGTGGCGTTGACGTTTTCGAGTTTCCAGGAGGTGCTGTTGATGGACAGCGATAACATTGTGCTACGTGACCCCGCGTCTCTTTTCCAATCCGAACCGTACAGAGGCAACGGAAGCGTGCTTTGGATGGATTTCTGGAGGGGAAGCAGCGCGCCTGACCTACAAGCTGTTTTAGGCCACGCCACCAAGCTTAGGCACACGCACGAAAGCGGCCAGATGGTTCTTGATAAAAAAAAAACGTGGAGCGCGTTGCGGTTGGCGTTGTTCATGAACGCGCACTCCGAGGTTTTCTACCCCCTCACCGTGAACTACATGGGTCTCGGGGATAAGGAAATCGTCGCGGCTGCGTTTCTTCACCTCGGTGTGCCGTACGGTTTGGCGCAACACGGCCCCGATCACGTCGGGGTGCGGGATCACGACCGCGCGGAGACGCTCGGGAACACCATGATGCAGGTACGGCGTCACGGGGACCGGTTACGAGTTCCGGCTTCGGGCTTTCCCAAATCCAGACACGGGTTGATGCCACGTATGGCGTACGTAACATTTACCAGTACTGGTACATGTTACCGCAAGTGCTGTTACGCAAGTCTTACCACTACAATAAGTGCACCTGAGAGCAAGACTGTTACCCGCTGTGCGCATAAATCGCCCAGCACGAGACTCGGGACTGACCCTTTTCTTTTCCGAAAACAGCACGACATGAACGGCGTGCCCATGTTCCTGCACGCCAACTTAGGGAAACCCATGGGTTTTGTCCCCGCGACGAAGGAGACGTACGTCCGACGGTGGCAAATTTCCAACCAGCACGGCGTCGACCTTTCAAACGTGATCAACGACGCGGCGGGGGTGTCTGATTTCGAAATGTGGTACTACGAGCTGATTAAAAAAAACCGATGCGCGTTCGACCCTCGGCCGCCGAAACACTGGTACCACACCCTTGGGTTCGGCCCGTTCGTGGAGGGGTTCCACGTTTCGGATCACTACAACGTCAACGACGACTTGGAGAGCTTTCGCGGGATGAAACGGGCGGGGATCGTGTTTGGGTGATGAGTGGTGATGAGTGTGTTGCTGACTTTCTGCATTCAATTGGATGACTGTGCGCCTCTGCCCTCGCCTCTATCTCTCGCGCCTCTTGAGAGACCAAAGACATCCTTCGTTTCAGTTCATCGGTGCTCTCTTTTGTTTTCACGGTTTCCCGGTCAAACACGTTTACTTCACCGCGTGTTTCGTCCCCCGTGCCGATGAAACCCGCCAGCGAATCAGATCTTCGTTGATCGGCTTCTCCGGCGTCCACGTCACCGATTCGCCATTCCGACGCTGCAAAACGTCGCAAGAACAGATCCCGACGGTGCTCCTGGTCACAACCCGAACGCACGGCAAACCCGTCGTTTACGTTAGATCAAAATGTCCGCCACCATGGCCTCCGCGAACCTCCGCGCCACCGGCGCGGCGCCCCGTGTCGTCGCGCGCTCCAGCGCCGCGTCCCGCGTCGCCACCATGTTCCGCTCCGCAGGCCCCGACGCCGAGCGAAAGCTGGGCGACGCGATGGTCGCCGCCGCGGGCAAGTTCGGCGCCAGGCATCAGATGGAGGTCAAGGCGGCTCTTTCCGAAGACGCCCCCGTCACCGAGCGCCGCGCGTTCCTCAAGAAGGCGCTCCTCGGGGTACGTACCGCACCCGACCCGCGCTCGATCGTCGCAGTCCATCCATCCCCACGTCACCTTGAAAAAGTCACACACGTGGAGGCGTACGCCTATCCACCACTCCCTCGTCGCCTTGTATCCCGCCACGAGACTAACCGCACACGCCCCCCCTCCCGATCCCAATCCTCAACACACAGGCTGCCGCCGTGATGCCCGCCTCGGCCGCGACCGCCGCGGACGACCAAGGCGTCGCGTCTTCCCGCATGTCCTACTCCCGCTTCCTGGTAAGTCGACCTTCCCTCCTTCCTCTCTCGACCGTCGGTGACGACACACGGCACGTTTTCGCGCTTCCCGCGATTTCGGCAAAAAAAAAGGCTAACAAAAAGAAGGCAAAAATACATCATCGCGTCTCGCCTCTCTGACCTCGCCTTTTCTTTCCACTACCGCCAACAGGAGTACCTCGACATGGGCAGGGTGAAGAAGGTCGACCTTTACGAGAACGGCACCATCGCCATCGTCGAGGCGGTCTCCCCCGAGCTCGGCAACCGCGTGCAGCGCGTGCGCGTGCAGCTCCCCGGCACGTCCGCCGAGCTCCTTTCCAAGTTCAGGGAGAAGAACATTGACTTCGCCGCGCACACGAACTCGGAGGACGGCAGCGCCGTTTTCCTCAACCTGCTGGGCAACCTGGCGTTCCCGCTGCTGCTCGTCGGCGGCTTGTTCCTGCTCACCAGACGCAACCAAGGCGGCCAAGGCGGCGGCGGCATGGGCGGACCGGGCGGCGGCATGGGCGGCGGCAACAACCCGATGGCGTTTGGGAAATCCAAAGCCAAGTTCCAGATGGAACCCAACACCGGCATCACGTTCGACGACGTGGCGGGTGTTGACGAGGCCAAGTCCGATTTCATGGAAATCGTCGAATTTCTGAAAAAGCCGGAGAAGTTC
>TARA_B110000090_G_scaffold143629_1_pt1 | contig 10333 bp, 7 predicted proteins | sample TARA_B110000090 | Tara Oceans TARA_B110000090 (sample SAMEA4397239) | marine metagenome | biome: Polar Biome; feature: [SRF] surface water layer (ENVO:00010504); material: water (ENVO:00002006), including particulate matter (ENVO:01000060) such as... | depth 5 m
TTGTTAGATACTTTTTGGATTTTAGTTCCTAATGTTTGGAACCATTGTCCTTGAGTATTATAAAAGTCAGAAGCAGCATCTGCCCAAGCAGTACCGTTCCATACTCTATTGTTCTGTGCAGACCACTTTTCAGTTGTTCTAGCACCTTGGATTAACATATCTAAGATTTCAAGATCAATTTCCATTGAAATGTACTCACTTAATAAGTTAGTAAGTTCCGCTTCAGCATCAATTGAATGATAAGCATTAAGATCCTGAGCAAACTCTGGTGTCCATTGTGCTTTCAATTTTCTTGTCTTAGCAACAACTGCTTCAGATTTCAACTCTACATTGATTTCTGGAATAGCGATTGGTGTTCCTGCGTTAGAATCTTCAAAGTCTCCTCTTGTATTATCTTTAGGCTGTACGTGATATTTAACACCACCAGCAGCTGGTAAAGCATTTCCAGTAAGGTCAGCTTTTAATACAATAAAAGTTACGTTGTTTCCAGATACAGTAGTAAGTTCTGGGTAGTTAGTAATATCAGCAGAAGCAGATGTTAATCTAAAAGCTCTTACACCTTCAGCATCAAATCCTGTTGAACTTAAATCTACAGTAGCTTTTAAGAAGTTAGCTGGTGTTAAGTCAGCGTTATACCCTAAAGATGCAACAGTAGCAGCAGCAGAAGTAATAGACTCACCTGATGCAAGTCCAGATTTAATTGAGTAACCAAACTGGCCAGCTCCGTAAAGACCTCCAGAAGGATCAACATCTACTCCGATTTTAGTTCCTGCTTCAGAAACATTACCTTGCATGTTGTCTCCAGATGTTCTTCCATCCTTAGATGTTCCGTATTTGAAGTCTAAATAAAATACTAACCCAGAAGGCAAGTTCATTGGTTGTACAGAGACAAAGTCTTTAGAAGAGATTTGAGCGAATACTTTACGTACTAATGGTAAAGCTACTCCAGCCCATTGCTCGTTTCCAGCACCTGTAGCGCTAATTGCGCCTGTTCCTGTAGATGATTGTTCTGCTACGATTTGCTTAGCTTGATTTTCTAGCATGATTGACATAGTGTCAGCTTCTTTGCCATTTAATCCTTCAAGCAATCCTGAAGCAGACCATTTGTCAGACAAACGTTGAGCGTCTTCTTGTAACGCTTTGTATCCGTTTGCACTTTCTAATAGTGAATTTAATTCCATGATTGTTTTTTTTTAAAATTTAAAATTATTTAATAATACCAGCTAATTTTTGCATTCTTTTTACCGCACTTGATACTTCTGAGATAATTTCTGGTTTAGCAGAAGTTGTTCCAGTAGCTTTAGATGCCATTCCTAATTTGCTCTCGTTAACTTTCGGACTTTTTGTAGTCACCATGTTATCAGAAACAGTTTCGAAGACTAATTTAACTTCTTTTACCGTTTCAGCTTTGTCAAATGCTGCAATGATGTTAACTTTCTGTGATTCACTTAAGTTACTAGACTTAAACACTTTGTTAACATATAATAGTTTTGCGTTAAGAAGGTTAACTTCTTGTAGCTGAGATTGCAAAGTGTTGATAGTCTCTAAAGCTTCATTAAGTTCAGTATTAGATACTTCTTTAATTTCTTCTTTTTTAACTTCTTCTTCTGCTTCTTCAACTTCTTCAGTTACTTCTTCTTGTACCTCCTCATTAGATGCTGATTCTAATTCGGCTAATAGTTCGTCAAGATCAATTTCGTCATCTTCAGCTCCCATTTCCATGTCTTCCTCTTCAGGTGCCACTTCGTCTCCGCTGTCCATGTCTCCCATGTCCATCTCTTCTTCTCCACCGTCTCCCATTTCTTGAGAGATAATGTCACGAATAAGGTCTTTAAGGTCGGCCACTTCCATGTCCTTAACCTCTACTTCTTCTTCGTCTTCTGTTTCTTCTGCTTCGTCTTCAGATTCTTCTGAATCATCCTCAGCTTCTGGTTCAGCTTCTACTTCTTCTGCTTCTTCTACTTCGATTTCCTCCATAGCTCCTGCTTCTTTTTCTTCAGATTCGTACGTACCGTCTACATCTACTTCGTTTACTGCGTCTTCTTCGATGGATGCTTCATCCATTTCCTGTAGTTTTGCAGCTAACATGTCCTTTAAATGTGGAGTTAACGACTCTTCTAAAGCTTCTTTAGCATTAGCAATAGCGGCTTCTCTAATAGATTTGGCTTCAGCAATAGCTTGCTTGAATAAATCTTTGTTTGCCATTTTTAATAAGTTTGTTGATTTCTACGATTATTGCAATCGTAATAGGAAAGTTTTACAAATATAATACAGTATAAAGAACTGCATATTCCTATATAAATATATACCTTTTCCGGAAAACAAGAAAACCACCTAAAATTAGATGGTTAACTCTCCTGCCCGTCGGTAGCGTCCGAGGAATTATCTTACGAAATTAAGTCTTCTACAGCTCCTTTTATAAGAGTGCTAACTTCTGTTCCTTTAATTAATGCTTTAGCGCTGTATGCGGCTGCTGTAGCCCATTTAGTCTTTCTTAGCATCTGTACTGCTTCACCTCCTGCAGAGCCTGCCATACCAAATATGATTATAGCATATAGAATTTTAGTAATACCTTTTTTCTTAGCTTCATCTTTTGTAAATATACCAACTATACGTTTAATAGGAGCCATGAATGCATCTTCATTCTTATGAGTAAAGTTATACCACCATTCGGCGTTATTCATCATTCCTGGTTTATTATATTTCTTAGCAAGCCATTTAAACATCTTAGCTAGCATGTTTGCTATAGTATTCGAAACTAATATGTACCCTACTATGCTTATTATAGCTGCTTCGTTTACTTGTCCTTCTTTAGATTCAATATCTTCTTTATTAGATTCAAGTTCCTTTTCAACTGTCTGCGCTAGCTTCTTAGCCATTGCTTCCATTCCCGGTTCAACGGTGTTATCTTCTTCTTTTTCGAATAAAATGCTATATAATTTCATTAAGCTCTTAATATATCGTTAATAATAGTATCTAATCCGTTATACTTATTTGCTTTTTGTTTACCTTCCTGTAATGTAATAGGATTCATAAAAGCTCCATGAGTAGAAGGATTAGAAACAAAGTCCCAACATACTAATTCAAAGTCTGCTTGTACTTCTAAAGTTCCTTCGTTAGTCTGGTTAACAGATCCTGTACCTCTGGATGATATACCTATTGTATGTCCTGCTTTGATTATCTCTTTTACGATATTTCCTGCAGGTGTATTCAATAGCTCTACCCGTCCCATAAGGTCGTTTCCTTTCCACCATAACTCTTTTACTATGTGAGAGGCGTTCTTTAAGGAGACAATTGGAGATTCAGGGTGATCCAGCTCTCCGAATGCATTACCGTTCTGTACGAATTCTTGTATGTACTTTTTTGATTCTCTTTCTAATATAGCTTTGCTATAGGTACGACCATTTTGATTCTTAGCTACTGCTCTTTGCATAACACCTTCTACTTCATATACTCCCGGTCTCTCTTTAGATTCCTTAAGTAATGACTTAAACGGGGTTACTTCTATTAATAGTTGTGCCATGTTGATTTTAATTTAATGTACCGTTGACTGGTGCTGAGTAAACTGTTTGTTTTTCTTCTTCATCCATCTCTGTTCCTATGTTAGGAACTCCAACATCGTATCTATCAATTTCTCTTTTAGTTATTGTTTTTACTTTAGGTAGAACAACTTTCTTTATAAAGCCTCCTTTTACTACTGGTCTTAGATCTTGTTTAAAAGCTGATTCTAATGATGGTGCGATAAATGCTCCTATGTTAAGACCTTCTTCGTTTTTAAATTCAGATGTCTTACTAAATGTATCGGCTATTTTGTCACCAATCTTATCATAGAATTGCTCTATCTCTGTAACAATATTTTCTAATGAATTAACTACTGGTTTAACTCCTGGGAATGTTTCGTAACTTGTTCCCCAATCTGCTAATTTATTTGTAGCTGCTTCATTTACTATTCCTTCTTCTAATACTTTAGAAATAATTGACTTTAAGTTCTCTTTAACTAACTTCTCATCTTTATTTAATGCTTTTTTAATAGCACTATCTTTAGCATGTTTGTAATCGTCTCCATCTACATCTCCATCTCCATCAAGATCTTTACCTTTCTTTTCTTCTAAGTTCTCAACCATAAATTGAGTCTCTAAGTAACTAATTACGTCTTTTTTAGCGAATTCTATCATTCCAGGCTCTGTCATAGGTCCCATCTTCCATTCTTCCCAAGCTCTAATTAAGAAATTGACACCTTTGTCAAACATTGGTCCCATACTTTCTACATATCCACCTGTTTCGTAATCATTTTCTGTTACTACTTTTCCACCTTTAGTCTTCTTTCTTCTTCCTTCTGCTATTTTGCTGTTTGGTTTTCTACCGTACGTTTTAGATTTAAAAGCTGTTTCTTTAATTACGCCTTCTGCTAACTCTCTTGTAGGACTAACACCTTCGTTAAAACTTACTAAAGTCTTTTTAATTTCCTTTCTAAAGTTTCTTAAGTGGTCTAAAGCTTCTACCTTATCTTTTTCTTGTATTGCTTCTATTGCATAAGATAAGTGACTTGCTTCTGTATGGTAGTTAACATCTGTCATAGAGTCGAAGATTGCTTGAAGAGTATCAATAGGAGTGTTTAACCTAACTTTTAACCCTGCTTCTAACATACCTTCATAATCGAAGTCAGCTGTGAACATAGCTCCTGGTTTGTAAGGTTTAACTATGTCATCTTTTTGACCGTACTTCTCGATATCTTTCATCTCCTGGTCAGTCATTGCTTCTTCTACTTCTTCTTCATCAATTTCTATTTCCTGTACAAAGTCTGAGCCTGTTTCGTAGTTAACTGATTCATATTCGTTATAGTTCATCCATATGTCTTCAACATCTTCTGTATCTATATCTCCTGAGAATATATCGTCTTTATGTGTTCTTATGAATTCTAATGCTTGATCTGTACTAACTTTAAATCCTTTATCATCTCCTGTTATAGTTAAAGCATCAATGACTTTTCTCATTGCCATTTTCCTATCGTGATTAGAAGCTCTAACCCCATACTCTTTACCGTCATCTCCTATTTTAGTTTGACCTGGTTCGGTAGGTATTGGTTCTGCTTCTGATAGTTTTCCTTCTAAGTAAGCGTTTGTTATATCTCTATAATCGATTTCTTCTTCTTGTCCGTCTTGGTCAACTGCAAAAACAGTATCGTCATGCCACATAGCAGCATTGTCGTCGTTATTAGAGTTTGGATTGTATATTATTAATTCTCTTCCGTCTCTTAGTTGAATGAAAGCATCATCGGCACTTCCTAAAGCTTTTATTAGAGTGTCTTTAGTATAGTTTTCTTTTAATTCTACTTTTTTCATTCCGTTAAATGTGTCTACTTCTTTTCCTTTTGCGTACTCAACTGGTTTGTCATGCTTGTCTACTTTAGAAGACTCACCTGCCATTATGTTAAGGTAGTGTAAAGGGTCTTTAATCAGATTAGCTAATGCTTTATCTTTAGCCTTAGCTTGATCCTCCAGTGATACAGAGTCTTGGGACATTCTGCCCATTTCTTCTATTTCAATATCAGCACCTCGCCGTATAGCCTCATCTGATAAGTTATGATGCTTCAAAGCTTTTTCATCTGCTTTTTCAGAGATCATACCCTTACTTTTAAGAATTGATACAGTATCTTCAAATCCATTGAATTGAGATATTAAATTTGGCATAGCCATGCGAGCATCTCTTACGAATTGCGTTTTGTTAAACGTTTCGTTTAGTACTCCTCTATATTTTTCAGTTAACGTTTTCATCTAAGTAATCAAACATTTTAGTGTTATACGGTCGTTTTAAATTCTTCACTTGTTTAAAACCTAATTTTTCTGCTTGCTTGGTTGCTTTGTTCTTCTTAGTGCCCTTGCTAAAAGCATTAGGTGTTTGGAAAGCTCCAACTGCGCCAGTTGAATTAAGTTCTTCAATAACTTCTCTTACTGCTTTAATTAATATACTTTTTTTCATAGTTTACGCATTTCGTTAACTAAGTCATAGTACTGCATTAAATTAATAAGGTGGTTGTCATTTATCTTTTCAGTTTTCTTAAGAGTTTTAACACCCTTTAGTACTTCCTGTAATTTTATTTTTACTACTTCGTCTTTCACTTTAGATGCTAGCAACTGTACTTCCTTTCTAATCTTTCCGACTTCTTCGTTTACTAAGTTTCGTAGTCTAGTTGTAGAATCTACTGAAGTAATAAATTCCTTAAGTATATTTTTTTGCTCTGGTAAAAGTGTTGTATAGCTAGAGTTAAATTTCTCTAGTAAGATCTTATAAGTAAGTAAACGTAAATCTTTATCGTATTTAGCGTACTCTTCTATTAAGGTATCTTTTACTGATTCTTTATCTACTTTTGAAGATGTTAAATGTTCTAATACAGTTAATTTATTATTAACAAGAAAATTAGGATCTACTAAAGTATCATTGTTTTGAGCTTCTAATAAACAGTACAGCGCAGCTAGTGGAGTATAGTCCCTAACCTGAATTGCAAAGAAATCTTCTATATTGTACTGTTTCTTAATTTCTGATATAAGTCTATACTTCTGCTCTTTTAATGTCTGTTGACTTAATTTCCTAGAAATTTCAGTTATAGTTGAAATAACAGTTTCCGCTCTTGCTTCGCTTAAGCTATTGTTTTTAAGGATATACTCATAGAGTTTAAGCTCTTTTGCTAAAGCAGTGTGACCGCTAAAGTACTTCTTTAATATACTTACCGCAGCAGATTCATTCTGTGAGAGTGTATCGGCAGCAATCTGTTTAACTAGCAGTTCGTAGATTAAACCAGTATTTTTAAATTTCGAATGTTTTATCTTCATAATATACGGTTACTATATATAAATATGGGTTAGTCTTCTAAATCTTTAAGTTGTGACTCATCTAATAGTTTAGATTCACGTTCTTTTTTATTCTCAAAGACCATTTCCTTCTTCTCATTAAAGGAATCCTTAATTTGATGATATATAGTTTGTGCTTTTGTTGTGTTAGTTTCTTCTATATTTTCAGATACATTTTCATTGTCAGAGTCAAATCCTCCGTGCATACCGTGAACTCCTAAAGGATCTCTTCCTCCTGGGGCAGCATTGGTTCCGTAGACTGACATTTTCTCTTTTGGTCTTCCTCCTTTTGCTGCTTTTTCATCATACCCTGGAGGTACATTGCCTGAGCCTTTCTCTGTAGCTGTAGCTCTTCTACCGTACATAGATGCTAAATCATGAGGGGTACCGTAAGATCTACCGGATGATGCAGGATCGTTTCCTTCTGCTTCTACTTGTGCAATTCTAAAGGTCCTCTTAGCATCTTCTCTAACTAAGTCTCTCATCTCATTATACTTATCTTCTGATAAATTAAAGATATGGTCGTAAATATAGTCAGTAGAGAACATTTTAGATTCTTTCATCTGACTAGCTAGGTCAATTTTTTCTTTAAGTAGTGCAACTTTTTCTTGTTCGTATATTACTGAAGGATTGGTTAACTTGATTTCAAAATTAGTTAAGCTTTCTCCTGTAAATCCTTGAGTGTATAAATGTACTAATGCTATTTTTGTTAATTCAGATTCTACTATCTTCTGTATTCTCTCTACTGTTCTTGCGAATCTAATGTCTTCTGCTGCTAAAGTAGCTTTACCACTTAGGTCCCCTTCATAGCCGAAGTATGCCTTAGGTATCTTTAATGCCGCAAATAACTTAGCTTGAAGGTACTGTATGTCGTTAGTACCGTCATATTCCAACCCTTTGGTTGTTTCTATTCTTGTTGATGCATCTCCACCCCTAACTGGTACGTAGAAGTCTTCCATCATATTCTGCATATTAAACTTCAGATTGTATTGCCCTGTCTTAGAGTCTACAAATGGAGTTTTCTTCATAGTATTAATAGTCTTTTGCATAAACTGATCAACCTCTGCTGGAGGTATAGAACCAACGTTTACGAAGAATGTCCTCTTTTCTGGTGCTCTCATTATACGGTGTATAAGCATCGCATCTTCCATAAGAGTTAATTGTTTAAATATCTTTCTAGCTGGTTCGATGAATGATCTACCGTATGGTAAATAAGCATGATCTGATATTAATCTAAAGTGTGCTACCTCGTAGTTGTCTAAAGCAATAATTTTGCTATTTTGTGAAGGAATATAGTTAGGATCTTGAGTAGATGCTAAACCATCAGGGTTGATAGTGAACTGTACTTCTGAAGGCTTTTCAGGATCTACTCCTTCATGACGTGCCATATTATAGACTGTGTAAGGAAGTACGTTATATACTCCAAACTTTTCTGCTATTTCTAATTTTAAGAAGTAATCTCCATGCTTACACATTCCTCTAACCCATGACCATAAGTTAAACTCAATGTTTAAAACATCGTAAAATAGATTATACAGTACTCTCTGTAAGTTTTCATCTGAGGATTTAACAGCTAAAACTTCTCCCATATCATTCTTTAGGGTAGCTTCATCTGCTAATATATCTAGTGCAGAAGCTATTATAGGATCGGTGTCCATTGCTTCATAATCAGAATATAACTGTACTCTTAGTGTTTGGTAATTTAATACGGGATTAAATATATTCTTATTATTATGAATATGTAATCTTGAAAATCTATCAATCAGAGAGTTGGTTTCAAAGTTACCTGTTGTCTGTATCTGATTTATATCAGCTACCTTAAGCTCTCTTCCTCCGATGTTTCTAATAATTACATCAGAAGAGAAAAGTCTCTGTAGTCTTGGAAATAGTGATTTATCTGCCATTCAATGAATATTTTAATTCAGTATATATTATAAATAGCACCTTTATAATAACCAAGATATATCTTCTTGTTCACCAGTGCCGTTATCCATAAGATACGGATTATTTTGTTGTTCTCCAACTGTTTTCATGATTCCTTTGTTCTGAGCATTTAGGTTATGAAAAGATGATAACTGTGCTCTAGCTAAGTCTAATCCTTGTTGTCTCATCCTTAATGCAGTATCTCTTACATATAGTGCAGTTGCACAAGAGATAAGCAAATCATCATTGTAGTTTGTTTGGGCTTGAGGTTTACCGTTCTTCCATACAAAGACTCTCATTTCACCTATTAGCCTTTTTGACTGTATAGTAACTCCTTTTTCACGTATATACTCAATCATCTTAGCGATAACGAGGGGTCTAGTTCTAACGGACATTGTAAAACCAGGTACAAGTTTATCTCTTTCAAATTTACTCATATAAGATTCTACTGTTTCTGTACTTGATGTAGAGCTATAGTATAAATTCTTATATTCCCGTGTTATTATCTGTTCTATAGTAGCCCAACCTATATTTGCGTTTTCACATACTAAAAGTGCATCATTGTATTCTGATGCTATACCTACAAGTACATTTCCGAATTCTTTAGGAGATATCTTACCTTTATATTCCCCAACCTGAACTGCATTTTCTATATCAAATACATGGAATGCAGAATAATCCGCCGAATCTCCTCTGGCGACATCTGCTACTACCATATAGGATTTAGTGAAGTCAACTCCTTCCCATATCCATAAGTTACCGTCAACCCCTCTTCTCTCAAGAGGATCTTTTAAGTATGTTTGTTCGTAAAATAACATATCATCTGGTTCGAATACAGTATCTCCAGAAGCTAAGAAATCACAGTCACACTCTTGTCCTGCCATACGAGGGCCTAGATCTCTATCTTGTTGATCTCTCCAGGTTTGGTTTCTCTCAGGGTGCACAGTCCAGGGTAATCTTACTGGTAAAAATGAGTTTTCACCTGATTCAGCTTTATCCCATGTTTGGTGAAACCAGTTTCCAATACCGTTAGGTGTTGATAATGCCATACACTGTCCACCGGTTGCTAGGGTTTGCTGTGCAGCTGTAAACGTTTCTTCAATGTTATCAATAAAGGCTGCTTCATCGATAAGCAGTAGTGATACTGCCTCAGATCTTGCTGCATCGGCATTAGAAGATTTAGCTGTGATTTTAGATCCATTTTTTAGTCTAAGGGATAATTTGTTTTTCTCTACTGCAGGTAATTTTAACCATTTAGGTAGTTGATCATACATAAACATTGTCTTAGAAACTAGGTTACGTGCTGTTGCTTGTGTAGTTGCTAGTGCTAAAACGTTTTTATCTTTATGGAATAACATTAACCATAATGAGTATCCTGCAGCTAAAGTAGAGATACCTAGCTGTCTAGATTTTAAAGTAATAAGAAATTGATTATCTCTAAAGAGATGTAACACCTTACCTTGAAAAGGGTATAGGTTAAATAGTATACGACCTCTAGTAGGATGCTGTATGTAACAGTATTTCTTCATGAAGTACTCCGGATCTTTCGCACACTTGATATA
>TARA_B110000090_G_scaffold37408_1_pt1 | contig 10308 bp, 13 predicted proteins | sample TARA_B110000090 | Tara Oceans TARA_B110000090 (sample SAMEA4397239) | marine metagenome | biome: Polar Biome; feature: [SRF] surface water layer (ENVO:00010504); material: water (ENVO:00002006), including particulate matter (ENVO:01000060) such as... | depth 5 m
ACCGAATTAAGTTAATTGTTTGTACCTTGTGTTTTTGCGTCGCAGACACGTAATATAACGCCCAAATAAGTGGCGCGTCTTTTGCGTACGGCAACCGAATGGAGCGAACTTAATTGGCTTATTAAGTGCTGATATACAGCATGTATTCTTCATGTGCATCACTGTCTATTCCAACCTCACGATTACCACCATAAAGACGATCGTTTCGATCTTTGCGAGGGCCTCAGACCCAATAATAGCCGCCCGACTCAACTTCAAAGTAATTTTCTTTAAAGCCACTAACCGTAGGACTTTGAAACTTTTTGCCTCTATAGTAAAGAGTTTTTCGTGATTTCGAAAAATAAATTCGGCCAATACGAGTTTCACCTTCTAGATCTTCTGATTTGTCTTCGATATACATTACCTTTGATTAAGACGATTTAAATCGACTGGAAGCTCTTCGCCCTCGAAATCTCGCTCCTCCTGCTTTGCTTGATGTCTTTTCATATTTTTTTCACTTAACGCTTTAATTAGCCGCCGCATTAGCGGTCGGCTGGATTAGCTTGTTAGATGTGTCACAACTTTTATTAAGAAGCCATTCATTATATTTGCCTTTAATTTCTGAAAGCTTATTTTTTGCACGAACACACTCATCTTTAAGCTCAAATCCTGAGTAAAATAATGGTGATAGCTTACTTAGTGTGTCATTAACGTAAGCGCCTAACCAACTACACCCTTGCATATTAAAAAAGCCTACATAGAAGCACGCTATTGCGAACAGTATTAAATCACTGAAGACGAACTAAAATGGCTAGCCGAACGAGTCATCATATTAAAAACGCTAACGGAACGTTTATGTGTGGATCATATTCAGCAATTATAAACATTTGGTTGACGACTAGTTCAAGCCTAATAAATAATTGGGATTAACAAAAAATCACTAAAAATCAGAACCTTAACTAAACCAGACCCCCAACTCTGCATTACATCAGCATGCGCTAAACGGTATTCAATCAATGCTCTAAGAGTAAGTTAACGTAGGTACTCAAAAATACCTTTACAAAGGGGATTACAATTAGTTAGAATCAAACCTCATTATGTTATGTTATAACATAACACTAAATTAAATTTAAACTACAGTCCTAGAGAAGAGCATACGCCTATGAATTTGATTAGCCGTACCCCATCAGCCAAACAACCATCGGTGATCGCACTTAACAAGTCCGCGAAAACGCCTTTTTCAACACCGGCTCATCTAAAAGTAGATGCTGTGGCTTGGGGAATACTTAAACCCCTGTCTTTCGAATTATTACCGGGTAAAGTACTGGGTGTGGTGGGCGCCAATGGTGCGGGGAAATCTACACTACTCAAGTTATTGTATCGTTTGCATAAACCTAAATACGGTAAGATTTACGTTGATAATCAAGAGCTACATAAGTTACCCGGCCAGCACGCCGCTCGCTTGGTTGCTGCTGTAGTACAAGAACAGCCTGCCGAATTTTCTTTAAATGTATTAGATATTATTAAACTTGGCTTACTCCCTTATGGCGGTAGTTTGTCGCAACCTAATCAGCAAGACCAACGTCTTATTGATTGGGTGTTAGAAATCTTTTCGCTCGCTCATCTTACTTCTCGGCAGTGTTCCGAACTTTCTGGCGGCGAACGTCAGCGTGTCATGATTGCTCGCGCCCTAGTCCAGCGTCCAAAGTTACTCATACTCGATGAGCCAACCAACCATCTTGATATTCGCCACCAATTAGAAGTATTACGACTACTAAAACAAATGAATATTACGGTAGTCGTGGCACTGCACGATTTAAATCTTGCGCATGGTTTTACCGACGATGTATTAATACTCAATCAAGGGCTTGCGGTTGCCCATGGCCCAACACAAGACATGTTGAATACCGTCAGTATCAATCAAGCATTTGCTATCCGAGCTGCACGCCAAGATAAAGATGACTTTTTTACCTTTTCTCTACCTAATAACTGTCAAGTTTTTGCCTAAGGAATCCCTATGTTACGTTCAATTATCACTCCCATACTTTTCGCTGCTATGAGTGTTCAAACATTAGCCTCACCTGTCACTGTTGAAAGCTGTAATAGGCAAGTCACCTTCGATAAGGTACCTACCCGAGCGGCCTCTAACGATGTTAACTTAACTGAAATGATGCTCGTTTTAGGCTTGGAAGATCATATGGTTGGCTATACCGGGATCTCCGGCTGGAACAAATTAGATGCCAAAATGCGAGAAAGCGTAGCTGAATTACCAGAATTATCTCCCCGTTATCCCACTAAAGAAGTATTGATTGGTGCTGACCTAGATTTTTGGTTTGCTGGTTGGAATTACGGTATGCGCGTTGGCGGCGAAGTCACACCAGAAACCTTAGCTGCGTTTGATATTGCCGTCTATGAATTAACCGAAAGTTGTGTGCATATCATGCCACGTAAAAATATTAGCATGGCGGATATGTATAACGATATTCGTAACCTAGGCATTATTTTTAAAGTAGAAGACCGGGCAGAAAAACTCATTGCCGATTGGAAAACACAATTAATCGATATTAAAACCTCTATTTCGGGCAGCTCAACACCCCAAGTATTTATTTATGATAGTGGTGAAGATAGCCCGTTTACTGCGGGTAAATATGCCATGCCAACCGCCATGATAGAAGCCGCTGGCGGTAAAAATATTATGGATGACATAGATAGTTCTTGGACAAAAGTCGCCTGGGAACCCGTAATTGATCGTAACCCTGAGGTCATTGTGATTGTGAATTATGGCAAAGTCACGGCTGAACAAAAAATAGCATTTTTAAAACAACAACCTGCGTTATCGAGCATGGATGCCGTGATAAATAATCGTTTCGTGGTATTGGAATATGTTGAAGCCACTCCCGGCCCTCGTAATATCGACGCGATAAAAAAATTAGCTAAAGCTTTTCATAACAAATAGCGTTGATGAGGAATAGTCTTAATAAAAAAGAGGCTTTATTGAACATCAACGTAATAGAACATCAATGCTATGAAGAATAAACTCGCATCAAATATAATGATCAGTGGTTGGCTTATTGGCGGTGTTGTTCTTATTTTTTCGATCTCTATTGCTGTCAGTGTAGGCTCTATTTCCATCCCCCTTACACATGTATGGGGGATTATTAGCCATCATCTTCATCTTGCAGATATAGAACCCACATGGAGTCGTGGGCAGGCTGCCATTGTATGGCAAGTTCGATTACCAAGAGCACTACTAGCGGCAATGGTCGGGGCAGGTTTAGCCTTGGTAGGAGCCGCGTTACAAGCGGTTACTCGCAATCCCTTATCAGACCCTCACCTGTTGGGGATATCTTCTGGGGCCGCTTTTGGAGCAGTGCTGGCCTTGCTACATACCGGACTATTTTTAGGCGCACTGACCGTGCCTTTGTTTGCTTTTATCGGCGCACTGCTAGCGGCCAGTATTGTATTGTTAATTTTATCTAACACAACAGATGTTAGCGCCAACCGCTTAATACTCACGGGTGTTGCCGTGTCTTTTATATTAATGGGATTGGCCAATGGTTTGATATTTTTAGGCGATCCTAAAGCCTCTCATACTGCAGTATTTTGGATGCTCGGTGGTCTAGGTCTTGCCACATGGGACATGCTAGCTTGGCCATTAATCATTTTAGTGGGCGCGAGTATTTGGTTTTTATCAATAAGTAATACTCTTAATGCCATTATGGTAGGTGATGAAACTGCCCTAACCTTAGGTATTTCTCCACGAAAAAATCGGATCTATGTGTTTATTGTATCCTCACTGATTACTGGAATAATGGTAGCATTTTCTGGAATTATCGGTTTTGTAGGGTTGATTATCCCGCATATATCACGACTCATTATTGGCGGTAATAACGTCAAAGTAATACCTGCTTCAATGCTGATTGGCGCCATTTTTTTAGTCTGGGCCGACATTCTAGCCAGAACACTGATTCAACCAGAAGACTTGCCTATTGGAATTATTACTGGTCTTGTGGGTGGTGGGTTTTTCTTATGGCTGTTAAATAGATCTCAGGAACATTAACGTAAGCGATGTATGGACTCCACCAGTCCACTTACGTAGGCTGGTGTCGACAAAAACTAAGGAGGCCATACCATGAACAATTCTAACGAGAATAATCGGGGTCAGATAAGCATTGGAATAATCGGGGTGAATAATCGGGGTCAGATAAGCATTAACAGAATTAAGTAATTAAACCCTTATCTAACCCAAATGTTGCTACCATCAACCTCCCGCCCCAATGAAGACTGCCCCATGGCTAGAGATACCCAATTACACCCTCGCAATCAACACCGAGACGGTTATGATTTTACTCAGCTAGCGGCACAGTCGCCCGAGCTAAAGGCTTTTATTGTGAGCCACCCTGCGGGGCAGACGACGATCGATTTTAACAACGAGCAAGCGGTTCGTGCTCTTAATCGGGCTCTGCTAAAAACACACTATAAGATTAATTTTTGGGACATTCCGGCAAACTATTTGTGCCCACCCATCCCCGGTCGTGTGGACTATATTCATTATTTGGCAGATTTACTGGCCAGTGATAATAAGCAGACCATTCCGCGTGGGCGTGATATCAAAGTCTTAGATATTGGTACCGGCGCTAATTTGGTTTATCCGCTAACAGGCCAAAGTGAGTACAGCTGGCACTTCACAGGTGTGGATATAGACCCAGTGTCAATTAATGTAGCTAAGCAACTGTGCCAATTTAATAAGTTAAAAATAAACCTTAAGCTACAAAAAAAACGCAAGCATATTTTTAAAGGCGTGATAGAGCCTAGTGATTTTTTTCACCTAACATTGTGCAACCCACCTTTTCACGCATCGCCTGAAGCGGCAAATAAAGGCACCCAGCGCAAATGGAAAAATCTAGGTAAAGGGCCGTCGAATAAACTTAATTTTGGCGGCCAGAACACCGAACTTTGGTGTCCCGGTGGTGAGATGCAGTTTATTGCTAACATGATCGAGCAGAGTATTGAGTTTGCCGATCAGTGTTTATGGTTTAGTTCGCTGGTATCCAAGAAAGATAACCTTAAGCCACTGTGTAAGCTATTAGAAAAAGCCAAGGTTGCTGAACGTAAAGTCATCGACATGGCGCAAGGGAAAAAAGTGAGCCGTTTTATTGCTTGGACTTTTATTGAAAAAAATCAGCGACGTTTGTAAGTAAAAAGTTCAGCTAGTGCCTTTATTGTGTTTCTGCCAACTACTGCTTTAGCCACTGAAGAAATATTGTAATATTAGGCTGTTTTTCTTTATCGCAGACAAAGCAATAATATAGTTGGCTAAAATAAGCGACGAAAGAGCAAATAGCCAACTGGTATTTGGCCTACTTGAATGGTTTGCTATAGTCACTTTGCAAAGCCTTCTCTAGTTGCCACTCACTCTTTTGAGAGCCACCACAAACATCTCCTTCTTTTTTTCCGATAAGCCAACGTTTAAGATATTCAGTTCTGTGAAGAGTGAGTTGAGCATTAAAACCAGACGCACACATTGAAAAAGAAGAGCCATAATACTTTGGCACCTCGGTGTATGGGTATTCTAACTTAAAGTTTGCATTACGTAATTTAATCCAAGCTAGTTGAGATTCTTTAAGCTTAGATAAAAGAACTTTATCATCTTTATAGATTTCACGAATTTTTTGATACACACGAGTTAATTCTGCATCTGCTGCTTTATACCGTATTCCAGCACATTGATTCATAGATGACTGTGTCATTGCCGTTTCAATACATGAAGATCCACTATTTGCCGAAGAAAAAAATGGTAAAATAACAATGAATAATAAAGTGACTTTAATGTTCAATTGAAACTCCTGTGAATATAACGCCCAAATAACAGGCTAAGTAATGGTTGGCTAAAATTGTGACGCGAAGCGAAACGTAGCCAACTATTTCGTGTCCTTGTTGATTTTCTTGTTAGCTTTCGTTGTGCTCTACAATAAATCTAGCTCTTTCGTATAGCTCATCAAAGGTGATTATTTCAGGACTTATGGTATTTTTACGAAATAATTCAAATGATCTAAGCTGAAAGGATCACGGGTTGATTTTGCAGCAATACTCGTGCAAACAAGCAGCGTTGCAGTTGCCCACCGGACAGCGTATTAATCATCCGGTGCTCAAAACCCTGTAAACCGACCACTGCGATAGCATCTACGCATTGCTTATGTTGCAACCCGCTCAGCGATTTAGAAAAGCCAAGTTTGGCCCATAAGCCCATGACGACTAGTTCAAATACAGTAAGAGGGAAACTGTTATCTAACTGAGCTTGCTGCGGCAGATAAGCTACTGTATTTGGGCATAGGCCTTCAATACTGCCTTCATTTATGGCTGTTAGCCCAGCCATGGCATTCAACAAAGTCGATTTACCTGCGCCGTTTGGGCCTACTATGGCCAGCCAGTCACCTTGAGCGATCGTGGCGGTTAGATGGTGCACCGCAGGATGTCGTTCGTAGGCAAGCGTGAGATTGTTAAGTCAAGTACTCATGATGAATAGGTCATTCCTACTACTAGTGCCCACATGATCATGCTCAAGCCGATTGCCAAACCTATGCGACTGAAGACACTCCAATACAGCAGAGGGTTTGGCAGCATGACCTTGAGCTTCTTCACGCTTGTTCACCTGGAGAGGTGGACTCAAGCAATCGATGTAGATTATTCCGCATGACTAAGCCGTACTCGCCGAACAATTATTGCATAAGCATTGCAGCTCCAACTTTGAATTCGTAAGCCTGTAACCTACTTTATCCACGAGTTTACCCAATTCATCAATGATGCCTTTTGAGACTGCGATTTCCTTTGTGCTTTGACATTTACCACAGATTAAAAACTGAGTTATCTCTTGTGAGCAACCCCCTAATATATGCGAACACGCAACGTATTTGTTGGCTGAGCTCAGCTTATGCACTAGGCTCTCTGTTTCGAGAAATTCTAAAATGCGATACACAGACATTGTCGGCATGGATTTTTCAGATACCTTGTTGTAGGCATCGGTAATTTCGTAGGCAGATAACGGTGTGCTAGATTCCAGCAAGTGTTCCAAAACGTGTTTGCGCTTTTCAGTCAAACGCCCTCCAGAACGAGCACAAATATCCTTTGCTTTACAAATAATATGACTTAATTGCTGAGTATCCATATGGGGCCACCTATTTTATAATACATATTTATCGTGAGCTGTTTATCCGCACGATGTCATTGAGCATGATTAAGAGCCCAATATTACCTGGATTTTAGGCACCTTACTTTAATCCTAAACTTGCTAAATCACCCGAACTTTGAGCAGATGCGTGTAATTTAAAATTTTTATTAGCGGAGCGATCAGACTGTTCTTCGCGGCGGGTCGGCTGAGAGTCACCCTCACCAGTGGCTATTTCGAGTGGTGGCACACGTCCTAATATGCTCGCCTGTAACAGCCTTGGGCGTGTTTTTCTTGGCATGAACCCGTCTGGGATATCGAGGTATAGCGCGATGCACTCAACAATATCACTTGCGCTTTTCTCGGGATCTTGATCACCAAACAGATAGCTCCACGCGCCGGCTGATGAGAGTGCAATTGCACAAGGACGCCGACATAAGCTAAGACACTCAGCAGGCCTAACCTCTACATGGTCACCCAAAGTGCTTTCATTAAGCATTGCACGAAGCGCCTGATAGAGTTTAAAACCAGCACGACTTTCAATTGGCTCACGCACCGAACCAGCTGCCCTACATGAAGTGCATACATGAAGCACACTCGAGCGAGCGCTGTCATTCGATGTTTGAGACTCTTTAATCTCAGGCGAAGTCGTTTCACTCATGTTGATCCATTTGTGATGTGAAGCGGTTGAATAAGTATCATTGGTTGTTTGTGCATTAAAGTGTCTTTGAGTTTAATTTCTATAATCCAAGAAAGATATGTTATATCATAGCATAACATTTGAAAATATAAATTTTAAACACAAGGCCTGAAATCAGATGACTCATTCCGTCGTTATTAAAAATGCACTGATCGTAAATGAAGGAACGATCAAAGAATCTGACCTGAGAATTCGAGGGCGGTACATAGACTGTATTAGCTCAGAGATAAATGCCTCACAAGGTGATCAAATTATAGAAGCACGCGGGCAATATCTATTACCAGGTATGATTGATGATCAAGTACACTTTCGCGAGCCGGGCTTAACGCATAAAGGCACTATTGCCAGTGAGTCTCGTGCGGCGGTTGCTGGTGGCATTACCAGTTATATGGAAATGCCGAATGTCAATCCGGCCACCACATCAATTGATGCTTTAGAGAATAAGTTTGTAATAGCGGCGCAAAGCTCCATGGCTAACTATTCCTTTTATCTGGGTGCAACAGAAAATAATCTTGATCAAATCAAACTTCTGAATCCACAAAAACACTGTGGTGTGAAGGTTTTTATGGGGGCATCTACCGGTGATTTACTAGTTGAGAACCCTAAGGCACTCGACGCTATTTTTTGTGAAAGCCCAGTATTGATTGTGACTCATTGCGAAAGCAGCCCAATTATTCAGCAAAACCTTGCAAAAATAAGTCGTTCAGGAAGGATTCCAACCATATTGGATCATCCAATAATAAGGGATACAGCAGCATGCTTTGCTTCGTCATCTTATGCAGTAAGCCTCGCAAAAAAATACCGCAGTCAGTTACATGTACTGCATATCACTACAGAAAAAGAACTGAGTTTGTTTGAGACTGGGACAATTGAAGGCAAACACATCACAGCAGAAGCGTGTGTACATCACCTTTGGTTCAGTGATCAAGACTACCAGCGGTTGGGAAATTTAATTAAATGCAACCCCTCGATTAAGTCATCAAAAGACCGTGATGCATTGATAAAAGCCTTACACACCAATCAAATCGACATTATTGCGACTGATCATGCACCGCACACTTTGGAAGAAAAACAGCAGGACTATAACCAAGCACCGGCCGGTTTACCTTTAGTGGAACACGCTTTGTTAAGTTTATTGGAGGCCGTCAAAGACAAACGCTTGAGTATAGAACTTGTTATTGAAAAGATTGCCCATAACCCAGCGAAGCGTTATGCGATAAATAATCGCGGTTTTATTCGTGAAGGTTACTACGCCGATCTAGTGTTAGTGGATATGAACCAGACCACTACTGTAAGCAACAAAAACACGCATTATCACTGTGGCTGGACGCCGTTTCATAACCATCAATTTTCTTCAAGCATTCAAAGCACATGGGTAAATGGTCAGCAAGTATTTAACGGCCAGCAAGTGATTCAGCAACCAGTGCCCTCCAAACGCCTTACCTTCAACCGATAAACGAGATAAAAAACAATGTTAATGAATACGCTACCGGATATCGCTTGTGAATTAAAAGCAGAAACCTCATCGCCTTTACAATGGGTAGGCATGGAAGAGATTGCCGTTCCCATTTCAGTACGTTTATCGAGCAACAAATTACAAACCATACCCGCAAAAGCCAATGTGTTTGTTAGCCTAGATACACCGGATGCAAAAGGCATTCACATGTCACGATTACATAAAACAATTAATAAATTAGCTGAACTTGAATGCAATAAAGACAATGTAGAGCACTTACTCAATTCACTCATTGAATCTCAGTTAGGTATTTCTCATCAATCAAAGATAGAACTTACATTTGATTTGATGTTAAACAAACCTGCATTACTTAGTGATGAGAGTGGCTATCAGTCATACCCTGTGACACTTAAGGCTGAAAAAAGTGATCAAGGCTTACACTGTCAATTTGCGATCACGATACCCTATTCCAGCACATGCCCTTGCTCGGCATCTCTGGCTCGCCAATTGTATGCAAGTGCAATTGACGAAGAGTTTCCAGGTTTAGCGATTGATAAGGCTACCCTAATGCAATGGGTTCAATCTGAATCTGGTTCAGTCGCAACGCCACACAGTCAACGTTCTTATGCTTATCTTCATTTTTCATTAGGCAACAACGATTGGCCTGATTTGTCATGGTTCATCTTGGAACTAGAAAAAGCAATTGGTACGCCAGTACAAACGGCCGTCAAGCGCAGCGATGAACAAGCATTTGCAAAACTAAACGCCGAAAATTTGATGTTCTGTGAGGATGCCGCACGAAGAATTAAGTCAGCACTTGAGCAGGCTAGTTTTGTGAATGATTACTGGTTTAAAGTCGAGCATCAAGAGAGTCTTCATGCGCATAATGCGGTTGTAATTGACCAGAAGAAAAAATAATAAGTTAAGAATATTGAGAGTTTCATTTTATAATATGAGTAAAAAATATATGAGATAGATTGCACCAGACCATTTGATCATATTAAAAGC
>TARA_B110000090_G_scaffold204519_1_pt1 | contig 10257 bp, 10 predicted proteins | sample TARA_B110000090 | Tara Oceans TARA_B110000090 (sample SAMEA4397239) | marine metagenome | biome: Polar Biome; feature: [SRF] surface water layer (ENVO:00010504); material: water (ENVO:00002006), including particulate matter (ENVO:01000060) such as... | depth 5 m
CCTAACGAAGTTCGTGCTCGTCTCGATATGAACCCACGCGATGGCGGTGATGACTTTGTGTCTGACTCCAACAATTTAACTTTCGGCGATGCTGACGAAGAAGAGTCGCCGACACCCGAACAACCCCAAACAGAAGAAGAAATTAGCGAGGATTATGATGAACAAGGTATTTAAACTTGAAGGTGTAAAGATTTATGACACCGAAAATGATGAAAGAAAATTTACCGGTTATGCCTCTACGTTTGGTAACTTAGACCGCGTCGGTGATGTTGTTGACTCTGGTGCTTTCCAAAAAAGCCTGGGCTTGCATAAAAGCGATGGCACTATGCCCGCTATGCTTTTGCACCACGACCTTAAACGTCCTATAGGACGCTGGACTTCAATGACTGAAGACTCTAAAGGACTATCGGTCGAAGGTATTTTAACACAAGGTGTCCAGGACGCTGACGAAGCTTATGCGCTTCTCAAGTCAGGTGCAATTGCTAGTATGTCTATTGGCTACCGGGTAAAGGATGAAACCTATGATCCTCAAACCAAGTCAAACCATTTAAAAGAGATTGAGCTACATGAAGTTAGTCTCGTCACTATTCCCGCCAACCAATCTGCAATAGTTTCGGCTGTGAAAGATGCGGACGGCGAGTTAAACATTAGAGAACTAGAAATAGTCTTGCGTGATGCAGGGTTGTCTCGAAAAGAAGCCAAGACCGTCTTAGCTGCCGGTGCAAAAGCTTTGTTGTCTGATGAAACCCCCGAGTTAGTTGAAGAAGTGAAAAGTGAGCGTGATGCTGAACTTGAAGCTCGACAACTGCGACTCAGAGCGTTGATGGACACAATCCACAACATAAAATCTTAACCCAAATAGGAAACTCTCATGTCAGAGAAAGTACTAGATGACGTTCAAGCTGAAGTCAAAGATGTTGATCTTGAGTCTGTAGAAAAGGCAGTTGAAGAACTAGCCGAGCAGAACAAGTCAGTCGTAGCTGAAAACGAATCACTTAAATCAGAAGCTGAAGTAGCTACAAAAGAAATGGCAGAAGTAAAAGCAAATCTCGAAGAGATTATGGCTAAGAATGCTGCTCCCGCGATTATCACTTCCACTAAAGAGAACGATAGAATGGAAAGCAAAGACTTATTTAAAACCTTCCTACAAGAAGGCATGGACGGACTCCGTCAAAAAGGCACTACCTTAAACATCAGCACTAACGACGAAGGTGGATACGCTCTGCCAGAAGAGTTACGTCAAGAAATTATTAAGCTTGAGAAAGAAGTATCTCCATTACGTCAGGTATGTTCAGTAGCATCTGCTGCTACTACTGATGTGAAGCAGTTGGTTGGTATCGGTGACGCAGCATCGGGCTGGGTTGGTGAAACTACTGCTCGTGGCGCTACTGGCTCACCAGAGCTTGCACAACGTACTGCCACCTTCGGTGAAGTATATGCTCGACCACAGGTCTATCAGCACATGCTTGAAGATGCGTTCTTCGGTGTAGAAGATTGGTTGACCGGTGAAGTTGCTCGTCAATTTGCTGAAGCTGAAGGCGATGCTTTCCTTTCTGGCAATGGCACCAACAAGCCAGTTGGAATCTTGAATGGTCTTACGCTGAACGCGGACGGCGCTGCTAACGACACTACTGGTGTCTATGAAGTGCTTAACTCTGGAACTAACAACGCTCTGGCTGCTAACGACGCTGGAACGATTGAGTTCTTACGCTCTGTTGTACGTTCTGTCAAAACTGGCTACCTCGGTGGCTCAAGCTGGATGATGAACCGTGCGACGCATAATGCTCTTTTGAACCTCAAAGACGGCGACAGCAACTACTACATGCAACGTGACATCAGCAACGCTGGTTCAACTAGTTTGTTCGGGTATAACATTGTTATTAATGAAGATTTGGCCGACGTAGACGCAGCAGCTCACTCTGCTCCGATCATCTTTGGTGATTTCTCTCGTGCATTCCAGATTGTTGATCGAGTCGGTATTTCTATGCTACGTGACCCATACACTACTCCTGGTTCAGTTATGTTCTACACCCGTAAGCGTGTAGGTTCTATGGTGCTTGACGCCTCTGCACTGAAAATTGTTGGCGTTACACACGCTTAATAAATACAGGTATTAACTGCCTTACTTTACAAAGGAGATCACTATGTCAGACCCAGTAACCTTAGCTGAAACGAGACTACATTTGCGTTTGGCTAGTGATCTCAGCAGTGATGAGAATGCTGAAATTACCCGAATGATTTCGGTAGCGACGGAGTATTGTGAAAATTTCTGTAACAGGTCATTTACCACAAAAACCCGTACTGCCGTTTTCGATGATTTTCCGGTTTCTTGGAACCGTAAAAATCTAGGACTTCATTTGCCTATGGGTAAAGTCAGCAGTATCACCAGTGTTGTGTACTACACCAATACTTTTGTTAGTACTACTTTGGCGGCGTCAAAATATCGTTTAGTCGGCGCGTCTGATCGGGCACATCTCTATCCAGCAATGGGTGAAGTGTGGCCGTCGGATGTTGCTTGCGAACCCGAGCATATTGTCGTCACTTATGTAGTCGACGGAACAGCCAGTGTACCCACCTCTGTAAAACAGGCAATTCTTCTAGTTGTTGGAAGTCTTTATGAGTATCGCGAAGACGGCGTAATTGATAACGCTGGACTTGCTTTAGTTAAAGCTCCAAAAGGCGCTGACGATCTTCTCTCACCTTACCGATTACGCATAGCGTAAGGAGTTTATATGAGAAATGGATCACTTAGACACACAGCTACTTTTTATGAGCGGTCAGCTAGTCCTGACGCATATGGCGCTTTGGATCACACCTTTTCGGCTAACTCAACCACACGTAAATGTTCAATAAAACAAAGAACCTTTCGTGAGCGAAAAGAGAATGATCAACTGGTGTCACGCATTGAATTTGAGCTTCAGTTCCACTATGTCCCCTCTCTTGAGTTAATAAACCCAGGCGCTGAGATACAGGTGGCTGGTCGAAGGCTCGAAGTCATAAGTTCATCAGACCCAGACGGGAAACGTAAGCGGGTCGTAATATACGCGGAGGATGTAAGATGATTGATCAATCTCTTCGCTCATTACTTTTAGCGGATAGCACCATCACTGCGCTAATTGCATCTGCCGGTGTGTACCCACAAAAGTTACCCCAAGACGTTGCAAAACCATGTGTTGTTTATAGGGTTTTTGATGGTATACCTGACTTAGTGGCCGGCGGTTCGTCGGCGCTGACAAAGTATACGGTCGATTTTACTATTTACAGTGAGACCTATTCTGGTATGCGAGATATTACTAGAGCGTTAGTCAATAGGTTACACGGACTTAGCGATGACACGTATGTGGACCTTATCAAAGGATGTCGAGTACATAACACTTTTAACGATTTTCAAGAAACACTAAACCTTTATTCAGCAACAATTGATTGCACTTTAACATGCAAGGAGAATTAAAATGGGAGCAATTACTGCACCTTTCACTGGGCAAGAAACCCAGCTTTATGCTGCTGCGGCTGCTTTAAGTTTATCTAGCGCATCAGCAGCTACACTTGTTGGAGAGGTCCAAAACCTCGGCGACATGGAGCTTTCTGCTAACGTAATTGAAGTTAGTACATATGGTTCAGCTTATAAGCAAAAACTTGTTGGACAGAAAGACTCTGGCACACTGGATATTACTCTTAATTGGGTTCCAGATGCTACGGTCCAATCTGAGCAAGCACTACTACAAACGTCCTATTCAACTGGTGCGAAAGTACACTTCGCTATCATTTGGAATGACGGCGCAAACCAAGCCGGATGTACCTTTAGCGGGTATGTTCAATCTTACGGAATCTCACAACCACTTGAAGATGTAGTGACGGTTAACGTCTCTATAAACATCGACGGTGCTGTGGCTCTGGATACAGACGGTACGTTATAACCCCTTTGAGGCACCCATTACGGGTGTCTCTTTTTTTTCCTTGGAGGAAGTATGTTACTTAACAAAGATAGTATTTTAGCAGCATCAGATTTTGTATACGTTGACCATGAAGTGCCTGAGTGGGAAGGAACTGTACGCTTACGAGGCTTGTCAGCCGCCGAGCGTGATGAGTTTGAAGCAACACTAGGTGTGAGCCAAGACCTGACAAACATGCGGGCTAGGCTTGTTGTGAGTTGTATGGTCGATGAAAACGGTCAGCGTATCTTTAAAAACTCAGAAGCAAAAGCTTTGGGTGAGAAAAACGCGACAGTCATTAATCGTTTGTTTGAGGAAGTCCGCAAATTAAGCGGCATGGCTGATGAAGATTTAGGAATCGCCGAGGGAAACTAACGTGCCCGGTCAGACGATTCAAGTTTCGCCTGGCCTTAGAATTGGGCATGACAGTACGTCAGCTTGAAACACAAATGGAAGCCCGTGAGCTTCAGGAGTGGATGGCTTTCTTTGCGATGGAACCTTGGGGCGCTGTTCGAGCAGATTACCGCTCTGGGGTTGTTGCAGCGACGCTTGTGAATGTGAATGGTGGTAAAAAAGGCAAGAAACCAGCCCAAGCTGATGACTTCTTTAACTTATACACAAAGCACAGCAATCGCAAGCAGACCAACCAACAACAGATATCAATAATGAAAAAGATTGCGGCGGTACAAAATGGCTAAAGACTTTAAAGTAGTACGGCGAAAACACGGCCTCTATAACGAGTTCGAGGTCAAAGGTCTGGATATGCTTGACCGTGAGCTTGAGAGGATGGGTAAAGAGTTAGCCAGTGAGTTAGGTAAACAGGCTGTTGAAAAAGCTCTGAGGCCCGTCCAAAGTCGAGTAAAAGCTAACATAGCCGGAGCCGGCTTTAAAGGCACTGGAGCTTTACGCGACTCAGTAAGAACGAAGGTGTATCTATCTAAAAAACCCCGAGGTATACGTGGCGACGTCCGAGTAGGTACTGATCGTCGTGGTAAGTACAAAAGTAGCGCACGAAAAGGCAAGCGAAAAGCTCACTACGCTCTACAACTTGAGTACGGAACAAGTGATAAAAACCCGTTTGGCGCACAGCCAGAACGACCATTTATGCGCCCTGCGTTTGATGGTCACGAAAGAAGTATGGCTAGAACCGCGAAAAACGCATTACAAACCACAATTCTAAGATGGAAACTACGCGACATTAAATAGGTAATTATCATGGCTACATCGGTACTAAGAACACTTGCACTACGCTTACGGTTGAACTCTGCTCAGTTCCAAAAAGACATTGGCAAAGTTGATCGCAGAATGAAGAAACTAAGCGGCTCAATGAGACGTAGCGCAAACATGTTTAACAGCCAGCTCGGTGCACTAGGAGCGACATTTGCAACGGGCTTTGGTTTGGGTGAACTGAAAAATGCCGCTGACACGATGGTTAATCTACGCAACAAGATGAACGCAACGTTTGAGACGTCTCAAGAAGTTGCCCAGGGTATGCTTGATATTAAACGAGTCGCCCGAGAGTCACGTTCTGATTTAGACTCTGTTGGTATGCTCTATCAACGAATAGCAGTAAGTACAAAAAACATGGGCGCATCTCAAGAAGAAGTCGCAGCCATTACCCAAGTAGTGAGTAACTCGTTCCTTTTGTCTGGTACAACAGCAAGTGAAGCAGCCAACTCCGCTCGTCAGTTTGCCCAGGGTTTAGCTTCGGGTGCTTTACGTGGTGACGAATTTCGTTCCGTGTCAGAGAACAACGTAGTACTTACGAGAATGTTGGCAGATGGTTTGAACAAAACTGTTGGTGAGCTACGCGAGTTCTCACACGCCGGTGGTTTGACAGCCGAGGTAATGCTACCAATATTGATGAATAATTTAGGTAAGACTACCGACCAAGTTACTAGTATGCGCTTGAACATTGGACAAGCAACCATCTTATTTAAGAATAATTTTACTGAGATGGTCGACAGAGTAAACAGCGTATTTCTTGTCACAGATAAGACTGCTGTAGTAATCAATAAGCTTAGTGAGAACATGCATATTCTGACGTTAGGCGCAGCGGCGTTTGTCGCTATACTCATGACCAAAGTACTTGTTGGCTTTGCTGCTTGGATTGCGTTAACGCTAACAACGGCGGTTACTACGTCAGTCACTTTAGTCGGTTCATTGTTAAAAGCGGGCTATGTGATTGGTGTGTATTTTGTCGGTGTTTTGGCGGCTGCTACAAAAGGATTCTTTCGGCTTACCGCTGCTATGTTATTAAACCCTATTGGCCTTATTGCTATAGGTATATTTGCAGTAGGAGCGGCATTCGTTGCTCTTGAGCAAAAATTCCAAATAATAGAGCGGATGAGTAAATCATTCGAGACAATGGGAGCCATTGGTTCAGCGTCTTTAGATGTCGTTAAGTTAGGATTTGAAAAAGCTTTGGTAAGCGGTAAGGTTTTCGTCTCCAAAATTGGCAATGCAATAGCTGACCTTTTACGTAAGCTTGGGATGGACGGTACTGCTGACAGCATACAAACAAACCGTGGAGGTGAACTTGAAAAGCAATTAACTAAGCTAGAGACAGAGAGTAAAGCCGCTAAGAAACGAGTTGAAGATGCTATTGCTGGGTTTGTTAGTCCTTCGGAAGTCAATACCGACGGTGAAGGTGCGTTCACAGGCGTCATCGAAAAAATAAAGTCGCAATTTAGTACTTTAATGAGTGGCGGTGGCGGTGAAAGCGGTGAAGGCGGTATGTTTGGTGGGATGGTTGAAGGCTTTAGTGCTGGTGTTGATGGTATTTTAGAGAAGATCATGGCGTCCAACCCTACCTTGGCGAAGTTCTGGGCTACGCTTAAAGGCGAAAATGATCCAGACGCTGCGGCTGCTGAAGGCGGCGGTGACACCGCTATGGCTGACATGAGCTGGGCTGATCGTTGGATTGCCGCCATTGGACGCATCAAAGACACGTTTAAAGAAATGGGTGACTCTGCGCGTCTTACCGTAAAAGGTATGATTGAGCGTTACGATACGTTTGAAGAGGTAATGGAGAAAGGGATTAAAAACCTTAAAAAGAACTCTCATATCCGCAAAGGCATCATGATGAAAGAAGCTTTAATTGAAGGCAAGTCTGCCATTTTGAAAGCATGGAACTCTGCACCTTTCCCCGCCAACCTACCAGCCGTTGCAATCACGACAGCCGCTACAGCAATGACTATTCGTGATATTATGAAGGGCCAAGCACACGACGGTATGGACTCACTACCAAGCACTGGTACTTACATGTTAGAGCGCGGTGAGCGTGTAGTCAGTAGCCGAGCTAACCGTGACTTAACCGAGTTCTTGGCGAGTAATGGTAAAGGTGGATCAAGTGGAAGCACTCAACCCATCACTCTACAAGTAAATGGCATTAGCGACCCCGATATGGTGGTCTCAGCACTAGCTTCACGGCGCGGAGAACTAGAGGCAATGATGCGGTCAATTGCTTCTGAGAACACGCGACAATCACCGTTTTAAGGAATAACTATGATTACTATCCCATCCTCAGTAAGTACAGCTTTGGCGTCCACAGATTACAGGGTTGCACTCCTAGCGGATTTACCCGGAACCGGGATGAGCGTAACTGATAATCATAAACCTATTACATTCGGTGGAACCACCTACTCCGCGACAGATGGACTGTTGTTGAAGACCAGTAACGTCAGCAGAACAACAGCCATAGAAGTTAACAGCTACACACTTACCTTTTCTGGTGCTGACAAAAGTGCTTACACACAGTACTACGACAACACACATGTTGGTAAGTCAGCCACGCTCTACTTGGCGTTTCTGGACGATGACTACGCCCTGCTTGACAGTGCATCTGTAATAGAAATGTACACAGGCATCATAGACACTTGGGCACTCTCTGAAACAGGCACAACGTCTGACTTTAGTATCAAAATGACTAACCACTGGTCAACCTTTGAGATCGTAAACGGTCGCTTTACAAACTCCTCGTCCCAACAAGAAGTGTACGACGGTGACACTATTTTTGAGTTTTCAACACAAGATAAATTACCACTAAAATGGGGAATCTAGTATGGGTCTTTTTACGATTATTGCAGCAATCATTGCCGTCGCCACAAGCGCAGCAAGTTACATGCAAGCGAAGAAAGCCGAGAAGATGGCGGCTAAACAAGCAGAAGAAATGGCTGCGGTCCAGTTGTCAGGGCATAACAGCAATCGATCTTTATATACTGTTTACGGTGAAGCCCTGGTAGGTTCCACGACTGTGTACAAAAGGATATCAGGTCGGAGGGTCCCGCTTTCGTTGTCTAATTTTCTTATTAAGACTAGAGCCACGGGCGCTGACTTAACAAGCACTGAGTCGAAAACCGCAAAGCGATATTTTTACCGAGTGGTCACACTGTGTAACGGTCCAGTAGAAGACATAACCAATATACTCGTCGATGGCGAAGGTTTTAGATCGCCACGTTTTGGTTATGATCATAATTTCCATTTTGGCTCTGCTATTTCTAAAGGCCCGACAGCGGGCCAACACTACAGTAGGCTTGCTAACTACTCCGAGTTTTTTCAGTGGGACAACACAAAAACGGGCAAGGGTGTTGCTTACGCTGTTGAGCGTCTTTATTTAGATAAAAACCACCCCGCTTTCCAAGGCGAACCATCGACGCAATATTTAGTCAAAGGGCGTTTGTTGTATGATCCGCGTTTAGACTCTACTGTGACAGGTGGTAGCGGTAGCCACCGCCAAGCGACTCCTTCTACTTGGGTATGGACGGACAACCCAGCAATCTGCTTGCTAGACTACATAACAAACACAGAATACGGTAGAGGATTAGCTTACAGCACTATTGATTTAGCGGCCATCATGACAGCGGCTAACGCTTGTGATGTGCTTGTTGACGTACCGGCGCGGCTAATTAACGAAGAAAACGTAGCCATAACTCTCGCCGATATTTTGGAAGGAGAGTATGAAGTAAACGTACCTGTTGGCACTGTCATTCCTATCTACAGACCAAATCAAGCAGCCAACAACAAACAAAAACGATACAGAATCAACACCGCTATCGATGGGGCTAAAGAAGTGCTGGATAACATTCAGCAGATACTCAATGTCTTTAAAGCCAATTTAGTCTACGTCAACGGTAAATATACAGTCACGATGGCTGACGTCGCGTCTTCTGTTTTATCTCTTGGTGATGACGACATCATTGGTGGATTGAACATAAGTGATGGTGATCGTGCCCAGCGGATGAACCGTGCGACGATTAAGTTTACTAACGCAAATAAAAACTATAAAACAGATCAGGTTAGCTGGCCCGAAATTGGATCAACAGCCTATAACGCTTATTTAACTGAAGACCAAGACGAAAAGATACACCGCACTTTTACGATAGACGGCTGTACAGACTTATACCAAGCCGAGGACACTGCTGAATTTATAGTTAGGGACGGTCGCGTCGGTTTAACCGTGGGTGGTACTTTTGGCTCTAGGGCGTTAGCTTTAATACCTGGCGATGTCGTTGCGCTGACCTATGACTCAGCGAGTTATGCTGGTAAATACTTCCGAGTTCAAACCGTAGCGTTAAACCTTCAAACAATGAATGTTGCGCTATCGCTCCGTGAGTATGATTCATCGGTTTATACGTGGAATGCATCTCGTGGTAATGAGCCGTTAGGTTTAAACTGGGACACTGAGCCAGTAAACTTATCGCCTACCTCCCCTACTTTTGGGACAATAGTTACGTCTGTCATAACACAAGCTGACGGGTCCGCTATTAGCATGTTGGAAGTTCCTTTTAGTGGTGTCCCCGACCAAGCCAGTAAAGTAGAAATCTCATGGAGCGTACAAAACGCCAACAACTACAACACTATAACTATCACCGATTTAGCAAACGAAACCTCCGCAAAGTTTCCAGTTGGCTTGAGCGGTGTCACATACGATGTCAGGCTTCGGTATGTCTTGGTGTCTGTTAGCGGGACATCGATGCCAAGTGCCTATGTGTATACCACCATAGCTGTACCGGGTTTAGCTTCCCCAATAGGCACCAAAGTTGGTGGAATTGATGAAGGCGCAACTGCAACGGTAATCTATAGGCAAACCACCGCTCCTAGTGGTACTGCCCACAACACCGGCGATCAATGGTTTGACACGGACAACGGCAATAAGCATTACGTCTGGGACGGTAGTAATTGGGCGTCGGTACAAGACGCGGGCATTACAACCGCGATAGCAGACGCCGCCGCTTCAGCCGCAGCCGCAGACGGCAAAATTGACAGCTTTTATCAAGACGCCGCACCAAGTGTTGCGAGTGAAGGTGACCTTTGGTTTGACACT
>TARA_B110000090_G_C13400202_1_pt1 | contig 10250 bp, 9 predicted proteins | sample TARA_B110000090 | Tara Oceans TARA_B110000090 (sample SAMEA4397239) | marine metagenome | biome: Polar Biome; feature: [SRF] surface water layer (ENVO:00010504); material: water (ENVO:00002006), including particulate matter (ENVO:01000060) such as... | depth 5 m
TACAAGGTTTATCAGCCTTTCCAAATAAGCATTTATTGCGTTTGCTTTTTTCGCCTGCTTAAAAGACATTTTTAACTGACCTACAATTTCATAATCTCCTAAAATCTGACTATCCAAACCCGTTGCCAATCTAAATAAATGTATGATTGCTTCTTTATCTTTATGTATTGAAGACACCCTTACAAACTCATCCACAGAACCTTTAGAGTATTTACATAACAAACTAATTAATTGAAACGGATGTTCTACAAGGCCGGTAATTTCAGTTCTATTACAAGTAGATAAAACAAAAAGGCCTTCTATTCCGTTTTCTTTTGCTTCTTCTAATAATAAAAGTTGGTTTTGAGCAGAAATACTGAAACTACTTCTTGTATGAACATCTGCTTTTTTATAGCTGACTCCAACATTATATAGTTTATTTCCACTTAAATTTTCTTGCATGAACCTCTCTCTTTTAATATCAGTCAAAAATATCAACTTTAAAACGAGAAAAGTATCGCTAAAAGTACTTTTTATATCGTTTATTGAATTTTAGATGATTTTCTTATGTAAAAACTGTAGAAATACCTATTTTTGTTGACTAACTAGAACAGTTTAGGTTTTGTAATTTAGAACTATTCTAAATAGCAAATTCAGAAATACGATGAAAAAAAATATAAAAAATGTCGCTCAAAATACTTTTGAAGAATTCAATTTAGAGAAAGGCTTTTTTGTGTTAAATTTTCAAAACAATACGGATAAAATACAAGTCTATGAAAGAGATATAGACAGTACATTTATCCAACTACATTTTTGTCTAAAAGGAAGCGGAAAATTTCAGTTTAATAGTGGAGATTATGCTTTTGATGTTTTAGATAAACATTCTATATTATTATATAATTTAAATAAAAAACTCCCCATAAATCTTGAAATAAGAGCAAAAACTTCAATTATTTCAATTTTAATATCAATAGAAAAGTTTCATTCATTATTCTCTAAAGATGCTGGGTATATTCACTTTCTAAGTGATGAAAATAAAGATAAAAAGTATTATGACAATTTTGAAATATCTTCAGATTCACTCATTGTATTACAGCAAATAATGAATAGTAAGATAAATTCATCCATTCAAGATTTATACATGAAAGGTAAAATTTACGAATTACTAAGTTTGCATTTCAATAAAAATGATGATGATTCAAATGAATACTGCCCTTTTTTAGTAGATGATCAATATGTGTTAAAAATAAGAAAGGCTAAGGATATTATTATTTCAAAAATGTCTGAGCCTCCATCACTACAAGAGTTAGCAAATCAAGTAGGATTAAATATAAAGAAACTAAAAGAAGGCTTTAAGCAAATTTACGGTGATACTGTTTATAGCTTTCTATTTGATTATAAAATGGAATACGCTAGAAGACTTTTGGAAACGAATAAATATAATGTAAACGAAGTTGGTTCACAAGTTGGCTACAGTTCTGCTAGTCATTTCATATCGGCATTTAAGAAGAAATTTGGAACTACTCCAAAAAAACATATAACCTCATTACAAAACAATTAATAAAAAAATGAAAGGAGTTTTATTAGTAAACTTAGGTTCTCCAGACAGTACCGAATCAAAAGATGTTAGAAAGTATTTAGATGAATTTTTAATGGACGAGCGTGTCATTGATATGGCATATTGGAAACGTTTCTTATTGGTCAAAGGAATTATTTTAAATACTAGACCAAAAAAATCTGGCGCAGCTTATAAGAAAATCTGGTGGAAAGAAGGTTCTCCATTGGTTGTGATTTCAGAAAGATTTACGAATAAATTAACTCCAAAAGTTGATATTCCTGTTGCATTAGGAATGCGCTATGGCTCAATGAGTATTGAAAATGGAATAAAAGAATTGACACAGAAAGGGGTAACAGAGATTTTTATGATTCCTTTATACCCTCATTATGCAATGTCTAGTTATGAAACAGTTGTAGTAAAAGCACAAGAGGTGCAGGAAATTAAATTTCCCAATATTACAATTGAGTCACTTCCCGTATTTTATAACAACTCGGAATATATTAGAGTCATGGCAAGTAACATTCAAAAACAAATTGAATCATTTGATTTTGACCATTTACTATTCTCATATCACGGAATTCCAGAACGTCATATTTTAAAATCTGACACAACAAAATCACATTGCAAACTTGATAAAAGTTGTTGCGAAACTCCTTCTGAGGCTCACAAAACATGTTATAGACATCAATGCTTTGAAACGACCAAAGAGATTGTAAAATTACTGGATTTAAAAGGAAAAACACACAGTAATTCTTTTCAATCTAGGTTATTAAGAGACCCTTGGTTAAAGCCATATACCGATTTTGAATTTGAAAGATTGGCGAAGGAAGGAACCAAAAATTTAGCCGTAATAACCCCAGCATTTGTCTCAGATTGTTTAGAAACTTTGGAAGAAATTGCAATGGAAGGTAAAGAGCAATTTGAAGAAGCTGGAGGAGAAAAATATATGCACGTTGCATGTATGAATGACAATGATGATTGGGTAGATGTTGTTGCAAATTGGGTGAAAGATTGGGAAACTAATAAATTAGAAACGGTTTAAAATGGATTTTCTAAATGTAAAAGCACTTCATATAATTTTTGTGATTACTTGGTTTTCAGGATTGTTTTACATTGTTCGTCTTTTCATTTATCATGTTGAGGCTGAAAACAAAACATCTCCGGAAAAGGAAATCTTGCAAAAACAATACAAATTGATGAGCAAGCGTCTATGGTATATTATTACGTGGCCGTCTTCTATACTTGCTAGTATTTTTGCATTTTGGATGCTCTTTCAAAATCCTGCATATTTAAAAATGCCGTGGATGCATGTGAAACTAACTTTTGTTTTAGCATTGTATATTTATCAAATAATTTGCCATAAAATATTCATTCAATTGCAAAATGACATTGTAAAATACAGCTCATTCAAACTAAGAATATGGAATGAAGTAGCCACAATAATCTTATTTTCAATTGTATTTTTAGTCGTTTTAAAAAATACTATAAATTGGATATGGGGAGTTATAGGAATTGTTTTATTCTCTCTTTTATTAATGTTTGGCGTGAAACTTTATAAACGAATAAGGAAAAAGGAATAATTAGTTTAGGATAATTAATTCTCCTCTAGTTTCTGAACTATTACTACCAATAATAAAGTTCGTATTTTTTGGATTAATTTTGAACGTAAGGTCTTCTTGTTTCAACTCATTTATTAATTCTATAATTTCTAAATAAGTCAAATAATTATTATCGAATACAATTTCGTTGATATTATTCGTCTGAATACAGTTTTTCAATTCTGCTATGTCGTTTGTATTATTAAATTCAACAACATTCTTAATAGTTTCTATTTTTTGCAAGTTAACAACAATATCATTTTCAACACACAGGCACAAAACATTTTTAGAAGACTCTGTCATTTTAGCTTTCCTTTTAAACCCGAAAAATTTAAACAAGTACCAAAACTTCAATCCAAGTTTCATCATGAAATCGTAGAATACATTTGATGAAAAGTGCTTTTTATAAAATATCTTCATCGCATCAATAAAGTAATATAAATACTTCGCATCTTTCACTGTACTCTCCCCTTTATAATGGATTACTTGAGTTCCAGAAAAGTAATAATTTTCATATCCTTTTTTTAAAATCTTATAACTCAAATCTATATCTTCACCATACATAAAATAAGCCTCATCAAAACCTTCAACTTCATTATAAACAGTTCGTTCCATCAACATAAAAGCACCAACTAAGACGTCTACTTTTCCCGACTCGTTCTCTCCAATATGATTGGCATAATATTTCCCTACGCTTTTTCCAAACAGTTTATAAAATGAAACTTTTGGAGTTGGAATGCCTCTTTTACTTTCTGGCAAAAACCTTCCTACACCATCAATCAACTTCACTCCTAACGCACCAAAATTTTGTTGCTTTTTAACAAACTCAAGTGCTTTCACAAAGGTATTCTCAGCAACAACAATATCAGGATTTAAAATCAGCACATATTTTCCTTTTGCAAATGCAACACCTATATTATTGGCTTTAGAAAAACCTAAATTATCTTTATTTTCTATGAGTGTAATTGAAGGAAATTTGTGACGAACCATTGAACAACTATCATCCGAAGAAGCATTGTCTACAACAATTATTTCGGCATCTAAATCGACTATAGCATCTTGGACACTTTGCAAGCAAAGTTCCAAAAAATAGCGAACTTTATAATTGACTATGACAACTGATAATTCCATTTAACTTTGCATAGAGTTTTCAAAAGGTATTCTATTTAAAATACTTCTTCCAAGTGTAACCTCATCAGCATATTGAAGTTCATCCCCTACAGAAATTCCACGGGCAATTGTAGACGTCTTCACGCCACTTTTTTCTATTTGTTTATAAATATAAAAGTTAGTCGTATCACCTTCCATTGTAGAACTCAGAGCAAAAACTACTTCTTTAATAGAGCCTGAATTTACTTTTTCAACCAAACTATCTATCGTTAAATTTTGAGGTCCAATTCCTTCAATCGGAGAAATTTTACCTCCAAGAACATGGTACAATCCTCTAAATTGTGCTGTACTCTCTATCGCCATCACATCTCTTACATCTTCTACAACACACACTATCTCTTCATTTCTATTATGGCTAGAACAAATTTCACATAAATCTACATCCGAAATATTATGACAACTCTTACATAGTTTAATGCCCTCTACTAAATTATTTAATGCTGATGTCAAATGATGCGTATGCTCATCTGGACGTTTTAATAAATGTAAAACTAAGCGCAAAGCAGTTCGTTTTCCAATACCTGGAAGTTGCGAAACTTCATTTACTGCGTTTTCTAAAAGTTTAGAAGAAAAATTCATTTTACAAATGTAATAATTCAATATAGAAGATACAGATATTTTTAGTTACTTTGTTAAAACAACATTTATGCAACCATTACATATCTTTTTATTAATTGTAGGCTACTTTGGAGTTCTATATCTAATATCATATATAACAGGAAAAGACGATACAAATGATGCCTTTTTTAAAGCCAATAAAAAAGCACCTTGGTATCTAGTAGCATTTGGAATGGTTGGCGCTGCACTTTCTGGAGTTACTTTTATATCGGTTCCAGGATTGGTACAAGGAAGTCAGTTTAGTTATTTACAATTTGTTTTAGGAAATTTCGCAGGATTATTTGTTGTTGCTTTTGTACTGATTCCTATTTATTATAGGTTGAATGTCACTTCTATTTATGAGTATTTAGATGAACGTTTTGGGAAAGCTGGACATAAAACGGGTGCTGCATTCTTTCTATTATCAAGAATCATTGGCGCTTCATTTCGACTATTTTTAGTCGCACTTGCCTTTCAATATTTATTGTTCGAAAATTGGGGGATACCATTTGAAGTCACTGTAATCATTTCTATAGTATTAATCTGGCTCTACACACACAAAGGCGGTATCAAAACGATTATCTGGACAGACACACTACAAACACTTTTAATGCTTCTTTCTGTGTTTGTCACGTTCTATTTTATGACTGATAAAATGAATATTTCTATTCCTGAATTTTTTGCGTCAGATAAATTCTCAGAACTCAGCCAAACGTTCTTTTTTGATGACTTTAAAGAAACTAAATATTTCTTTAAATCATTTTTTGGAGGTCTATTTATGTCTATTGCTATGATCGGTTTAGATCAAGATATGATGCAAAAGAACTTGGCCTGTAAAAACAAAAAAGAAGCACAAAAAAACATGATTACATTTGCCTCTGCATTTGTGGTTGTAAACTTTGTGTTTTTATCTTTAGGCGCTTTATTATTTATCTATGCAGATCAAATGGGAATTCAAATTCCTTTGCTTGACGGAAAACCTAGAACAGATTTATTATTTCCAGAAATTGCCGTGAATAATGATTTAGGTTATGGAATTGCAGTGTTTTTTATTTTAGGCCTTATTGCTGCCGCGTATTCTAGTGCCGATTCTGCTTTAACTTCCCTTACAACATCTTATTGTGTGGATTTTGCAGACATTAAAAGCAAACCACAAGAAGTACAAAAAAAGACACGAAAGAAGATACATATTATCATGTCAATAGTGTTAGTTATTGTGATTCTATTTTTCAATAGCGTTTTAGAAAAAAGTGTGGTAACAGGAATATTTGTTGTCGCCACTTATACCTATGGACCATTGTTAGGAATGTTTGCCTTTGGTATTTTAACGAAGATAAAAATTAAAGACAATTATATTTGGATTGTTTCACTAGTATCAATTGCACTATGCTATACACTAAACACCTATTCTAAAACATGGTTTGATGGGTATGCATTTGGTTTTGAATTATTATTTATCAACGGTCTATTTACTTTTATTGGTTTGTGGTTGATTAGAAAGAAGTAATTTCATTTACGTCTTGATTTTAAAAAAGCGAACTTAACTAACGTAATCACCTTACTTACTAATATAAAAAAGTAATAAAATCTTTAAAAAACACTTTATTTTATACCAAATCATATATTTCGTTGACATCAAAGAATGAAATCAAATTCAATTTACAAGTAATTATTTAAAATTAATTTTTATATTTAACAATGAATAGTTAATCTATTAATCTTTATTATTTTAAATCAGCAATTATGAAAGGAATTGTATTTACTGAATTTTTAGAGTTAGTTGAAAATGAATTTGGGTTAGAGATGGTTCAAAGAATAATTGATGAATGTGAACTCGATACCAATGGAGTTTATACATCTGTAGGCACATATAGCCATAAAGAAATGTTTAAAATGGTTGGGAAATTAGCTCAAATAAAGGGAATTCCAGTCCCAGAGTTATTGATTGTTTTTGGTGAATATTTCTTTAATACCTTAAGCCATGATTATCCACACTTTATGGAAAAATCTAATTTGTTTACTTTTTTAGATTCTATTGATAACTATATTCATCCAGAAGTTTTAAAGTTATACCCAGATGCAGAGTTACCAACTTTCGAAGGAGAAATAAAAAGTAAAGATGAGATGACTTTAAATTACATGTCAACAAGAAAATTATCTGATTTGGCAATTGGTTTGATAAAAGGTGCATCAAAGTATTATAAAGAGGACGTTGATATTCTAAAAATTAGTGAAGAAGATGAGGGTGAAAAAGTCATACTGAAAATTAAGAAAAATTGATAGCACTATGAAGGTAGAATTACTTGAAAAAGCTCGAAAAAGAGAGCGAGAAGCACGTAAAGAAGCGGAAAGTATACTTGAACGTCGAAGCTTAGAATTATACAATGCCAATGAACAGCTAAAGGAAGCATTAAAAAATACTAATCTATTTCCAGAACAAAACCCGAATGCTGTCATGAGGTACTCGAAAAAAACAAAGGATTTGATGTATACCAATAAACAGGGTAAGAAAATTAGTTTGTTCTTAAATAAATCTTCAAATACAGTATTAAAAGAAAGGTTTACTCAAGAACTAAATTTTTCATTTAAAAAAGGGGGTGTTTATCAATTTGATATGCAAATTCATAAAGCGACTTTACGCTTTTCTGCCGTGTATGTTTTATCAAAAAAGTATCTTAACATATATACTGCTGATATTTCGGATTTAAAGGAAACTGAAATTCAAATGCAAAACATTACCAAAAGCTTAAAGCAAGCACAACAAGTTGCTAAAATGGGTAGTTGGGAACTTGACCTTGCCACTAATAATATGTTTTGGTCTGAAGATTTGTTCCATATCTTACATGTCGATCCAAAAAAGTTCATACCATCTCATGAGAACTTCATTAACCTTTTGCACCCAGACGATCGTAAAACTTCTCATGAAGCATTCAAAAAAGCTATTAAACATAAAGAAGGGTATGTATTGACACAAAGGCGAATTTTTGATAATAAAAAGGATATATATATAGAGTGCCGTGGAAAAGTTGATTTAGAAGAAAATGGAAAAGCAACACGTTTATATGGGGTTTGCATTGACGTTACTGAAAAAATAGAATCTTTGAAAGTAAAAGAAAATTTTACTAAAAATCTTGAAATAAAAGTAAATGAACGCACACAAGAACTTAAAGAATCATTAGAACGCGAAAAAGAGTTGAGTATACTTAAAAGTAGTTTTGTTTCAATGGCATCTCATGAGTTTAGAACACCACTCACATCGATAAGCGCTACTTCTGATGTGATTTTAAGGTACTATGATAAATTAAGTAGAGAGGAAATTAACCAGCGTTTGATGAAAATTAAGAACGAAGTAAGTGATATGACCACGACGCTAGAAGATATTTTAATTATTGGAAAATCAGATTCTCAAAAATTAAACTATAATCCAAAAAATTTAGATATTATTCCATTAATAAAGCATATCATTTCAGAATACCAACTCGGTGAATCTAAAAGCAGAAAATTAACCTTTAAGATTTCTTCTTCTTTAATAATGGTAAATGTGGATAAAAAATGGATCAAACACATTATCATTAATCTTCTTAGTAATGCACTTAAATATTCAGAGAAGGATACACCAATTGAAATAAGTATAAACAAAGACAAAACTGGAGTTAAATTTAGTTTTAGAGATTATGGTATTGGTATTTCAAAAAAAGATATTAAACATCTGTTTGAGCCTTTTCACAGAGGTAATAACGTAGGCGAAATTTCTGGTACAGGACTAGGGTTATCCGTTTTACAAAAAGCTCTAGATTTACACAAGGGGAAAATAGAAGTTGAAAGTGAAATTGGTAAAGGCTCTAATTTTAGAGTGATTTTACCAATCTTATGATAACCTATTAATCTAAATATAAAAAAACACTTATGAGAGGCTATAGAATTTTAGTCATTGAAGACACTAAGAATATACGGAGTGTACTTAAAGACATCTTAACTCTTGAGGGAGCGCATGTAATTACTGCAAAAAATGGACAAAAGGGAATTGATAAAGCACGAGAACACCTTCCTGATCTTATATTATGTGACATTATGCTGCCTAAAAAAAATGGTTACGAAGTATATGATGAAATAAAAATAGATTCCAATCTATTGCATACTCCCTTTTTATTCCTTACCGCAAAAACCACTGCTGAAAACAGACGACAAGGGATGATAATGGGAGCTGACGATTATATTACTAAACCATTTAATATTGACTTACTGATCAAGTCTATTAATACTCGTTTGTATAAACAGGAACGAAGAAAGCAAATAGAAAGCAAAAAATTTAAAACCTTGCAATACAATATTAGTTGTGCTATTCCACACGAATTACTGACACCATTAAATGGTATTATCGGATTTTCAGGTTTAATGATAGATCCCGATTTCGAGATAAAAGAAAAGCAAGTTAGAGATTTTTCTTTAGCAATTTATAATTCTAGCAATCGACTCTTGAGCACGATACAAAAATTCATTTATTATACAGAAATTGAATTACTAATCGATGATGACGAAAAAAAAATGATCTTAAAAGAAGAAATTGCTAGGAAAGCAGATTTTGAATTAGAGGAGCAAAGTAAAATTATAGCTAAAAAATTCAATCGAGAGTCAGACATAGAGTTGAATATTAAGCCTTTTGACATCAAAATAAGTTCGTTTCATTTTGTGGTAATTATTGCTAATATTTTAGACAATTCCTTTAAGTTTTCAAATAAAGGAGATAAAGTAACCGTTGAGGTAGAACTAAAAGATACCCTTGCTAATATTACAATCATTGATAATGGCTTGGGATTTGATGGAGTAAAACTAAAAGAAATAGGAGCTTTCTCCCAGTTTAACCGATCAAAGTTGGAGCAACTAGGTTTAGGGCTTGGATTAATCACCAGTAAAAAACTAATAAACTACTATGATGGAGAATTGAGTATAAGTCAAAACAAGCCTAAAGGAAGCCGTATTAAATTATCGTTCTTATTAGCTGATTGATTTTTACTCCCATTGTGGCGGAGACAAGTTATACAAAGCACGTAATTTAAATCATTAAGAAGTTTTTAAAGGCCCATTATATGCGCCCAAAAAGTATTATTATATCAAAAAAATCAGACACTAGCATTCGCTAGTATCTGATTTTAAAAATTGTAATAAGCCCTATCACTTATTTAGAAATAGTCCTAGGGCTAAAAAATTAGAAGAAACATAATCTATTGTTGATTACCTTCTCCTAACATCATTCATTTGTAACGTTACTGCTGTTTGAGCTAGTAACTTCCCTCTTACTTTTGCTCCAGTTTGTACAGCAATTGAAGTCTTACCTAATAAGGTTCCTT
>TARA_B110000090_G_C13400198_1_pt1 | contig 10243 bp, 8 predicted proteins | sample TARA_B110000090 | Tara Oceans TARA_B110000090 (sample SAMEA4397239) | marine metagenome | biome: Polar Biome; feature: [SRF] surface water layer (ENVO:00010504); material: water (ENVO:00002006), including particulate matter (ENVO:01000060) such as... | depth 5 m
ACAGAACGAATATCACCATTTAGTAAGAGTGAAACTTTAGATGAAGATATTGACAATTATAAAAATTCTTTTGTCTCTAATATACTTAACTTTGATTTTATTGGAGTAGATGAAAAAAAGAAATTAATAACCTTTAAAAAAGGCACGTTTACTCTCAATAAAACTTTGGTTGTTCCAGCAGGATATAAAGTTACTGTAGAAAAAGGGTTTCAATTAGATTTTAAAGATAACGCATCAGTAATATCATATTCATCATTTGAATGTAATGGTACCAAAGAGTTTCCAATCAAATTTTATTCTTCAGACTCTACAGGCGCAGGAATTTTTATTACAAGCGCACCACAAACCTCTATTTTAAATCATTGTGAGTTTACAAATTTATCTAACCCAACTTCTGACATTTGGGAGTTGTCTGGTGCCGTAAACTTTAATGAGTCAACAGTAGCAATAAAAAATTCAATTTTCAAAAACAACAGATGTGAAGATGGTTTAAATATAATACGCTCAAAATTCACATTAGAATCCTCGATATTTAAAGACACAAAATCAGATGCATTTGATGGAGATTTCGTAGACGGTACAATTGCAAATTGTACATTTATTAATTCAGGAAATGACGGCGTGGATGTTTCAGGTTCTAAAATTGTATTGGATAATATTATTTTTGAGAACCCATCTGATAAGGCCATTAGCGCAGGAGAAAACAGTGCTATTGAAGGTTCTAAGATAAATATTAATGGAGGAGAGATTGGAATAGTAAGTAAAGACCTTTCGACAGTTTTATTGTCAGACGTTACAATAAATGATACGCGTTTAGGGTTTTCTAGTTTTCAAAAGAAAAGCGAGTTTGGACCTGGAAAGATTACAATTAAAGATTTGAAAATGACAAATATTGAGTCAGACTATTTAATAGAAATAGGTTCTAGTTTAACAATTGATAATATTGTAGCAACCACTGTTTCTAATAAGGTTATAGATCAAATGTATGGTAAGGAGTATGGTAAAAGCAGCAAGTAAGACAACAGATAAGCCACTAGGAGAAAACCTTAGATATGAGCGTAAGTTTATATATGAGAACACTAATTTAGATGATTTAATTGGAGAGGTTTTAATAAATAGTTATTGTTTTAAAGAAGTTTTTTACAGAAGAACAATAAACAATATTTATTATGATGATGGCGGTTTTAGTTATTTTCATCAAAATGTATCAGGAGACGGAAAGCGAGAAAAATGTAGAATTCGTTGGTATGGAGATGAGTTTACAGAAATAGAAAATCCAACTTTTGAGGTAAAGAAAAAATTTGGAGAAGTAGGAGATAAGATTTCATATAAACTGAAAGGTTATAAAAGCACACTTAGTTCAATAAACATAAATGAGTTTGAACATTTAGTTTTTAAAAATGAAAGCCAAGTAAACAAGTCTGTTATTTCTAAATTTCAACAATTAACTCCCGCCTTATATAATACTTACGAGCGTCGATATTTTTTATCATTTTGTAATCGTTTTAGAATTACCTTGGATTATAACATGAACTTTTATAACCCGAATCACAAAAACTATAAAGGAAGTCATAAATCAATTAGTCAAGATGAGATTATATTAGAATTAAAGTATGATATGGCGCATGATAATGAGAGTAGAAAATTAACGCAACAATTAAGATCTAGACTATCAAAAAACTCTAAATATGTTAGAGGAGTAGAAATGGTTTATTAAGCAATAAAAAAGTGTTAGCTTATAATAATATTTGACACAATGAATTACTTATATAGATTTAATTAAAAAATAAATTTGAAATGAAAAATCTTAATCAAATAATTGGCTTTGTAATAATGGTTATTCTTATTGCATCTTGTAATAAAGAAAACCCAAAAGAAAGTCAAAAAAAAACTCCCAATAAAATAAAATATTCATCAGGAATTAACCCAAATTTAGTATTTGAAAACTTCGACACCTTTCCTTTAAATAAAAAGATAAAGATAGAAAAAAAAGGTGCTACTACTAAAAGTGGAGAATATTATCTAGATACGGTATATTCAAAACTTCATAATAGTAAAGGGAGTTTAGCATCAGTTTTAAATAGCGTAGATGAAAGAAGAGTTCAAAGGGCAGAAATTGCATTAGATATAGATAATTTTATTAAGAATGACTTTTCTTCTATTGCATTTGATTTTTTAGTTCCAAAAACATTTATGGTTGATGATGATAATAATAGAAGAGAAACTATGATTTTTCAAATTCACTCTGAACCAGAAAAGAATCAAACGTGGGATTTTTATAGGCAACACATGCCTTTTAATAGACCATCAATAGCAATTTATTTAGGAAAGAAAGATGAAATATATTACTTGAGCCTAAGGTATGGCCTTAATGGAGATGAAGGTTTAGAATATGAAAATTACAGATGGTTTTTAGCTGGATTTAAGGAAATAAAACCCGAAGAATGGTATACAATTAAATTAGGGTTTAAACTAAGTTTAAATAATACAGGATATATACAAGGTTGGATAAACGGCGAAACATTTACTCCTTCAAATGGAATGCACAATAGAGTATATGGAACTAATATGCATAATAACGCTTTACCTTACTTTAAAATGGGCTTATATAGGGCTTGGGCAGACACACATAAGCATGAAGTATTTTACGATAACTTAGTTTTTGAAAAAAAAATTGAAAAGTTACTAAATGCCGAAGAACTTGAACTAATTGGAAATTACCCATTTGTGCCATTTCACCTTTAGCCTATACTATTAGACAGTTTTTTTATTTACTATTTATTAATGAAGTATTTTTGTAACTAATTTTTTTTGTAATAAGGCTTAAATGAATATAAATAAAATATTAAAAAACAATGATATTTCTGAATTGATTCAAAAGGGGGGAATCTCTCTTTTGATAAGAATTGTAGGATTTATTGCTGGATATATATTTATGTATTATACAGTGAAATTTTTTGGAGCTGAAACTCAAGGAAGACTATCAATTTCGTTTTCATTTATGATATTCGGATCACTTATTTGTAGACTTGGTATAGATACAAATTTCGTCAAAATTTTTGCTATAAAAAATAATTTAGAAAACGCAAAAGGCATTTATTTTAAAATGTTCCCCTATGTTTTATTTATTACCTTTTTAGTATCTATATTAATATATTTTTTTGCTGACTATATTAGTGTTAATTTTTTTAATGATGCTTATTTAGGGACATTCTTAAAATGGACTGCTCCATGCATTTTGTTTTTCACTTTTATTTTGTTAAACGCTTCAGTGTTTAGAGGATTAAAAAAAAACACTCTATATTCATTCTTGTTTAATGGAGGGAGATTCCTTTTTACACTTATTATTTTCCTACTCTTTTATTTTTTAATAAATGAAAATCCAATAAGTGTGGTAGTAGCCCATTCTATAGGGGTTTTTTTATTATTTGTTTTTTCGTTTATTTATATTTACAAATATCTTTTCCCAATTAAATCTAAATCAACTTATGAAGTAAAAGGGTTTGTATTGAATTCATTACCAATGCTGTTTTCGGCAGCAATGACAGTTTTTTTAGGCTGGACAGACACAATAATTCTTGGAATTTATGAGGGCGTAGAAAAAGTAGGGATTTATAATGTAGGTTTAAAGATTGCTATTATAGTAAGCTTTTCTTTACAAGCATTAAATTCAATTTTGGCTCCAAAACTATCACATGCATATCATAATAATGACTTTAATACATTTAACAAATTGGTTAATTTAACTAGACTTATCAATTTTATTATTTCACTTACTTTAATCATATTAATTATAATTTTTAGAAACACAATTTTAAGTATTTTTGGAGAAGAATTTTTACTTATGTCATTTGCTCTTGTAATTCTTTGTATTGGTCAATTATTTAACGCTTTTTGTGGGCCGGTTGGTATTATATTACAAATGACAGGAAACCAAAAAACTTTTCAAAACATTTTGTTTATTGCAATATTATTAAATTTATCATTAAATTTATCACTGGTAGAAACTTACGGCATTAATGGAGTTGCTTTTGCAACAGCGATTAGTTTATCATTTTGGAATATTTCTGCATATATCTATTCAAAACGAGTAATTAACAAACTCAAGTTAAATAGTTTAAACTCTTAAAAAATTGATGAAAATAAAATTTAATTTAGATAAAATAATAATCAATACAGCTATTGGGTTGTTAATGATAAAGATTTTGTTTTCATATATAAATGTAGAATTTGGTTGGTGGCAAAGAGATTTAATTCCAAATTTTGACAAATATAATTTTTTAGGTTTACCAGATGACTATAGTAAAAAAATAGAATTTTTACTAATACCATTAATTGGAATATATATACTAAAAAATTTAAAATATTTAAGAAACAAGTCCTTGCTAACTCTTGTTGGAATTGTAATGATCGGACTAAATATTTTAACTTCAATATTCACATCTACACCTATTTTAAGTTCACTGGAGTATTCGTTAAAATTAATGTCTCCAATTTTTTTATTCGTTTGTTTATTAATCCATTATGAAAAATATCAATTTGATATAAAAAAAATGATGGTGAGAATATTAATTTTTTGCTGTTGCTTATCGTTAATTGGTTATTTGTTTCTAGAAGGTAGTTATAACCATAACAAAATTTGGCTTCCAATATATTTTTCTAGCGTACATACTCATAGTTATGTTTTAGTAATTATTGCTATCGGTTTTTCTTATTTGTTATACGAAAAACGTAAGTATAAAGAGTTCTTAATATTTACAGCTTTTTATTTAGCTTTTTTATATTTTGGACATAGAGTAAGAACACCTATGGTATTGTATCTAGTCTATATCTTTTTTATAACTATTTTAATGCATGACTATTTTAAATTTATTTGGGTCAACCTAATTATTTTTATACCAATTTTAGGAATGTTCTATTTGCTATTTAGCGATTTTAATTTAAATGAATTTTCCTCAGGTAGAATGGTAATGTATGAAGCTAAATATGAAATGCTTAAAGGGTATAATGTATTAGAATATTTATTTGGACGAGGGAAGGGTTCCGATTTTATTGTTACTGATTATTGGATAAGACAAGAAAAAAATTCCCACAATGATTTATTAACTTTTTTCGTAGAAAATGGTATACCCTATACATTTCTTTTCTTGTTTATGATTTTTTCACTTATGATTGTACATAAAAAAATTAAAATTATATATTCAGGAATTGTATTAGGTTATCTACTAACCTCTTTTTTAAGTAATGGGTTAGTTTTAAGGCCCATAGCAAGTTATTTGTTGTTTATTGTTTTAGCATATATTGCAGTGAACCCAACAGATCTTACAAAGAAAAAAAACATGTTTAAATATAAATTAAAACTTTAATGGCAGTGGCTGGTGAAAGGAGATCAATAAAACTATTGATAATGAGTAATATGTATCCATCAAAGGAGAAATCTTTTGCTGGAATTTTCGTAAAAAATCAATATGAAAAACTCTCTAAAATAATGGTAAAAGATACTGTGAGCATCTTTTATATGGAGAGAAAATTTACTTCAAAAAGAGGCAGTGTCTTAAAATATATAAATTCATTTTTTAAATTCATCCCATTATTATTTAAAAAATTTGACATCATTCATTTACATTATTTTTACCCTTTAATTTATTTGGTATATATATATAAGTTACTTCATCCTAAAACTAAAATTGTTGTAACCTATCACGGCTCAGATATCACTAAAAAAGTAAACAAAAAAAACAAAAAAAGGCTAAATAAACTAGCAACTATTATTGATTTAAATATTCCAGTTGGTAAGGCATTATCAAAAATATTAAAAGAAAAATTAAACATTTCAGCAAACAAAATTTTGCCAGTAGGAGTGAACGACACAGTTTTTTATTATGAAAAGGTTGAGAAAAAATATGACTTTATTTATGTAGGGTCTTTAATACACCGAAAAGGAGTTGATTTAATTATAAATGTTGCCAAAAAAGTAGATTCATCAATTAAAATTTGTTTAATTGGACAAGGAGATTACATTGATGAAGTTAAAAATTTGTCTACCACAAAAGAAAATATAGATTTTTTTGAAGGCTTAATACAACCTCAAATTCAAAAAAAGCTTATTCAAAGTAAATTTTTATTATTACCTACACGAAATGAGGGTTTTCCAACATCAACTGTTGAATCAATGTATTGTGGTGTGCCAGTGTTGGTTTCTGATATACCCCAAACCTTGGAACAAGTTGATGAAGGCAAAAATGGATTTATAGTGCCTGTTGACAATGAGAAAGCATTACATCAAAAAATGATTGAACTGTCTAAAATGAATAACGATAGATATAGTGAAATTGTAAATACGACATTAACATATTATAAAGATATATCTTTGACAAATGTATGTAATGAGTTATATTTAGCTTATAATAAATTAATTAGCGAAGATGCGTAAATTTTTATTTTTAATCTATTTATTGTTTTTTAAAAACACACCTGAGGATTATAGACCCTATAGTTTGTTTTTTCCAAAATTAAGACAGTTTTTGGTGTCAAATTATTTATTGAATTGTGGAGAAAATCTGAGAGTTAAAAGTGGAGCTGAAATATCTCCAAATTCAATTGTTGGAAATAATTCGGAATTGGGAACTAGGAGTATGATTCAATCTGATATTATCATTGGTAATAATGTGATTATGGGCCCAGACGTTAAAATTTATTCTCGAAACCATAATGCGGATAATACTAATATTCCAATTCAACATCAAGGAAAAGAAATTTTAAATACTATAATTGGAGATGATGTTTGGATTGGCGCCAATGTAATTGTATTGGCTGGCGTTAAGATACCAAATCATTCTATTGTTGCTGCTGGAGCTATAGTGACAAAAGATTTTGAAGAATATTCAATTATCGGCGGTTGCCCAGCGAAACTGATAAAAAAAAGAATTTAAATAAACGTTTATCGACTATTTGACATGAAGTTTAATTCAGAAAATAATACAATAGTTTTGTTTTTTTTAATTGGATTTTCCCTACCATTTAAAGATCAATTTAGCACTGCGGTAATCATAAGTGCTTTAATTTATTTTTTGATTGAATTAAAAATAAACAAAAAAGATAGTCTTAGATTCAACAAAATTCCAAAATATTTTTTCGTCCCTCTTTTGCTATTTATACCACGAATTTATGGACTAATAAATGGAAATATTGATGTAGCTACAAATGAATTGATAAGGTCTGCCCCATATCTTATATTTCCAGTAATTTTTTTATTACAAAAAAAGAAAAAGTTATGTATAGAGAAGTATTTTTTCTATGGACTATTGAGTGGTTTAATTCTATTTATGATAGTATGTGAATCAGTTATAGTATATAAAATGATAAAATTTAAAGAGCCGTTAGAATATTTCTTTAGATGGCGTCATATGAATTTTAACTTTACAAAACCATTTGATGCACACCCTGCTTATATAGGGATTTTAATAGTTTGGGTGCTTACACAATCATTATTTAAAAATTATTTTTCAAAAAATTTAAAGTTTACTTTATTATTTGTTTTGTGTTTCTTCTTAATTCAATTATTAGCTAGAAATTCTTTTATTGTTGCAATTTTTGTGATATTATGTTTTATAGCTGTTAATAAACTTTATAAATTATTATTTGGATTTTTAGTATTTCTTTCAATTACAATGGCTATTGTTTTAACACACCCAGATCAATATAATTATCTTAGAAAGAAACTAATTTATTCTTTAAACTTTTCAAATGAAAAGTCAAAAGATAAAAGGTTTACACGATTAAGGGCTTCTTATATAGTTTTTCAAAAATCACCAATTTTTGGAGTTGGACCTGAAAATGATAATGTTTTAAGGAAAATTGAATACAAGCTATTAGAGGATGAAGTTGCGTATAAAAAGAATTATAATTCACATAATCAATTTTTCGAATATTTAGTAACATCAGGAATAATTGGCTTGATTTGCTTTCTTTTAGTTTTTTATTATCTATTTTCTTTTTTAATAAAGAATAAAGAGTATTCATACATTATTTTATTATTAGCATTCATGATTGCATGTTTAACAGAAAGTGTTTTGGAAAGAACTTTAGGAATAAAATATTTTTCCATTTTAATTAGTTTAATTTTATATAAAACTTTATCAGCAACAGAAATACGTCAAAAAACAGAGAAAGATTGAATATTAAAATATTTTATAAAATTAAAGACTTATTTTGGATTAATTCCCTTTCCGTATTATTGTTCTTATTTTATTTTTCAGAAGGATATGGGAAATTTTTTATAGGCTTTTATGATGAACGACCCCACTCCGTTAAAGCAATAAAGTTAATCGTTTTATTACTATTGTTTTTATGTCTCTTTAAAAGTTCAAAATTTTTGTTTCAACTTTTTTTAATTATAACTGTATTTATAATAGGGCAATTATTTATCATACCAAATTTCACTTTGCCCATTCTTATTATTTTATCCAAATACTTATTCCCAATTTTACTTTTTACATATTATAATAAACTTAAATTATCAAGCAATGCTTTTTATCGCTTAATGCAAGTATTTGAGCTAATTATAATTATTAACGGCATATTTATTTTATTAGGCTTTATATTTGATATACAAATTTTTAGGACTTATAGTGGCTCTAGGTTTGGCTACAATGGTTTATTAATTACTTCAGCAACTTCGTCTTACTTTTATATTATTTCACTTTTATATTATTTAATTAAAAAGAAAGAGTTTTTTATATATACTCCAAAAGTGTATTTTTTAATTTTAACAGCATTATTAGTAGGTACTAGATCAATTTATTTAAGTGTTTTTTGCATTCTATTTTATTATTTCATTTTTTATTCTAAAACTAAGTATAAAAATCTTGGATTTCTTACTATTTTGCTTTGTGGTTTTTATAGTATTTATTTCACTTTATTTAAATGGGAAATATTTAATAAAATTTTGGAACGTGAAAGTTTGATAACAGCGGTATTATCATACAGAGATAAACTTTTGTTAGACAAAATGATTCCTTTTATTCAGGAAAATTGGACTATAGGGAATTATTTTTTTGGCGGTATTAATGATCCTCACACAAGATCACAATTAGCTCTTTTTGACTTATTTTATTTTTTTGGGTTAACAGGAATGTTATTATATTTATGGAGTTATTTGACAAATTATTTAAAATTTGATTTTAAAAAGAATATTATCTTTAGTTTACTTCTTTTAGGTATAATTGTTTTTATTTCAGGAAATTTCTTTTTTAATGCATCCATACCTATATATCTATTAATTTTACGAGAAATGATAATTCACACCCAGCGAGAAAATAAAATGAACTAACTTACTAAAGTTTTTAAATTCTCACTAAATTTGTATTTAGGATATTTCAATTTGAAAAAAGGCTATTCAATATATTTAAGACCCATTTCTATTCTTGTAGATATGTTTATTATAAATCTTACGATGTTTATTATATCGAAAGATTTATACGTAGATACTTCATATATTTTATATATAAATCTAACATGGTTATTGATATCTTTTTATACTAATTTTTATATTGTCTATAGGTACACAAAACTGGCTCGAATAGTTTCATTACTTATAGTACAGTTAGGAACATTCTTCTTAGCTTATTTCGCCTATTTTAGTTTATTTAAAGAAGGGTCTAAAGTTGGAAATCAAACAGTCACGCTATTAATACTTTTTAGTGCCATTATACTTGTTAAATTTTTATTTATTTATGCTCTTAAGAAGTATAGAATAGGCGGAGGTAATTTTAGAGATGTTGTAATTGTTGGAGGAAATCAATCTATTGAATCGCTAACTAATTTATTTAATTTAAGAAACGATTTAGGATATAGATTTAAAGGGTATTTTTCAGATACCGATACAACAAAAGAAAGATACCTAGGAAAAATAGAAGATAGTTTCAACTACATTTCTGAAAATAGAGTGGATGAGGTTTTTTGTTCTATATCTGACCTTTCTAAAAAAGAAATAAATAGTATAATTGATTTTGGAGAACGAAATAATATAATTGTAAAATTAATTCCAAATTCAAAAGGGCTTTTTAGTAAAGGAATGGTCCTTGATTATTATGACTATATCCCAATACTTTCTTTAAAAAAATTACCATTTGACAATCCATTAATTAAATATTCAAAAAGAGTATTTGATGTTTTTTTCTCATTATTTATTATTGTTTTTATACTTTCATGGATAAGTATACTACTATTTATTTTGATAAAG
>TARA_B110000090_G_scaffold25759_1_pt1 | contig 10220 bp, 7 predicted proteins | sample TARA_B110000090 | Tara Oceans TARA_B110000090 (sample SAMEA4397239) | marine metagenome | biome: Polar Biome; feature: [SRF] surface water layer (ENVO:00010504); material: water (ENVO:00002006), including particulate matter (ENVO:01000060) such as... | depth 5 m
GTTTTATCTGAAGGACTATGGTACAAAATAAAAATAGAAAGTGACGGCATTTATCGTGTCGACAAGGCTTTTTTGGAAGAGAACGGAATTGATCCAAATACAGTGAATCCAAATAAAGTAAATATCTATGGAAACACTGGAGACCAGTTACCTATTGACAACAGCGTCTTTAGACATGATGACCTTGTGGTAAACCCTACTTTCTTCAACGGAAATACAGATTCTGATTGGGACAATGGAGAGTATCTATTGTTCTACGGAGACGGGGCTAACTCCTGGGAGTTCGATCCTTCAGAGAATGGCATGGATTTTAATTTGGAAAAGCACTCCTACTCTAACGTAGGGTATTATTTCCTAAGGTTAGATGACATGAGCCAAGTTAGAATTTCAGATGGGGTTACCCCAGGCGGGACTGCAGATTATAACTCCACGGAATTCGATGATTTTTTCTTATACGAAACTGAATCAGTGAATTTAGTGAAAAGTGGTAGAGAATGGCTAGGAGAAAACTTTGATTTAAACACTCAACTCTTACTGAACTTTAACTTTCCTAATATAATCTCTGAAACAAATTTTATAGAAATCACAACAGCTGCGAGATCTATAGGCGGAGAGAGCACGTTTTCATATTCACTAAATTCTGGAGAAGTGTTTCTAGAACCCTACTCTGCCATATCCATAGGTGTGATTCAAGAAGTGGCTGTAGCCAACACACAAACAATCCCATTTACTCCTTCTAATGACAATATTCAACTTTCTATCGATTTTGATAAATTTTCAGATGAGTCAGAAGGATGGCTTGATAATGTGGCGCTGCAATGCAAAAGACAACTCTCAATGTCGGGAAATTTTATGGATTTCAGAGATGTACAAGCTGTAGGAAATAACGTCGTAGAATACACCGTTTCCAATGTTTTCAATCCTAATAACTTTTCAATCTGGAATACCACCGACCCAACTTCTCCCAGAAACATGCCTTTTAACGTGGGTGATGGCAGCGTAAATTTCAACTACTCTGGTGAAGAATTGGAAACATTTATCGCATTTAACAATAGCTCCTTTATATCCCCAGAAATGATAGGTCAAGTGACCAATCAAAACTTGCACGCTTTATCTAATGTAGACTACATTATTTTAAGTAATCCTAACTTTTTAGGAGCGGCAGAGGAATTAGCAGAAATTCACAGAGCAGATGGATTGGTAGTAGAAGTCGTTACTCCGATTCAAGTCTATAATGAATTTAGCAGCGGAAACCCCGATGTTACAGCTATAAAAATGTTCATGAAAATGCTTTACGATGATGCTGCTGGAGATTTAGAACTAGCACCTAAATATCTTTGTGTTTTTGGCGATGGAACTTATCAAAATAGAAGCTTAACCTCCTCAGACCCTTATGTCATATCGTATCAGTCAAAAAACAGCTTCTCACCAGTGAATAGTTATGTCTCTGATGATTACTTTGGCTTATTAGACGATGATGAGTCTGAATCAACCTCTGACAAAATGGATATCGGAATAGGAAGGATAATAGCTAGAACTGAGCAAGAAGCATTTCAAATGGTGGACAAAGTTAGAAGGTACAAGTCTCAGAACAGCACTCTAGACGGAGGTTCAGCTTGCGCAGGCGATGGGACTAATTCTACTTTTGGTTCTTGGAGAAATAAAATAATATTTATCTCAGATGATCAAGATGGCAATAACATAGATGGCAATATCCACATGCGCTATTCTGAAGAATTGCATGACACCATAAAAAACAATCATTTAGAATTCAATATCGATAAAATTTATGCAGATGCTTATGTTCAAACCTCCACTCCAGGGGGAGAGAGGTATTATGACGCGAAAGAAAGCATTCAACGAGCAGTTCAAGATGGGGCCCTAGTAGTAAACTATATAGGTCATGGTGGTGAGAAAGGATGGGCTCATGAACGCATCCTAGACATTCCTACGATCAGAAACTGGACAAATACTAACAAAATGCCGGTTTTTGTAACCGCAACATGCGAATTAACAAGATTCGATGACCCCGAATTTTTATCTGCAGGGGAATTAATTTATCTAAACCCCGAAGGAGGAGCCATCGCCATGATGACGACTACTCGAATAGTCTTTAGTGGCAGCAATCAAGCTCTGGCTAGGGCATATTATCATGCGGCTTTCGGCCCTGAAACCACCCCTGAACAAACCCTTGGCGAGTCCTATAGACTTACTAAAAATGCTGTCAACGGAATTAATCAGAAGAATTTCTCATTAATAGGAGATCCCGCATTAGCTCTAGTTCACCCTAAGAAAGAGGTCTACACCTCTTCTATTAATGGCACTGATATCACTCAGTTCACAGACACCTTAAGCGCTTTAGAAACGGTTACTGTAAGCGGCTATGTAGGCGATGAGAACGGGAATATCATATCAGATTTTAATGGCTTCGTATATCCCACGGTATATGATAAAGAACAAATTTTATTCTCATTAGCGAATGACGCAGGAGACAACAGCATAGTTCCTTACCCATTTGACCTTACTAAAAATGTACTTTACAACGGAAAATCAACCGTAGCCAATGGAAATTTCGAATTTACATTTGTAATCCCACGTGATATCAACTATCAAGTAGGAGCTGGAAGAATTTCATACTATGCTGTAGACGGAAACATAGATGGTCATGGGCACTACAGTGACTTCCTCATCGGAGGGTCTTCTGATGATATAGTTCTAAATGAAGAAGGTCCTACTATAGAACTATATCTTAACAATACCGACTTTATAGATGGAGGAATTACTGATGAAATTCCAATTCTTCTTTCGAAACTCCAAGATGAAAATGGCATTAATACTGTAGGAAATGGAATTGGTCACGACTTGAAAGCCGTTATTGATGAGAATACATCTCAAGCTATAATCCTCAATAAATATTACGCTGCAGACGAAGACTCTTATCAAAGCGGAGAAGTCCGTTTCCAATTATCTGAGCTTAGTGAAGGAAGTCATACGCTTTCATTAAAGGCCTGGGACACGCACAACAATTCTTCCGAAAAAATATTAGAGTTTACCGTGGTTACAAGCGAAGAATTGGCATTGGATCACGTTCTGAATTACCCAAACCCTTTTACCACTAGAACAGAGTTTATGTTTGAGCATAACGCTGCTTGCAATACACTTGATGTTCAAATTCAAGTTTTCACCGTAGGAGGTAATTTAGCCAAAACAATAAATACAAGAATAGAGAGTTCAGGATACAGAGCTAACGGTATTGTCTGGGATGGGAAAGATGATTTCGGAGATGAATTGGCTCGAGGAGTCTATGTTTACAAAGTTAAAATAACCACTCCCGAAGGATTAAGTACGGAAGAATTTCAAAAACTTGTATTACTGAAATAGAAACCTAAAACCTAAACAACACCTATATTTGCACACCTTTTAAAAGGCCTAAAATGTTTAAACAACTAACCATAATTACTGCCGTTTTATTGGCTTCAATCCAAATAAACGCGCAAAACCTAACTAATGAAGAAGCTGCTGCTGCTGTTCAGTTAAACACAATCACTACCGCAGTCCCATTTTTACTTATAGCACCTGACACTAGAGGAGGGGCATTAGGAGATGCTGGGGTAGCTACGTCGCCAGACGCTAATTCTATACACTGGAATGTGGCGAAACTTGCTTTCTTGGGAGAGATGAGTGGAACGAGAGTGAAATCAGACAGACCAGATTTTGGTATTTCACTTTCTTATTCTCCATGGCTTAGGAGTTTGGTAGACGATATGAGTTTAGCCTATTTATCCGTATATAAAATCTTAAATGACAAGCAAGCTTTCACCGGAGCCTTGAGGTTTTTTGATTTAGGCACCATTACTTTTACTGATATTAACGGAAGCGTAATTAGAGATTTTAAGCCTATAGAGTTTAGTTTCGATGTAGGATTCTCTCAGAAACTTTCCGAAAAATTAAGTGGAGGATTCGCAGGAAGATACATCCATTCAAACTTAACAGGTGGTATAGGAGTGAATGGGGCAGGCTCTAAAGCCGGAAGAAGTGCAGCTGCAGATGTGTCTATATTCTACACGAATCCTGACTTGAAAATTGGAGGAAAAGATGCTCGCTTGAATATAGGTATGAACGTTTCTAATATTGGTGCCAAAATAGCATACACCGAGACTGCCGACAGAGATTTCTTGCCCGCCAACCTAAGACTAGGAACAGCTTTAAGTCTGTACTTAGATGAATATAACGAATTAACATTTACTACTGATTTCAATAAGCTATTAGTTCCTACAAATGGAACTTACGCTCAACAAGATACTGAGCTTTACAACATAGGAGATCTCGTTTCTGGGAGAGATCCTGACGTTGGGGTAGCTGCAGGGATATTTGGGTCATTTAACGATGCTCCTGGTTCTGTTCTACTGGACGAAAATGAGGAGTATTATGTAGTAGATGGCTCTAGGTTCAGAGAAGAGATGAAAGAAATCAACATCTCAGCAGGGTTAGAGTACGTATACGCTAACCAATTTGCCTTCAGAACTGGATTCTTCCACGAAGATCCTACTAAAGGAAATAGACAATTCATTACTCTAGGGGCTGGAGTTAAGTTTCAAGTATTCTCTATAGATATGTCATACCTTATATCCACTAGAAACCAAAACCCTCTGGCTAACACGCTACGATTTGGTTTAAATATGAATTTATCTGGAGGCGGTTCAGACTCATAATAGATCTAAATGAATTTCAGAATAGGCTTTGGTTTTGACGTGCATCAGCTAGCAGAAAACTATGATTTTTGGCTGGGAGGAATCAAAATTCCACATACTAAAGGAGCAGTCGGTCATTCAGATGCTGATGTTCTAATTCATGTAATCTGTGATGCCGTTCTAGGAGCAGCTGACTTGAGAGACATAGGCTTTCACTTCCCTGACACAGACCCACAATACAAAGGCATAGATAGCAAAAAACTACTTAAGGAAGTGTTCTCATTGCTGCGCAATAAAGGATACGAGCTAGGCAATTTAGATACTACTATATGCTTAGAATTACCTAAAGTTAACCCGCACATTCCAGAAATGAAAAAATGCTTAGCTAAAGTCATGAATATTGAAGAAAATCAAATTTCTATCAAAGCTACAACTACGGAAAAGCTAAGTTTTGTAGGAAGACAAGAAGGTGTTAGCGCATACGCTACCGCCCTCATCTACAAGGATTAATTCTTTTACTTATTTGGCTGGTTGTCTTCGTAATAGAAGATGGTAACATTAGCAGTGTCTCTCAAGAAATCAACCTTCCCCACTTCTATCCTCGTGACATTAATACCAGTTCTTTCTTGAATATCTTCTATAAGAGCTTCATGATTCTGAGATTTAATTAGTTCTATTTTTTCATACACTATTATTTTGCTCTCTTCATGCCTTAGCAGCCAAACTTTCTCTAATCCGTAAGTGGCCACTATTACAACCATGTTGGCAAATCCGAGTTCAGCATAACTCACCTTAGATCCAGATAGAGCGTTTAAAACAGAAAGACCTATCGCTATAAATAGATAAGTCATTTCCTTTATAGGAATAGCATCGGTTCGATACCTAATTATTCCGAAAATAGCGAAGAGCCCTAGAGCAAATCCCGTATCCATGTCTACATCTACCAGCACATAGCAAAGAAGGAAAATAATCATCCCGAGAGAGATATAACTAAATAGGAAATCTTTCCTTCTCTGAGCAGGATAATACACTCCTCTCACAAGCAATACCACAAAAAACAAGTTGAATAAGAACCTCACCAGTAATTTGGAAAAATCCTTCACATCCATAAGCTTCACCCCGAAGAATTTTAATCCTTCTGCACCATCTAGCAATGAAACATTCTGTAAAATGTTCATTATTGATTCATTTAGCAACCCTATTATCATCGTTAAATTTTTCTAATATTAATAAATTCTCCTTGAAGTTATTCTTCTTCACTCCTTCTTTTAACATGGCTATTCCCATGCAGTATTTACTTATCCTCATCGGTCGATGAACGTGATTTTTTACAGCGCTTAAAAAAGGAGAGTTTCTCTTCGCTTTTTCCTGCTTCAGCTCACATATTATAACATCTCCCATTTCTGCCACCCCTCCAAAAGCTTCGAATTTCAGTGACATATCCAAGGTTAGCCGCTCCTGAAGCTCCTCATTTACAAGAGTAATCCTACTAAAATCATTTCTAAGAACATTCAAAACCTCATAATCAATTCCTGATATGTCATTTATAAAATGAGCAGAATCTTCACTAAGTGAAGATTCTATCCCTGGAACTATCATCCTATTCTTTACCGTCCTTTTTTTATTATTCTTGAACTTTATTTCTAGGAAAGTCAAATCAGACTCTACATATTTCCTGTAGCGGATTTTATACCTATTTCTTTTACCGTTATGGTGTTTGATATAAAAATCAAGCTTCTCAGTGTCTAAATAAACTGTTTCATACCTACTAGCTCTGTTTCCCTCGACCTCTAGACACTTATAAGACTTACGAAGCTCATTCAACAAAGCTCCAAACCCTCTGGAACTAAGCATAAATTTGGTGTCTACTCTGTCCATTAACTTGACAGAATCCATCTCATCTAAAGAGATTGGTCGGAACCGACTTAATATTTCATTAATTTCACTCACAGAATTGCCAAAAATAAGGTATTTATTAGACGATTATATAGTTACATTTCACCCGCGAAAACCCCTAGAATTAAATTGAAGGATCTAGAAATTAAAGTTCAACTAAAAGAGTATGCATCGGAACAAGAGATGAACAGTGAAGACCTGTCTCTTTTATTAAAAGCAAGGGAAGCATTAAGTTACTCCTACAGTCCGTATTCCAATTTTAAGGTTGGAGCGGCAGCCTTGCTTCGAAATGGTGAAATAATTTTAGGTTCGAATCAAGAAAACGCCTCATTTCCAGCAGGTATATGTGCCGAAAGGTCTGCCATTTATAATGCAGCGCATCAATTTAAAGGTATCCCCCTTATTAAAATGGCCATAACCGTATTTACAGATGATTTTGAGGTGTCTTCTCCCATAGCTCCTTGCGGAGTTTGTAGACAAGTTTTATTAGAAACAGAGCTGCAACAAGACCAAGAAATTGAAATAATTTTACAGGGTAGTAAGGGTAAAACATACACTTTGTCTAGTGCGCGCAGCCTGCTCCCCATATACTTTTTTGAGAAAGGATTAAAAAAGAAGAACTAAAAACATTCATTTACAGTAAGCAATTCTATATTTGTAAATCAATTCTGAACGATATGGCAACCGGAACAGCTGCAAGCAAGAAAACAACGAAAACAGCACCAGCTAAAAAAGCAGGGGCTTCCTCTACTATGAAACAAAAAGGATATTCAAAAGCAACTTACATAAAGTGGTATGAAGACATGCTACTTATGAGAAAGTTCGAAGAAAAGTGTGGCCAGTTATACATCCAACAAAAGTTTGGAGGATTCTGTCACCTTTATATAGGACAGGAAGCTGTACTAGCAGGAATGTCGGTAGGGTTAAAGCCTACTGACAAAGTAATCACTGCATACAGAGATCATGCTCACCCTCTAGTTTTAGGCTCAGACCCCAAAAGAGTAATGGCTGAGTTATATGGAAAAACTACAGGGCTATCTAAGGGCAAAGGTGGTTCTATGCATATGTTTGATAAAGAGAAAAATCTTTTTGGTGGACACGGTATCGTAGGAGCTCAAATTCCTATGGGAGCTGGAATAGCATTCGCAGACAAGTATAGAAATGAAGATCATGTAACCATTACATTTATGGGAGATGGAGCTGCTAGACAAGGATCTCTTCATGAAACATTCAATATGGCTATGATTTGGAAACTCCCCGTAATATTTGTTATTGAAAATAACAAGTATGCCATGGGAACTTCTATTGAAAGAACTTCTAACGTAGCAGACATGTCTAAATTGGGCGCGAGTTATGATATGCCTTCATTCACTGTAGATGGAATGAGTCCTGAGGCGGTAGCAGATGCTATAGCAGAAGCTGCAGCACGAGGAAGGAAAGGAGATGGGCCTACTTTATTGAACATAGAGACTTACAGATACAAAGGTCATTCTATGTCTGACCCTCAGAAGTACAGAACTAAAGATGAAGTAAAGGATTATCAAGCTAAAGATCCTATCGATCATGTATTAGATGTGATTAAAAAGAATAAATGGTTAACTGATGCTAAAATCAAGACAATTCAGGCGGACGTAAAAAATGTGGTAGAAGAGTCTGTGAAATTCGCAGAGGAGTCTCCATTACCAGAAGCGCATGAGTTATACGAAGATGTATACACACAGACGGATTACCCATACGTAAGAGATTAATAAAACACCCTAGATATATTTTAAAGATATGGCTGAGATAGTAAAAATGCCGAAATTAAGTGACACCATGACTGAAGGTGTCGTAGCTGAATGGCATAAAAAAGTAGGCGACCCAGTAGAATCAGGAGAACTTTTAGCTGAAATAGAAACAGACAAAGCTACTATGGAGTTTGATTCTTTCCAAGATGGAGTTTTATTACATATAGGAGTTCAAACTGGAGAAACTGCTCCTGTGGATTCTATACTCGCGATTCTAGGAGAAAAAGGAGAAGATATTACAGAGTTACTTAAAAGTGATTCTGCTCCGGCAGAAGAAATACCAGCGCCCAAAGCAGAACCATCTGCACCAGCGATTGCACCTGCACCTGTAGCTTCTGCTCCAGTAACACAAATGACTCACAGCGACAACAGTAGAGTTAAAGCCTCTCCTTTGGCTAAGAAAATGGCTAATGATAAAGGCATAGATTTAGGAGCTGTAGCAGGAAGTGGAGACGGAGGAAGAGTGGTGAAAAGAGATGTAGAAAATCACTCAGGATCTTCGGCACCAGTCGCCTCTAGATCTGCTGTAGGGGTAGAATCTTATACTGAGGAAAATGTATCCCAGATGAGAAAAGTGATTGCAAAAAGACTTGCCGAAAGCAAGTTTACAGCTCCACATTTCTACTTAACTATGGATATAGACATGGATAACGCTATGGCAGCTAGAGCTAGTCTAAAAGCTAAAAACATCAAAGTATCGTTCAATGATATGGTGATTAAGGCTACTGCTGTTTCTTTAAAGAAACACCCTAAGATTAATTCTAGTTGGTTAGAAGATAAAATAAGATATAACGAGCACGTTCACATAGGTGTAGCTGTAGCTGTAGACGAAGGGTTATTAGTCCCTGTGGTAAGACATGCAGACACTAAACTTATGTCTGACATAAATGCTGAAGTATTTGATTATGCTACTCGTGCCAGGGAGAAAAAACTTCAACCACATGAGTGGGAAGGAAACACATTCACTATTTCTAACCTAGGAATGTTTGGCATAGAAGAATTCACTGCTATAGTAAACCCTCCTGACGCATGTATCCTAGCAGTAGGAGGAATTAGAACAGAGCCTGTAGTGAAGAATGGGCAGATAGTAATAGGAAACAGAATGAAAGTAACTCTTTCTTGCGACCATAGAGTAGTCGATGGAGCCACTGGTTCTGAATTCCTTCAAACCTTAAAAGGAATGCTTGAAAATCCAATTATGATGATCGCCTAGGCTTATCCACACAGAACATAAAACTTTAAAAGGCCGTTACAATGTAATGGCCTTTTTTTTGTTCTAAGAAACATACAATTACAGCTAACTTAACGATTCTGTTAAATTCTATAAAAACAGCTCCAAGGAGAGCCTAAACAAACAAGAAAAGAGAATTACAAAGAGTTTAGAATACTTTATAAGAAAACTATAGATGAACATACTATCTAAAAAACTGAAATAACAGCTGTCAAGAAGGGATAGCGAAAAAAGAAGGCTAGCAATAGCTGACGCTATTCTAGCCTTTATTCTCTTCGGTGCTGCTTCAAGTTACACTTACTAAATCCATAATTATTCAACGATAAACTTTCCTGCCTTGAGCGCTCCATCTATTCTTACTGAATAGTAATAAACACCTGAGCTTAGACTGGAAACGTCCATGGAATAGTCAGAAACTCCTTGTGCTACTGACTCTCTATCAATGACCTTATTCACTATCCCGCCAAAACCGTCATAAACATATAAGCTACCACTAGCTGCTGAATTTAGATTGAATGAAAAACGTACTGTTTCTGAAGCAGGGTTTGGATATACATTTATAAAAGCTTCCTCATTCACTTTAACTTCAGTTAAAGATGAAGGAAGCGCAGTGAG
>TARA_B110000090_G_scaffold23750_1_pt1 | contig 10195 bp, 8 predicted proteins | sample TARA_B110000090 | Tara Oceans TARA_B110000090 (sample SAMEA4397239) | marine metagenome | biome: Polar Biome; feature: [SRF] surface water layer (ENVO:00010504); material: water (ENVO:00002006), including particulate matter (ENVO:01000060) such as... | depth 5 m
TAGATGGTTGATCTGCTCAGGCCAACCGTGGCTTCAACATCTTTGCGACGCAGTATTTGTGGTGTCATAGTAGTCTCCTGCAAAGTTTGTATTTATAACATGCAAGAATTCTTGGTACGCCGTCGTCCTTTGTAGGCCAAAAAAGTACAATTAGGTTTATTTAAAGATCCAGAGCTATTTGGATATGCGTTAAATAAATGAATTATATAGTAATTTTATATTTTAGTATTTTAATGAGACTGCCGCGCCTATCACCCACTCGGCCACTCGGCCACCTCAAGCTCAACCACTTGTAAAATTCTTTCCATTGGGCTCCGCTAAAAAAATTACTTTAGTCAGAAAGCATCCCTGGTTGCAATCCAGCGGCCAATGCTTCACGCGCAACGACGGCATCTTCCAACCAACCTACACGCAAGTGCGGCACAGAACCCATCAGCACTTTGGTATAGGCATGTTCTGGATCGGTCATAATTTTTTCGGTTACATCGTCTTCAACTATTTCACCTTTCAGCATCACAACGGTGCGATCCGCTAACGTGGCGATGGTCGAAATGTCGTGACTGATAAAGAAAAACGTCAGGTTCTGTGTCTCGCGTAGCTCATCAATCAGGGCGATCATCGAATTTCGCACAACTGTATCCAGTGCCGAAGTTACTTCGTCGCACAGAATTAATTCAGGGCCCGCAGCCAGTGCGCGCGCCAGATTGACCCGCTGTTTTTGACCGCCAGATAATTGCGACGGTAAGCGACGGGCAAAATCACGGGGCAGTTTTACCTGATCCAGCAACTCGGCGACCATATCATCTTTGGCAGACCCTGTTTCGCCGCGCATGAAGGTAATCGGTCGGCCTAAAATCTTACCGACTGTGTGCGATTTGTTCAAAGCTACATCGGCCATCTGCATCACCATCTGAACCCGGCGCAATTCGTCTTTGCTACGTTTTTGGTAAGATGGGGGTAGGACGGACCCGCTTAACAAAACTTCGCCTTTGGCAACGGGGAGCAGGCCAGCAATTGCCCTTGCCAGTGTACTTTTACCAGACCCTGATTCGCCGACGACACCGACAATTGATCCAGCGGGCGTCGACAAATTAATGTCTTTCAACACTGGAAAGGCGGGGATACCGTCACGGTTGATTGGTCCGTAGCCGGCGGTAACATTGTTCACTTGCAACAATGGTGTCGCATCTGCCAAAACTGCTTTTTTTGGTTCCGAGTGAACTATCTTATTTTTCAATGCTAGATCCGGATCGCTTGCAGCCATCAGAACTTTAGTGTAGCTGCGCTTTGGGTTCGAGACAATTTCGTCGACCAGTTCTTTTTCAACCATCTCGCCATTCAGCAACACGATGATCTCGTCGGCAATCTGGGCCACTACTGCCAAATCATGTGTTACGTAAATCGCGGCGGCATTGCGCTCGCGGATTACATCTTTGAAAGCTTTCAGAACGCTGATTTGTGTTGTTACATCAAGCGCGGTTGTCGGTTCATCAAAGACCAACAATTCTGGCCCCGAACATAGCGCCATCGCCGCCATCACCCGCTGTAATTGCCCCCCAGATACCTCGTGGGGAAACCGGTCTCCGATGTTATTTGGATCAGGAAGGCGCAGCTGGTCATAGAGTTTCAGCGCTTCTGCGCGGGCCTCGGATTTGCTCATCGTTTCATGGATCAACGACGGTTCAATGACCTGATAGTTCAGCGGCAAACCGGGGTTAAAAGCGGCTGCGGCACTTTGGGCGATATAGGCCACGCGCTGACCGCGCAACTCGCGCAGATCCTGTCCTTTGAGTTCCAGGATTTCGGTTTCGCCCAATCTGATGGAACCACTGGTAAATTCCAGCCCTGGCCTTGCATGACCCAAAGCCGCCAGCGCAATGGTGGTTTTACCAGACCCGGATTCCCCGATTAAGGCGATCACTTTCCCGGCCTCAACCGAAAAATTGATGTTTTTGACTATGGGATCACCACCTGCTTCGGGGGTGATCGTTAGGTTTTTTACTTCAAGAAGAGGTGCCATCAGATCAGTTTCCCTGCCATGCCGCGCCCGGAGTGCGCTGTGTAATCATCAACCATCAGGTTGAGTCCAATTGTAAAAGACGCAATTGCAAGCGCCGGATAGATCGAGGTCAGCGACCCATTCGACAGGCCAGTGATATTTTCACGCACCATCGACCCCCAGTCGGCAAAGGGCGGCTGTATCCCAAGACCCAGAAAGCTAAGCCCGCTCATAAACAGAATAGCAAAGGTCAGTCGGATGCCAAAATCGACCAGCAGCGGCATCGCGATATTTGGAAATATCTCACTTCCGATGACCCAAATCATGCCTTCGCCGCGCCCCTTTGCGACCTCGACATATTCCATCACGGCTTGGTCGACCGTCATAGCACGGGCAATCCGAAAGACTGAAGATGAATAAATCAGGCCAGTGGCGATGATAAGAACCGGGATAGACGATCCAAGGGCTGCTACAACAACCAGGCCAAGCATAATGGTCGGGAAAGACAGAAACGCATCATTGATCCGGCTGATGATCTGATCGGGCAGGCCACCCCTGGCCCCTGTATATGCGCCTAGAATTGTCCCAACGCCAGAGGCGATTAGTGTGGCACAAAAGGCCATGAACAGGGTCAGGCGCGCGCCGTACAGCAAGCGCGAAAGCAAGTCGCGCCCGATATAATCGGTGCCCAGAATAAATTCGTCCAAAGCAGGCAGGAAGCTGTCATAAGACACAAATTCGGCTTCGGTATAGGGGGCAATCCACGGGCCGAAGATGGCAATTAATATCCAGAATGCCACAATGGCGGCCCCGAACCAGCCAGTTTTTGAAAATCGGAAGCCTTTATCAGGTGCCGCATCGCCGCGGGCTTCCTCAACATATTCTTTATCAAAGACTTCAATTTGATCTGACATTTTTCTTGTCCAATCCTAGCTGGGGTTACGCAGGCGCGGGTTTGAGACAATGGCGAGAATATCTGCGATGAGCATGAAAATGATGTAGCCAAAGCAAAAGATAAGAGCACAGGACTGAACGACAGGAAAGTCGCGTGTAGTCACAGCGTCAACAATCAGTTTGGCAAGTCCGGGGTAGGCGTAAATCGTTTCGACGATCACAACACCGCTGATCAGATAGGCCAGGTTCAGGGCGATCACATTGGCGATCGGGCCAATTGTGTTCACCACAGCATGAACGAATATGATTTTTCTACGCGGCACGCCTTTTAGCAAAGCCATTTCCACATAAGGCGAGGCCAGAATATTCACTACCGTGGCCCGCACCATGCGGGTCATCTGTGCGGTGATCGCGGCTGACAGGGTCAACACCGGCAGGGTCATAACCTGAAAGAAATGGCCGACGTCGCGATAGCCGTCGGTGATATAGGAAACACTGGGGAACCAGTGCAGGTTAACTGCAAAGATAATGACCAGAATACTGGCAAGCAGAAAGTCTGGTATAGAAACAAAGGACAAGGACGCTAATGAAATTACTTTGTCCAGAATTGTACCCGGGAAGGTCGCCGAAACCAAACCAAGGCAGACTGATAATGGGACTGCGAACAAGGCGGTGGTGCCGGCCAGAACCAGCGTGTTTGTCAATCTATCCTCGACAAGCGAGGAAATTTCAACACCATTGGCTAGAGAAGTCCCCATGTCGCCGGTTACAAATCCACCCAGCCAGCTAAAGTAGCGGAATAAAGCTGGCTCGTTCAGCCCCATCTGTTCGCGCACTGCGGCAAGTGTTTCGGGTGTTGCAGATCGTCCAAGCACGGCCTGAGCAACGTCACCCGGCAGAAATTCGGTTCCCACGAACACCAGTATTGAAACCAGCCAGGCGGTCAGTAGACCTACACCTATTCGCATGATTATTAGCCTTTTCATGGGGGTTGGCCCTTTTTAGTATGATTTATATGTTGCACATTATCCGCGTAAAAAAACCCCACCCCAGAACGAGGTGAGGTGTTGAGTAGTATAGACTTATGCGTCTTCCAACCAAACTTTGTTTGCGAAGTTAAAGCCACAGAACGACCCTTGGGGGATTTTCTGCAGACCCTTAAGACGGTTGGAAGCTCCATCAAGGTAATCTTGGAAGGCAACTGTTGCATGACCGTCTTCTTCGTATAGAATCTCCTGAACGTCGCCATAAATTTCTTTACGTTTGGCTTCATTCGTCTCGCCGCGGCCCTGAACGATAAGTTGGTCAAGTTTTTCATTAGCGATGCGGGTTTCGTTCCATTTGGATCCAGTGGAGAATACCAGCGACAACAAGGTGTCATACACAGGACGCGGATTCCAATTTGTCCCGACGAAGGCACGTTTTAGCCAAATGTTGCTCCAATACCCATCCGCAGGTTCACGTTTTAGCTCGACAGTAATGCCCGTTTGGGCAGCAGATTGTTGCAACATTAGACCCATATCAATGCTGCTGACGGCCCCATCAGAAATATGCAATTCAATTGTTTCGCCTTCAAATCCGGACTTTTTGATTAAGCTCTTTGCCTTGTCCAGATCCATATCACGTTGCGGCAGATCCGCGTTATAATACGGGCTACTTGGGTGGAACAGGTGGTCGTTTGCTTTAACGCCGTACCCTTTGAAGGTAGTATGTAACAACCGGTCGCGGTCAAACATGTATTTGATCGCATTGCGGAAGTCTTTGCTTTTGTACGGCCCCTGATCCATTTGCATAGCAAGTGAGTACCAAGCAGGTGCAGGTGTGTTAAACACATAGGCATTTTCAGATGCGTTGACGGAATCCAGTGAGTTGCCATCAAGCCGGGTCACATAATCGACTTCACCCGCAATCACCGCATTAGCACGGGCTACGTTGTCTGTGATTGCGAAAGCTTCAAGTGAATCGAGATAAACATTGCCAAAGTAGTTTGGATTGCGTTTACCCGCAGACCGTACACCCGGACGGAAATCCGTGATCAGGAATGGACCCGTTCCGACGCCTTTGGTGAAATCAGTCTCACCCGCAGCAGAAATCAGCAGGCTGTATAGCCCCATCAGGCGCGAAAAGTCTGCATTTGGACTGGCAAGGTTAAAGATCACCCGATTTGGACCGTCCGCAACAATTGATTCGATCGGTTCGGCAAGCGCCGCCGCGGCAGAGCCTACTTCGGGGTCTTTGTGGCGCATGATCGACCAGATAACGTCATCAGCAGTAAAGGTTTTACCATTGTGGAATATTACGCCCTGACGCAGTTCAAAAATCCATTTTTTTCCGCCATCAGCTGCTTCCCAGCTTGTTGCTAGACGTGGCTGTGGATCAGTATTGATATCCAGCTCGGTCAGCGTGTCAAAGTGCGTGAAAGCTCGCAAATAGTCGTTTTGATACGTCATCTTTGTTGGATCAAGCGTATCTTTGGGGCTTTGCGAAAATGTGGCATATTTCATGTGGCCACCAGTCTTTGGGGTTTCTGCGTGGGCACGTGTGGCAACCATCGATAATGGCCCAGCAACAGCTGCGGTCATACCAGCAGCACCAAACCAGCCCAGAATGTCGCGACGCGTTGCACCCTTATTCATCATACGCATGACTTCCTGCCGTTCATGAGGCCGCAGCGTATCGAATTTTACATCATCTTTTTTCATTTATTTTACTCCCAGTTTATGCGTTGTTCATACGAGAAATAGCAAGTTCAATTGCAATCTGCGTAGGTGATCTCATGCATGAGCACCCTCCTAAAAGTGCTTTTCCGTTAGTTCACATGAGTGGGTACACTGATTAAAGTTGAGTGGGTACACTGATTAAAGTGTGGACTACTCATGTTTAGTTGGGTAATTATACAAGTATGAACAACCAGCATCCAAGCTTGGACCAGCCCGACCTACCTGTTCGCCTGAATCGGGTACCGGCTGCCTAAACCCAAGGGTGCCCCTCTCATTCGCGATCGGGCTGGAGTTCTGCTCGGCTTTCTCTTTGCAATAAGGCTTATTTTGCAATAAGGCTTATTTTGCAATAAGGCTATTTTCATGGACGCTTCCCTATTGTCACTCTTGTATATCGCGGTGTTTGGGGCGGCCCTTTTGCAGGCCGCGACGGGTATCGGTTATGGCGTTATCGCCGGCCCGATCTTTCTGGTGGTCCTAAACGGAGTGGAAGCGTTTCAAATCAGTGCGATACACAACATTCTTATCGCAGTCTTGGTGGCCCCTTTTGTGTTCAAAAACTTTAGCGGATCGGTCCTGCGGCCGCTGCTGTTTGGCAGCCTGATTGGCATTCCCGTCGGGTTCGCATTGCAATTATTCGTCGGTCTGCTGGTTTTGAAATGCCTATCCGCGGTTGCGGTTGGGTTTGTTGCACTAAATCTCGCAAAAAGTATGCGAACGGGAAAGGCTAGCGAGGCACGTTCCAATCCCTCGGCCAGTGAAACTGGTTTGATCGGCGGAGTTTCAGGTGTGATGGGCGGGATGCTGGCGATGCCTGGGCCGATAGTTGCAAGCTGGATGTCTGTGAGAGGTTTCAGCAAACAGGAAATCCGGGCAACTATTCTGACGTTCGCTATATTTGTCTACGGATCAACTGTTTTGCTGCATGCGGTATATTCTGGCGTGGCGGCCGAAACGCTACGGCTATCACTCATCTCATTGCCCGGCGTTATCGCTGGCGTTGTGGCGGGCAGTTTTGTCTCCAGATATTTGTCTGAAACGGTTTTTCAGCGCATCCTGCTCGTGGTGCTCATCGCGACAGTCGCCAGCCTTTTGGTGAGTGTTCTTTGGCGCATCTAGGCGGGTTCTGTCTCAGAGTTTTGGCGTTTAGTTAGGACAACTGGATTGTGTTAGGTACGGGCCTTTGTTCTTAAACGCGAGCGGTCGACTGTGATACTTTATGCAGTGTATTTCTATGTGCGCTACGGCGTCTCATACCGAGAATTGGAGGAAATCATGGCCGAACTTTGCGTTAGTCGGCCAGCCACGTCGAGAAATTGAAAGCCGACAACCAGATGACCTCAAAACGGGGATTCGTTCCGCGGCACCGCAAGTTGGCCCAGTACCAGCGAAGCTGCATTTTCGGACAAACTTGATCAGCTGGGATGTGTTGATTGTTTTATCCTGTCGATTGTAGCCACGCCGACGTTGAAATGTCGAGCGATGGCACGACTACGGAATGTACGCTTCAAATGTAGCTTTCGTTCTACCCGGTGTTTGGCCGAACCTGGCTATGTAAGCTCTGATAAAATGCCGCAGAGAAGCAAATCCGCAGGCAACAGCAACTTGCGAAATGGTCATGCAGGTTTCTGACAGAATACGCCGCCCGTGGTCGAGCCGAACATCGAGGTAAACAGAGTTGGGCGACCGACCCACGTGCTCTTTGAAGAGCCGTTGTATATGGCGCGGAGATGTACCCGTCTCTTGAGCCAGCTTATGCAATTCCAATGGGTCCTCAATATTTTCATGCATTCGCTTTACAATGTGAATAAACCTCGTGTCCCGCGTGTCTAATGAAACTGCAAGCGATGAGCGCTGATTTGACGTATTTCCGCGGCGGGTTCCGTGCAGGCACATATCCGCAAGGCCTTGTTGCAAGGATACTGGGGTTTCTGATATGCCGCAACTCCCATAGCCTGCTGGATATACGCGATGCCTTATAAATTCAACGCTTCCCGTCGTCACAAGTTTGATAAGAAGCAGTACAAGATCACCAACTGGCGGGAGTATAATGAAGCCCTGCGCCAGCGTGGCGATGCTTAGGCTCAAGTTTCAAATGCAACACTCAGAGCCCTTTGGGCATAGGATGTTGTGATGGACATACGAAGCAAGCACCTCAGCAGCGAGGACCGTGGCGTGATATTAGCCGAGCATAATAGGGGCAGCAGTCAGCGGTTGATCGGCCAGCTTTTGCATCGCCCGGCGAGCACGATCTGCCGTGAGCTGGCGCGAGGTCGGCAGGAAGACGGCTGCTATTGCCCGCAAGCGGCGCGGCAGGCCTATGATGCCCGGCGCGCGCGCTGCCGCCGCAAACGCAAGCTTGTGGAGGGGAGCGATCTTTATCGTTTCGTTCATGGCAAGCTCGTACATCTGCATTGGTCGCCTGAGCAGATTGCGCAGAGACTGCGTCTCATGAAGCCTGATGATCCATCCGCCCATGTGAGCCATGAGACCATCTATGCCGCGATTTACGCGCAGCCACGTGGCGGGCTGAAGGCGGCGATGATCGAGGCGTTGCGTCAAGCGAAGCCTAAGCGTGGGCTCAAGCGCAGGACAGCGGCGGGCAGTGCTATGGTCCCGCAATCATTGCGCATTATCAATCGCCCTGAAGAGATCGAAGCGCGACTGGTACCAGGCCATTGGGAGGGCGACCTCATCAAGGGCGCATTCAATCGCTCGTCAGTGGGTACCTTGGTCGAGCGCAAGACACGCTTTGTCATTCTTTGCAAAATGGACGGCAATGGGGCCGAGGCCGCGCTCGACAGCTTCACCCGCCAGATGAGACGACTACCCACTGCTTTGCGCAAGAGCATGACCTATGACCGTGGCTCCGAAATGGCCTGCCACCCCAAACTGGCCAGACGGTTGAAGATCGATATCTGGTTCTGCGATCCGCATGCGCCTTGGCAGCGTGGCAGCAACGAGAACACCAACGGACTGCTGCGTCAGTTCATGCCCAAAGGAACTGACCTGAACGGTGCAAGCCAAACATGGCTGAACGACGTTGCAAACCTGATGAACAACCGTCCGAGAAAAACCCTCGGATGGAGAACACCCGCTGAAGCCATGGCCGACGAAATCGCGGCCTTCAAATCAACCGTTGCACTTGATGTTTGAATCCAAGATGTGGCGATTTGGCTGTGTCCTGAGGTTGAAGATGGCTGGCGTGCGGATAAGCGTCAGACTCCAGGCGGCCAGCCGGTGTATTCTGATCTGGCCATCTTGATATGCCTGACGCTGGGGATGGTTCTCAAGCAACCTTTGCGGCAGACCGAAGGACTGGTCCGCGGTTTGGTGCGGCTTATGGGGCTGGATGTTCCCGTGCCTGGCTTCTCAACCTTTTCACGACGAAGTGCGGGGCTAAGTCTTCCAGAAAGATCCAAAGCCCATCAATCCGGACCAATCGAATTTGTTGTGGACAGCACCGGTTTGAAGATCTTCGAGGAAGGCGAATGGCTGCAAAACAAGCATAAAACAAAGGCCAAGCGTAAGTCGTGGCGCAAGCTGCACCTAGGGCTGGACCTCACAACCGGAGAGATCGTCTGCGCGGATCTGACAAAAGACGACGTGGGCGACCCGACGGCCCTTCCTGAACTTCTCGATCAGATTGACGCCCCAGTTTTACGATTCCTAGCGGATGGTGCCTATGATGGCGATCCCACCAGCGACTTGCTCGTGGAACGTTTTGGTGAAGCGGTGGAGATTATTATCCCGCCTCCGATCACGGCAGTTCCAAGCCCAGATGCTGCCCATGATCCTACGCCTCGCGACAAGCGTATTGCGGCAATTCGGGACAAGGGGCGGATGGCCTGGCAAGCCAGCAGCGGCTACAATCAGCGCAGCCGCGGAGAGACGCAAATGGGTCGCTGGAAGACGGTCATCGGGCCCAAACTGAAGGCTAGGAGCCTTCCAAACCAGAAAACAGAGGTCAGGATCGGCGTAAACATTCTCAACAAAATGACCAAGCTTGGGCGCCCCAAGTTTGAAGCCGTCGCATGACCAAACCTATGGGTAAGGGAGAGTTGTGCTCGCCGATGCCTCCATGCAACACGGTCCCTTAATGGCTTATCATCCAAGGGCGTTTCTTGGGGAAGCTTTTAGAGCCATCAGGCCTGTACAATGTACCCGAACTGATCTTCTTTCCGCCACCACCACAACAACCGCATCCCGGCCCATGACCAGAGCGTTTGGGGCTATCCGCACTGCGTTCATTTGTGGCATATGCGCCTTGCAAAGCGCTGCTCATGAAAGCTCGACTTGGGGCCGTCAGCATAACACGTGGCGCAGGTGTTGCGCATTCAGGGCAGTTGCAGGGTTTGTCAAAAAGTGCCATTGGCGCAAGTTTGGTAAAGGGGCCACAGCTGTCGCAACGATATTCATAAACGGGCATGTCAGTTTGCCTTTCTTAGGTGAAAAATAGGCGACCCCGAAAGAAGGGCCACCGGTTATATACTTATAGGTCAGGAGCCAGTGGGATATCTACAGAACCATCTAAGTACTTCTTAGGACCATCAACTCCAGGTTTGAGGTCAAATTCGAAGAT
>TARA_B110000090_G_scaffold120448_1_pt1 | contig 10174 bp, 8 predicted proteins | sample TARA_B110000090 | Tara Oceans TARA_B110000090 (sample SAMEA4397239) | marine metagenome | biome: Polar Biome; feature: [SRF] surface water layer (ENVO:00010504); material: water (ENVO:00002006), including particulate matter (ENVO:01000060) such as... | depth 5 m
TATGCTTCTTTTGACTATTCTCCAATTGGAATGCAAACCTCTAAACTTGTTAGGGTTGATATTTTATTAAATTCTCAGCCTGTTGACGCGCTATCTGCTCTAATACACGCTAGTAGCGCTCACTCAATTGGAAAGAAAATGTGTGAAAAGCTTAAAGAGCTTATTCCAAGACAGCAATTTGATGTTCCTATTCAGGCGGCGATTGGAGCCAAAATAATTTCAAGAGAGACGATTAAGGCTTTAAGAAAAGATGTTACTGCTAAGTGCTATGGTGGAGACATCTCTAGAAAAAGAAAATTATTAGAAAAGCAAAAGAAAGGTAAAAAGAGAATGCGTCAGGTAGGAAATGTAGAAATCCCTCAAGAAGCTTTTATGGCTGTTTTAAAGCTTAACGACTAGTCTTTCATTGTTAGTCTTAATACAGAGCACGCAGATTTTTCCGTAAACTTATCTTTTCCTGTTCCAAACAAAACACTTAGCCAGTTATCTTTTTGGGGCGTTCCTAAAATAAGAAGGTCGTAGCCTGCTGACTGTGTTGATATCGTCTCGATAGAATCGTTGCTTTTTAATATTTTCACTTCGGTTTTTGTCTTTATTTTTGATGTAAGGGCTAAAGATTTGCTTTTCATTGTCTCTATCTCAGGCTGTTCTGTTTTCTCAGAAACGACATGTAAAAGAGTAAGTTCGGCCCCATAAAATGAACAAATTCTCTCTGCTACTGCTAAAAAGTTTTTGTCTTTTCTGCCTGGGCGTAAGGCTAATAAAACCCTGCTTATGTAACGCACCCCGTTGTCCTTGAAAAGAGCAAAATCAGACCTTATGTTTGTAAGAAGCCATCCTATTGGGTTGCTTACGAGTATTCCGTTATGGGCTCTTCCGTTCCACCCCATTACAAGCCAATCACAATTAGTTTGACTTCCTAGCTGGTCTATTGTGTCTGATAGCTCGTGAGTTACTACGGCCTCAAAATCAACGTTAATTTTCTTGCTCTTAGACAATCCTGATATCCTTCGTTCTAGGGAAAGAATTTTAGGGTCGTCTTTCATGAAGGCGTCTAAAAAGGTTTGGTTAGGAACCTCTGTAATGTTAACCGTTTGAATCGTCTCTCTTTTGTTTATTGCGGCCGCAATTTCAACAAGCATTTCTGCAGACTGCTCGTTGCCTAAAAGAGGCACAACGACGCCAGCGTCTGGGTTCAGCGATCCGTCTAAGTTTTTGTCAATTTCTTCTATTCTTTTAGTCTCAATTTCTTCTTGTTTTTTCTTTGTATAAAAAAGGTAAAGAGCAGGCCTGTGTCCATACTTTCTTAAGACGCCTGTTCTTGTTACTTCTTTGTTTGAAAAGGCATAAATGATTGTTCCAAGTAAAAATATTGCTCCTATCGCTAAAATTGGAACTAGTCCTAAATAAAAAAGAAGGAAAAAGCCTGTTATAATACCAAAAATCTGAATCCAAGGATAAAACGGAGACTTATATTTTGGTTTATACCACTGTGCTGACGTTTCTCTTAATATAATAACAGACAGGTTTACCATAATAAACATCATAACCTTAAATGCGCTAGCAAGTTTTGCAATCTTTACAACGTCCAGAAAAACAATAACAAGAAGCATTCCAACGCACGTCACTGCAATAGTTATGATTGGGGTTTTAAACTTGTCGCTAACCCTGCTCATAAACTCAGGCAAAAGGCTGTCTCTTGACATGGCAAAAGGAAAGCGAGACGCGGCTAGAACACCGGCGTTGGCGGTGGAAATAAGTGTAATGACCCCGACGACGGCGGCTATTATTCCGATTGTTTGTCCGCCTAATTTATCTGCCAAAGTAAATATTGGCTTAATGTCCGTAGAGAGCTCTGCAACAGGGATGTTAGAAACTAACACAAATGAAACAACAACGTAAATGGCGGTAATCACAACCAAAGACGCCAGCATAGAGAGTGGTAGGTTTTTTGATGGGTTTTTAATTTCTTCCGCAATGGCTGCAACTTTCGTAACTCCTGAATAAGAAATATACACAAACGCTATTGTGTATAGCAGGCCTTTATCTCCATCTGTTAAAAAGGGGGTTAGTAATTCTGTGTCCATGCTCTGAAGGCCAAAAAAAGAAAGGGCTATTAAAAATAAAACACTGACGCTAACTATATATAACTGAACCTTGCCTACCTTTTTTGCGCCCGTAATGTTTAGAATAAAGATAAAGGCTAAAAAAACTACCGCAATGTATTTAATGTAGCTCTCGTCAAGGTCAACTAAAACAAGCATATAGGCTCCAAACCCCACTAATGCAAAAGAGCTTTTTAGCAGCATTGAAAGCCATAGTCCTAAGCCAGAAATAGTGCCAAAAAGAGGGCCAAAAGCTCTTTCAATGTAAACGTAAGTTCCGCCTGAAGAGGGCATTGCGGTTGCGAGCTCTGACTTAGAAAGTGCTGCCGGCAAAACACAAAGTGCGGCAACTAGATATGCAAGCCAAACAGATGGGCCCGTCTGTGCCGCAGCCAGGCCTGGCAAAACAAATATTCCGCTTCCCAACATGCCTCCTAGGCTAATTGCTATAACAGAGGGTAGGGTTAAACTTCTTTCTAATTTCTTCAAATTATTGTTTTATATTTATAAAAATACTAAATAATCTCGTTAAATGAATCTATATCCCATTAATGCTGGAAATTTCAAGTTAGACGGTGGCGCTATGTTTGGAGCTGTTCCGAAAACAATTTGGAATAAAACAAACCCGGCAGATAGCAAAAACTTGATAGACATCTCTGCTAGATGCCTTTTAATTGAGGACGGGGAAAGGCTTATCCTTATTGATACTGGCATGGGCAATAAGCAAAGTGACAAATTTTTCAGCTACTACTCTTTATGGGGGAAAGACACTTTAGAGGGGTCTCTTAAAAAAGCCGGGTTTTCAGCAGAAGATGTTACAGATGTCTTTTTTACTCACCTACATTTTGATCATTGCGGGGGCGCAATTAAAAGAAGTTCCTCTAGAGAAGGTTTTGAGGAAGTTTTTAAAAATGCTGTTTTTTGGACCAACAAGAGTCATTGGGACTGGGCTCTTAGCCCAAATAAAAGAGAGGGCGCTTCTTTTTTAAAAGAAAACCTTTTACCGATTGAGCAATCTGGAAGATTAAAATTTATTGCAGCTAAAAAAGGGTTGATTTCTTTCTCTACTGAGTTAGGTTTTGATGTTTTTTACGCAGATGGTCACACCGAAAAACAAATGATACCAATTATTTCATATAAAGGACAAAAAATTGCTTTTGCAGCAGACCTTATCCCCACGGTGGGTCATGTTCCCTTGCCGTATGTGATGGGTTATGATATAAGGCCGCTTACTACTCTGAAAGAAAAAGCCTTCTTTTTAAACTATGTGGTTGAAAATAACATCCTTCTGTACCTTGAGCACGACAGTGTCAACGAGGTTCTTTCTCTAAAAAAAACCGACAAGGGTGTACGTATTAATAACCTTTTAAAGCTTAAAGATGTTTTTTAGAGCCTTGCCTTTATTCTTGTTTATTGTTTCTTGTGCAAACAAACCAGTTGTAGACTGGCAACAACATGTTGATTATAAAATGGTGATCGATGTTGATGTTGAAAAAAGAAGCTACGCCGGAACACAAGAGCTTGTTTACACCAACAACTCTCCCGACACTATTCGTCGCGTTTTTTATCATTTATACTTTAACGCCTTTAAGCCAGGAAGCGAGATGCAAGTAAGGTCTTTTGAAATTAATGACGATAAAAGATCTATTTCAAAAAAAATACTTGCTCTAGAAGAAAAAGATCATGGAAATGTTCATGTTATAGAGCTTTTTCAAGACGGCGCATTGTTAAGTCTTAAAAACCAAGAAACAATTTTAGAAGCCCGTCTTGCTTCCCCTCTTTTGCCTGGGGCAAAAACTACGCTAAGTATGCGTTTTGAGGTTGAACCCCCTAAAGAAGTTAGAAGGGCGGGAAAAGATAATAAAGATGGTGTTGCTTTTTCTATGGCTCAATGGTATCCCAAGCTAAGCGAGTACGATAAGCAGGGGTGGCACGCAAACGCCTATATCGGTCGGGAATTCTATGGTGTGTGGGGTGATTTCGATGTAACGATTAATATAGACAAGGAATATACTGTTGCTGCAACTGGATATTTAAAGGACCCTGAAAAAATTGGGCATGGATATGCTGAGCTTAAAGAGCCTTACGTTTCTGACATGTTGTCCTGGAACTTTATAGCCCCAAATGTCCACGATTTTAGTTGGGCCGCTGACACAAATTACGTTCATGATGTTGTTGAGGTTCCTGACGGACCAGATATGCATTTTTTTTATAAAAACGAAGAGGCTTATGTTGATCGTTGGAGAGAGGTACAGCCGTATGCCGTGCGTTTTATGGAGTATTTTAGCGAAACCATCGGGCCGTATCCTTATGAGCAATATTCTGTAATTCTAGCTGGAGACGGGGGTATGGAATACGCTATGTGTACATTTATTGGTGGCGTTAGAGATTTTGAAAGTCTTGCGGGGGTTATTTCTCACGAAATAGCACACACTTGGTTTCAGTTTTTGCTAGCCACTAACGAATCAAAGCACGCCTGGATGGATGAGGGTTTTACAAGCTATATAAGTGATCATGCAGAAAACCATATATTAGAAAAAGGGTTAGCGCTTCCAAACAGAAGGGCTTATGGGGACTACTTTAGGGTTGTTCGCTCTGGGAAAGAGGAGCCACTTACTACGCACGCAGATAGGTTTTCTACTAGCCGCAACTACGGCATGTCTTCTTACGACAAAGGGTCTGTCTTTTTATCACAACTTGGCTATGTGGTTGGAGAAGAGGTTTTGTTGGATGTGTTAAAAAAATATTACAGCCAATACGTTTTCACCCACCCTGATCCAGAGAAGTTTATCCGTGTGGCGGAAAAAGTTAGTGGTCAAGAGCTGGACTGGTACTTAATGGACTGGGCTCAAACCACGAAAACAATAGATTACGCTGTTGTGAACTCAGAGGTTCTTTTGTCTCAAAATACGCCGTATTGCGACTCTATTGTGGTGTATGGCAAGGAGCATGAACACACTATTGTTTCTTTAAAAAGAGAGGGGGAAATGGCCCTTCCTTCAGATGTTTTGATAGAAACTGAAGATGGCTTAGCTAAAAACTATCACACCCCTTTGTTGATGAGTCGAGGGCACAAGCCTATAAAAAGCAGTGTTCGTCTTTTAGAGCCCTGGAGTTGGGCAAAAAAACTTTATTCTTTTGATGTTTGTGTGCCAAAAACCTCCATAAAAAGAGTTGTTATTGACCCTCTTAACAAAAGTGCGGATGTAAATAGAAAAAACAATTTTCTTTAATTTTTTTATTTATACCTTTGGCCTAGTTAGAAGCTGTAGTGCTTATGTTAAGTGTTGAAAGGTTAAAATCTAAAAAAGAAATTAGTTTTGTTTTTGAAAATGGCGAATCTGTTTTTTCGTTTCCTGTAAAGCTTTTTTACTTAAAAAACACGAACCCCGTCACGGCAAGTGTTGCTTTTATGGTTGGAAAAAAAAACATTCGCTTAGCTGTTGAAAGAAACTTAGTTAAAAGAAGAATGAGAGAGTCCTTTAAACTAAACTCTTTAAATGATCGGTTCTTTTTGGGGCACTCTTTAGTTTTTGTTTATTTGGATAAAAAAGTTGCCTCTTTTGATCAAATAACGAAGGGCTTTCAGGGCGTGTTGGAAAAGTTTAACTCTTTTAAAAAATAATAGTTTGAGAATATTTTGCGTTTTTCTTTTTTTAACTTGCTTTGGTTTTTCTCAACAGAAAAAGCACACTGTTTATTTTGAAACAGACCTTTCTATTGTGTCTTATGTTGAACAAAACAGACTTCTTTCTTTTATCACAACCCTTAGTGAGCAAGCGATCTCTAGTGTGGAGGTTTATGGTTTTTGCGACGATGTTGGCGGGGATAATTATAACATGACCTTATCTCAATATAGAGCAGAGGAAATTAAAAAAATTCTTTTGTTAAACGATATTGCAGAAGAAATAATAACAAATGTTGACGGAAAAGGAGAGCTGCTGTTAAGGGTGGTTAAAACTACAAACGCGGAAAGGCTCAGGGCTTTAAACCGAAAAGTTGAGTTGGTTGTTTCTTTGGAGGAGCCAAAAGAAATAAAAAAAGAGGTTATTGCCAAAGGAAGTTCTTTGGTGATTGAAAACCTTCTTTTTTTAACCGGCTACTCTTATTTAACCCCAAGCTCTAAAAAAAGCCTTGACATTGCTTTTGAAAAAATAAAAGCACTTCCTTTTTCGTTTATTATTCAGGGGCATGTTTGTTGCACTACCGGAAAAAAAGACGCGGTTGACAGGGCTACTAAAAAAAGAAACCTTTCTTTGGTTAGGGCGAAGTTTGTTTATGATTATTTTCTTGAAAAAGGTATAGACCCCGAAAGAATGTCTTTTGAGGGAATGGGGCATCGATTTCCTTTAGGGGGCAGGCCAGAAAAAGACAGGCGGGTTGAAATATTAATCGGCTCAGACTATTAATATCATTTTAATATGTGGAATATTGTCTTCTAGGTAGTCTTCTCCTTCTTTTTTAAAGCCTAAATCAGCATAAAAACTTGTTAGATATTTTTGGGCAGAAATTTCTATTCTCTTTTCTTTATGTTCTTTTTTTAAAACCTCTATAGACTTAAGCATTATTTTTTTTCCATGACCTTTTTTTCTATTTTCTTTTTTTACGATCACCCTGCCTATGCTGGCGTTTTCAAAATAGTCTCCTCTTTTAAACAGCCTAGTATATGCTATTGTTTTTCCTTTTTCTTCTCCAACTAAGTGTATGGCTTTTTGATCTTTGTTGTCAAGGTCTTGATAAGCGCAGTTTTGTTCAATAACAAAAACCTCAAGCCTTAACTTTATTATTTGATAAAGCTTTTCTTTGGTTAGCTCGTTATATGTGTATGTTTTTATTTTCAATCCTTAATGTTTATTTTTTCGACTCTTCTAAGGTGTCTACCTCCTTCAAAAGGGGTGTTTATAAACACTTCTATCATCTCTATCGCCTTGTCGATAGATACATATCTAGCGGGAATGCTTAATATATTTGCATTGTTGTGTTCTCGTGAAAGCTTACAAACTTCTTTATTCCAACAAAGGGCAGACCTTATTCCTTGGTGTTTGTTGGCGCTCATAGAGGCTCCGTTTCCGCTTCCGCAAATAATTATTCCTAATTTTGAGGTGTTGTTTTTTACATCGATTGATACGGGGTGGATAAAATCTGGATAATCTACACTTTCCTCTGAGTCTGTTCCATGGTTGATTATGTTAAACCCTTTTTCTTTTAAATAGTCAACTATTGTAAGCTTGTGCTTTGTTCCCGCGTGATCATTGCCTATTGAAACGTTCATAAGTGGTGGTTTTGTTGTTAATATCTAAATATAATTATTAATAACTAATAACTTTTTATTAAGCTGTTTTTTATCTTAACAAAATAGTTTATAAAAGCAATTTTATTTATTGATGTTTATTTACATCATTTTAACCAAAAAAAGAGAGTTATTAACTAGTTTTTGGTTTTTATTTGTTAAGTATCTTATTGTTTTTATTAAAAAAACCTTTTGTTAACTTTTACTTTATTGTGCTTGTTGTTAGCCCTTTACTTGATTGTAACTTGTTTATATCTTATTAACTAAATATTAATAAAATAACATTATGCTTATTTTAAAAAAAGTTTTAGTAGATATTAACAGCCTATAATAACAATCATTTATTATTTAATTAATTTAAAAAAAACAGTATTATGTATATATTTGTTTATAAGTTAGTTTGTTGTTCTTTTAAGTTAAAATGATAAGCAAAAACAAAATAAAAAGAGATACCATAAAAGAAAAGCCTTTTATATTTAAGAAATTTAAAGTTTTTCAGTCAAATGTTGCTATGAAAGTAGGTACTGACGGCGTTTTATTAGGTGCTTGGTGCCCACTAGAAAGTAAACCAAATAAAATTCTAGATATTGGTAGTGGCACAGGTCTAATTTCTCTTATGTTAGCTCAACGATCTAAAGCTATGATTATAGATTCTATTGAAATAGAAGATAAAGCTTTTGAACAGACAGTTATTAATTATGAAAATTCACAATGGAAGGATAGATTATATTGTTATCATTCTTCTTTTCAAGACTTCTCATATCAAATTTCAGAAGAAAAAGAAAACTATGATTTAATTATTTCTAATCCGCCATTTTATACAGATACTTTTGAATCTAAAAACAAAGAAAGAAACCACGCTAGACTTACTTCTTCTTTAAGTTTTAAAGAGTTGCTTAATGGAGTATCAAAAATATTATCACCTAAAGGAATATTTACCACCATAATTCCTTTTAAAGAAGAAGTAAACTTCATAAAATTAGCTAAACAAAACAAATTAGATGTAGTTAAAATATGTAGGATAAAAGGAAATTATAAATCTAAAATAATTAGAAGTTTATTAGTTTTTTCTTTTTTTAATGAAAAAATTATAGAGACCTATTTAACAATTGAGAAGTCCCGTCATCAATATACAGAAGACTATATAAAGCTCACAAAAAAATTTTATATTAATATGTAGGAAAGATATTTTATATTTAATTGTTTATAAGTTAGAGTTTTATATACCAAGATATTTAATAGATACTTTACTTTTGATTTTTAATAACAACATTTTGAGTAGAAGAAGAAACATAAACAAAGAGAAAAACAATACAACAAAAAATAAATTTGTAGGAATATTAGAAGTTTCTACACGTGGATCTGCCGTTGTTATATGTGAAAGCATAGAAGAAAAAATACATATAGAAAATATTGGACAATACCTTCATAATGATAATGTAGAGGTATATGTTTTCTCAAGAAAAAAGAACGGGAAGTATTTAGGAGAGATTACCAACCTTATAAAAAGAGATAAATCTGAATATGTTGGGAAAATACAAATAAGTGAGAAATTTGCATTTGTATTAATAGACAACAAAAGGATACATGTAGATATCTTTGTTCCTAAAGACAAGATCAATAAAGCAAAAAATAACGACAAGGTTTTAGTTAAAATTACAGAATGGAGAAAAAACAGTCAATCTCCAAACGGTATAATAAAAAAAGTTCTAGGAATAGAAGGAGAACATAACACAGAAATACACTCAATTTTGGCAGAGTATGGGCTTCCTTATGATTTTGAATCCGACATAAAAGAGTTTGCAAACAACATAGACACATCAATAAATAAAGCAGAAATTTTAAAAAGAAGAGATTTTAGAGAGGAACTAACCTTTACAATAGACCCGGTTGACGCAAAAGATTTTGACGACGCTATTTCTTTTAAAAAACTAGAAAACAAAAGCTACGAAATAGGGATACATATTGCAGATGTTTCTCATTATTTACAACCAAAAACTATTTTAGACAACGAGGCTTTTAGTAGAGCAACATCTGTTTATTTAGTAGACAGAGTTGTTCCTATGCTTCCAGAGGTTCTATCAAATAAAGCGTGTTCTTTAAGGCCCAACGAAGAAAAGTTTACTTTTTCTGCTGTCTTTATTATTCAAAACAGCTCTGTTATAAATCAATGGTTTGGAAAAACAGTTATTAAGAGCGACTACAGGTTTAGTTATGAAGAAGCCCAAATGGTTATAGAGACAAAAGATAGCATAATAAATAAAGAAGTTTCTTTAACAGGTAAAGAATATAAAATACCTAGCCGCGTCAAAACTGCAATATTAACGTTAAATGAAATTGCAGTCGAAATGAGAAAAAAGAGAATGAAGCAGGGGGCAATTTCCTTTGACAAAAAAGAGGTGAGGTTCACTATAAACAAAGACAAAGAGCCGACAGGCGTGTATGTTAAAGAGTCTAAAGAGGCAAACAAATTAGTAGAAGAGTTTATGCTTTTGGCCAATAAAAAAGTTTCTGAATACGTTGGAAAAACAATAAAAAAAACCCCTTTTATTTATAGGGTCCATGATCTCCCGGACGAAAGCAAAATAAAAGCACTAAAAGAAGTGGCAAAGTCTTTAGGCCATAAGCTTGACATTTCCTCTAAAAACAAAATGTCTGAATCTTTAAACGCCCTACTAAAGGCGGTTAAAGGAAAAAAAGAACAAAGCCTTATAGAGTCTTTAGCTATTAGGTCAATGAGCAAGGCAGAGTATACAACAAACAACATAGGTCACTATGG
>TARA_B110000090_G_scaffold53561_1_pt1 | contig 10055 bp, 3 predicted proteins | sample TARA_B110000090 | Tara Oceans TARA_B110000090 (sample SAMEA4397239) | marine metagenome | biome: Polar Biome; feature: [SRF] surface water layer (ENVO:00010504); material: water (ENVO:00002006), including particulate matter (ENVO:01000060) such as... | depth 5 m
GCCTCTACGCTCGCGGCGGTGGAGCTGATAAAGAGCGCGCGATTGACAGGCGCGCGGGACGCCGTGGTGGAATCGGAGACCGGCGGCGCGGCGACGAAGCCTTACCCCAAGGTTTTTGAATCTGCGGTTTACGCGTGGCAGGCGAAACAAACCCTCGCGGTTGACGACGACGCGTATTTAATGAACGTTTTGGTTGATTACGACGCTTTACGCGACGAGAACGAAAAGTTGAAATCGCAAAACCAAGGCTTGCAGCTGCAAAACGAAACGCTTCAGTTGGAGGTCACCGCGTTGCATTCAGCGTCGTCGAAGAGGGGAAACGAACCCGTCGTGAACATGTCGGAGTCCGCCGAGCAGTTTGTGAGAGATCCCGAGATGCGACGCGGGGGACTCATGGCGTTGTACGTAAAACACATCAACTGTGGGGATGCCGGTGCGACGGACACGTCCGCGGGGGGAGAGCCTTCCGCGAGTACCCAGGCGCGATTCGAAAACCAAAACCACAAACGAAAACAGGACTTCGCCGAGTTCGGCGCCGATCCCCAGCCTCCGCGACCCGGCCCGGCTTGTGAAACTACGGATTTCCGACAGAGGGTCGTGCGAAACGCGCGGTACCTCGGGCGGTTCCTCGCCCTCCTCGCCGTCATCGCGCTGTTCGCGCTTTCAATGTACAACCAAAAGGTGTACTCCACGCGAGTATACTGCGAAAACGACGAAGTAATCCTTAACGCCGCGTTGCGGCAAGGCCTCCAAGTCGCGGATTTGTTCCACTTCAAAGCTGGGATGGATTGTCACGAAAAAGTGCAAGCCACGATGGCGGTTTACGCGGTGATTTTAATAGCATGGCACGTGCTGTGCATCGAGGCTTGGATGGGATTTTGGTTTGTACGCGCGATGCTGTTAATGTGGCGGTGGGACGTGAAAAGTAGAGCAGCCGCGAAGAGGAACGCGGCGCTCGCACGGAAAGACGCGCTTCGCTCGGATGCGAATTGGGAGAAAAAAACCCTCGAAATCGTCATCGACGACGAAACCGGGTCAAACTGCGAAACGAGTTCCATCTGGAGTTCGTTCAACGACTCGGCGCAGGACGACGACTGACGGGGGGCTTTCGGATCACGGGTCGTGGGATAGGCGTCGTTTTTATACTAATAACGTTGTACAACAGGTCAGCTCGCCAGCCTTTGCGTCCTGTACCTTCGCGAAAGTCAAAAACAACGACAGCTTTTGGCCAGCAGGCAGTCAAAAGCAGAATGAAAGAGTCGTTGTAAATTTCAAAACGAGACAGTTGCCGGCATTGCCTCGCGCAAGACGCGGACGCAGGTCCAGCGCACGCGATACGATGAGCCACACGTGGCTCGTACGCCTCCCCCCGAAGCTCGATGACCGCTCGCGCGTCGACGATGCCGCCTCAACGGCCGGTCTTCGAGGCGGCGTCGTGGCGGAAAAGCCTTTGGCTGCCCTCGGCGAAAGCCGTTTAGACTGCGCCAGATTAGACCCGGAGGACCGGCGCCACGCGGCTGCGGTCGAGCGAGGGGGTGTGGTTCGCTCCATGCGCACAGGAGGACGTACGGGAAGCGGTGTCGAGCGGTTTCAGCTCCACACCGAGGCCGAGGATGGCGAACTCGAGCCCGTGCACCGCGCGTGGCGTCAGTTTGAGTTCATCCCCAAACAACAAGCGGGCGCCGTCCTGATTTCGCAGATGGGCTCACCGAATCTCCTGTACTCCACTCTTCCGGCTGACGGCGGCGAGACAGGCAGCATGGTGTTTCTATTCGGGTCGCACAACGCTGCGGTCTCCGCTTTCCAAGTCTCCTCGGATGGCACGATGGTGGTTTCGGGAGCCGAAGACGGCTCCCTCGCGGTGTGGCGCGTGGCGGACGGCGAAAAGGTGGGCAGCATCAGCGCCGCGCACCGAGGCAGTGTGCGCGCTGTGGCCATCGCGAGCGCCACGTGCGTAATGTCCTCTGGTAACGATGGTTCAGTGCGTGTGTGGCAGGTGAGCGACGATCCGCGATTAAGAATGTTACACAGAATGACCCCGGGCGATGCGCCAGCGCCTCTCACCGCGCTCGCCATGTGGAGCGCCGACGCGAACGGCACTAAGCGGCTCCTCGCCGCGGGTTCCGCGGACGGCGTGGTGTACGCTTGGACCGCGGACGCGTCAGGTAACTCCACGGATTTCGGCTGGCGCGCGGAGGCGGTGTTGCATCACATGGCTGGCGCGGAAATCTCACAACTTTCCTTCCGCGGCGACGGGGCGTCGCTTCTCGCGGGGTCGGGAGAACCCCACCACGCGGGGCGCGGCGAAGCGCGCTTATTCGAAACAGAGAAATGGACTTCCATCGCGAGCTCGTCGTACACGAGCGGAGTCGTGGGATGTGGATACAGCCGATCACCGGTGACTATTGACCTTGCGATGGTGTGTAGCTCCGCGGGTGCGCCTCGGATGTTCGAGGGCAGGTTGACGCCGTCCGTAACGGCGCTGCTTCGAGAGCAAGGTTTGGGGGCGGATATTCCCCCGCAACCGCTCGGTCACGGCCCGCTGCTGTCGGGGACAAACAGGGACGGTTCCGGTATTCGGTTCGTAAGCGACGTGGGCGACGTCCAGGTCTCCACATCCGACGCGGATGACGATGACGCTTCCGCGGCAGAGCAAGAGCCTCGCGCGGCGCCGCCGCCGACGCCATCCGCTAAAACGAAACCCGTGGAGAGGACGAAGGAAACGGGCGTGATGCGCCCGGCGTTTACCCGCTCCGGGAAGTACCACCACGCGCCAGATACCACGCCGTCTGAGCGCGCCACACGGGTAGTGGCGAAGATGGCTGCGAAGGTCTTGGCGGAAGCGCCAGAAGATGACGATTCAGACGAGGAGTTTGATGATTTTGACCGCGACGAAATGCTCGGCGGCGTGACCGGCGCTGAGACAGACTTAGCAAAGCCGTCGTTGATGTCGTCCAGGCCTCTGCTGCACCGCAACGCACTCATCCCGTTTGCTGTGTTCGATAAAGATGCCGAGCTGCAGCATCACATGGCGCCGCTGGGCGTGACTGGGAAGAAAGAGGCGGCGGCGGTCGCGGACACGCACGTGCGGGCGATGGCGGCGGCGAACATGGACCTTTCGCTGCCGCGAAACGGGCGGCGATTTGAAGGCTTGACGGCTATCCCCCAAGAACCACCGAAGACTGCGAAGAGGATGGTGACCAAGCAGCTCGACCCGCGATGGCTCGCAGTGCGCGATATCAAACCACGCATGGAGGATATTTGGAATGCCGCGCGAAGAGAGCCGCAGGTGTGTAGCACGGAGGGATGGAACTCGGGGACCCTGCTGGTTCCACCGACACAAGGAGTCGAGTTCTAAAAATATGAAGCTATTCAATAGTCTATTTCTACCGTACCAAATGTCACGCGTCAGCTGCACCTAGGATTGCATGCAGCGCGTGTTCGTGCTTCTGTAAGCGTATGACTTCGTTTCCGAGCTGCGTGACACGCGCGCCGGATGCTCCCAAACGTCGCTTTAAGCGCTCGCTTTCCAACAACGCTTTCGAAACCTCCTCCTGCGTGCCCCGAATCATAAGTTCAGTCTCCTCACGCAACTCTTCCTTTGCTCGTTCAACGTTGCTCGCACGTCCCGCAGCGTATTTCTCCAATTCCGTGAACAGCCGCTGGACCTCTTTACGTGACGCGGCAAGCTCCGCTCTGGAAGTCCTTATTTTTTCCTTCAACTCTGTGCTCGCAAGCTTCGCGTCACGCGCCGCGCTCTCAGCGCGCGATTTTATCTCCACGAGCTTTATCTGAAGCTCCTCGGACAACGCGGCGCTTATCTGCGCCTCCCCAAATGGCTCTTCTAACTTTGTAATGACATCCATCTCGAGCTTTTGAGTATCCCGCTGCAAGTACGTGAGCTGGAGACGAAGCTCCTGCGCTTCGTCGATCGCCTGGTCGCGAGCGTTGTTTGCGTTGATCACGACGTCTTCCTTGGCACACAGCTCGCTTTCAAGCGAATCCCTCACGGCGCTGAGCGCGGCGACGTTCGCGCGCGCGATGGAGATCTCCTCCGCCAGCAAAGCGCTCTGGGTACGGGACACGTCGTGTTCCGATTCAGCCAGACGGCTCGCAGCCTGTGTCTCGTCTACGTGACGTTTGTTGAGGTCATTCGATATCTCCGCCGCCTCCGCGACTCTGTTCAGCTGTTCCTTGAGGTTTTCGCACACGCCGAGAGTTTCGGCATTTTCGCGCTGAAGGATATGGATCTCAGTAACCAGACGTTGGACTTCGTCGCGGTCGTGAGCCTGCTCCAGTTCAGCACACCGCGCTTTGGAGCGCTTTAACTCGGAATCCATGGAAATTTTCATGGTTTCCATGTCGGCCGCAAAAAGGGTCTGCTCAGACTCGAGAAGACGTTCGAGTTCAACACAACGTACTTTCAAAAGAGCGACTTCCGCCTGCGCGGCGGCAGTCGACGAAGCCATCTGCGTTGCGCGTTCGGTTGCCTCCGTCGCTCGCTTGATGTGGGCTGTCATGACAATTTGCGTCTCGCTGGATACGGCAGTCAATGCACAATTAGCCGCCTCGTTGACAATCTCCAGCTCTTTGCACTTCGCTTCAAGGCGAGAAATCTCAGTTTTTTTGGCAACCTGTTGGTGCTTCGTTTCGAGCAAAGTTCGTTCCTTCTCCTCGAGACGATCGCGCAGACTTGACAGCTCTTCTCTGGCGGTAGACTCGTGCGCTTCGTACAGTCCTTGGAATGTATCTAGTTGCGCGCGCATATCGTCGTGTAAAGCCGTCTGCAACACGTGAGCCTCCCTTGCACGTTCCAGTTCGGATCGAAGGCTCGAAATTTCAACTTCCAAAGCGCGTGAGTCTGGTGCCTTGTCGAGAAGTTTCCGCAAGCTAACTAGTTCCGACGCAAATTCCCGTCTAACCGCGGAGACCCTGATTTCAGCAGCATTCGCGGCATTTTCCTCAACCTTAGCTAACATTTGTTTAACCCTGTCGATGTTGCCAATTGACGACGCACTCGCCGAATCTGCCTCCGCCGCGGCATGGGTGGCCAACGCGAGCTCAGCCGTTTTACTCTCGAGGGCGACTGTCGCCATCTTCTGAAAGTCGGCGTGCATCAGCTCGGCGTTGGACTGTTTAGCCGCCGTAATTTCTTCGATCTTTTGCTCCACGACAAGCATCGTTTCACGTTTGAAGGCCGCAAGAGCTCCTTCAGCGTTTGATGCTCGCTGCTCTGCATCCGCGCACTTGGATTCAAGCTGTGCCGCCAAAACGACTTGCGTTTCCAACCGTCTCCGAACGTTTTCGAGATCAACCAAAGAATGCTCCGAAAGTCGCTTAGCTTCAGCAAGTTCCATTCCAGTGCTTATAACTTCCTGCTCAGCTTTCATTAGCTTGGTAGAGGAGGAGGAACTCCGTTCTTGGGCGTCTTTCAACTTGGTGGTCTCAACCAGAAGTCGAGACTTTAACTCCGAAACAGACCACTCCATCTTTGCCGTCTCGGCGCGCGCCGCTCGCAAGCACTCCTCCGACGTCACAAGCTTCGCCGTGAGCTGTTCGTGTTTTGCGGCATAATCAGCCTCTCGCTCCGCTGTAGAGGTCTCAGTAGCTTCCAAACGAAGCTTCAACTCAGTTAGCGAAGATTGCTGACCCTTGTGGGCATCTAATGCATCCCCAAGGGCACCGCGAAGCTCCGTAACTTCCGCTTTTATCGCCGAATCAAGACACTTGTCTTGTTCGTATTTCTGCACGACAACCTTCAGTCGCTGAACCTCCGCGCCGGCGGATTTCTTTGCCGTTTCGGCATCTGCAGCAGCGAGCGTCGCCGATAGCAGATCTGCCGTCTTGGATTCCAAAGTCTGATTCGCCTGAATCCGGAACGCGGAGAGGACAGCTTCAACTTCTGCAACCTGCCCTTCCGCAATAGCACGTTTGGACTCGATTTCGCTCGCGAGACGTGCTGCGGTTTTGGCCGACTCCTCGCGATCAAGGCCAGCAGATTTCAATTCACCGACGAGCTGAGCTGATGTGTCCTGAGCTTCTTGAAGTTCGTGACGGGTAGATGCGAGCAGCTCCTTTAGTTCGAGTGTCTCTGACTCGCATGCTGAGACCCTTGCATCAGCTTCGGCCCTAGTCGTCTCCACCAGTAAATTGAGCTCTTGTATTTGCTTCAACAACCCGTCGATTTTGGCCTGTTTTGCAGAAGTGCCCGACAGTTCTGTTTGTACACGCGTTTCGAGTATCGACATCGACCACTCCATCTTAGCATTTTCAGCCAGATATTCTTGCGCTCGTAATTTAGCACTTTCAAGTTGGTCCTGAAATCCTTTGCGTTGAAGCTCAAACTCACTTTCACGGTCCGCGGTGGCAGCTTCCGTGGCTTCGAGCGAAAGTCTAAATTCTGTTTGCGTTGATTGTTGACCGGCTTGAGCATCTCGCGCCTCTGAAAGCGCTTCGCGAAGCTCAACAACCTGTTTGCGGAGCATCTCATCAGCTGCAAGAGGTTCGTCCCTCGACACGATCGCCTTAAGCGAATTGAGTTCATCCTCAATCTCAGTCTTTGCATCTTCAGCTTGTGAGAGTGCATACAACGCAACGACAAGCTCCTCAGATTTGAGCTTGAGCGTACTCCTCGATTCCTCTTTAAGTGCCGAAAGCGCCCTCTCCGCGTTTGACGCGCAATCTTCAGCTTCCTTACACCTGGATTCCACCTCAACAATACGTTGTGTCATTGATGCTGATTCAGAAGAGAGTTGTTCAACTCGTCGCTTCGCAGAATCAGCAGCGTCAGAAATATGTTTCACAGACAGTCGTGCATCCGCAAGTTCGCCCCGAAGATTAGCGCATTCCTGCTGAGAAATAACAAACTTGGCATCAGACGCAGCCAGTTTCTCGCTAAATTCTTTCAATGCCGAGGCTCTCTCGCCAGATGCCTTCGTCCGGGTTTCCGAAAGCAACGCATCCAGGTTGTCTATTTCAGCCTGCTTATTCTGGGCTCTCGATTCATCTACTTGAAGTTGAGACTTCACCTCTGAAATAGCCCACTCAATCGTTGACGTCTCGGCGCGCGCCGCTTGCAAGCACGCCTCCGACTTCACAAGCTTCGCGGTGAGCTGTTCATGTTTTGCGGCGTAATCAGCCTCTCGCTCCGCTGCATAGGCCTCCGCACTCGCTAGCTTCATTTTGATATCAGCCTCAGCAAGTCTTAAGCTTTGTTTTGAAGCCTCTGATTTAGCGAGCGATTCACGCAGTTTCACAGCCTCGGATGATGATGATGAACATTCACCAGTGGACGTCTTTATCTGCTCAAGTAGAGCCTCGTTGAGTTTCCGAATCTCGCCGTCCGCGACTTGGTTGCTTGCCTCAAATTCAGCCGACGCACGGGACGATTCAATAAGTTCATCTGTTTTGCGCTGTAATGCTGCCGTTGCTTCCGATCGAAATGTGGCCAATGATGTCTCAAGCTCTGCCACCTTGGACTCGACTTCAGCAGACGAACGCGCAGCAACTTGAGCGTCAGATTGCATGTGAGAGACGCGTAGTTGCGAAGCTGCCAGCTCAGCTGTCAGCCGCTTTGACTCGCGCAGCTTGTTTTCGAGCTTCTCTTCGAGGATTTTAATTTGCACATCAGAGTTTTTAGCAGCCTGATCAGCGGCACCGACCAGCAGTTTCACACCGGCGCGTTCTTCTTGCAACGACTGCGTCAAAGATTTCACCTCCGCCTGCAAAGCTTTTGCTCGATTCTCGGCAGCCGTAACCTTCCCAGATGTTTCTTCCAAAGACGCTGTGAGGCGTGTCAGCCTAGCATTGGCGTCGACTTTTTCTGAGGACGATTCACCCTGCAAAGCCTGCGACTTTAACTCGAGACTCTCGATGCGATGAGCTTGAACTTCGGACGTTGCGCGTAACTCGGCAACCTCTGCTTCCTTCTCCAAAACTCTGCGTTCCGCGGAAGCCAGGTCCGTCTTGAGCTGCGCGCTGAGACGTGACTCCGTCTGCAAGCGCCCTTCCAAGGCTTGTACGGCATCACCCGATAGCCCTGCAGTTGTCGCTAAAAGTACTTTTTTCTCCTCCTGAGGCGCAGAGATGGCAGAGTCGCGCTCGGCTTCAGCAGCAAGCCGTATTTTTTGTGCTTCTTCTTTCGCGAGGTTTACCTCCAACTCGGCTTGTTTAACCCTCCGAAGAGCAGTGCTCGCTCTGCTCTCTGCTTCAGCTGCTTGATTTCGAAGTCGCTCGATCTCGTCTTCATTTTCTGTTGTAGTTTCGGACTTGAGAGCCCGCAGCTTCTTTTCAAGCAGGCTCGCCTTGGACCTTGACTGCTCCAAGAGTTCTTCCGTGTCCTCCAAACAAGAACGCAGCATCGACGCCTGTGCGTCGGCCATTTGTTTTTCCTGTAAAGCTTGTTCGAGTTCCGCTGACGCGACCACCTTGGCTATTTTGGCATCCGGCGTAGTAGTCTTCGGCGCATCCATGACTGCAGCTGATGTCGATGGTTGGTTTCTGGAAACGACAAGTTCTGCCCTGAGCTCGTCAGCTTCCAGGTTCCGAGTCTCGAGATCCGCCTCCAACGTGGCTATTCGGCGAATAAGATGTTCTCCCTTTTCAGCCGCTGCGACTAGTTTATTGCTTGCGGCATCAAGTTCTTTCCGCGCCATCGCAAGTTCCTCTTCAGCCAACCCTCGGTATCGCGCCTCAACCGCGAGATTTTCTTTCGCGCTTGCGTCCGTGGCAGCCTTGAGTCTCGCATCCTCAACCTCAACCTGCTTATTTGGTTCGGCGCTCTTTTTCGCAGTGTCGCGCAACCAGTGTTCGGATGCAGCTGACATCATCGCCTCGAGTTCAGCCTCCACCTCACGATGGCGCTCCACGTCACGCTGCAAGCGTTCAATCTCATCCTCGAGAATGCTGGCCTTTTGTGAGGATATCCCAGAACGTGCGACATTCATTTCGGATGAGGTTCGTTGCCTTAACCCTGAGCTTCCTGCCACATCCTGTTCGAATGCGTTTTTCCGTGCCAACGACAGGTTGGGTGCCGCGAGGCGACCAGCAACGTCACGGGGCATCTCCAGCTCATCCTGCAGCATCATGGTTATCGCATCGTTATATTCCCTCGCGCTCTGTAGATTCTCCGTGAAGGCGTCCATCTGTGGCGTCCAAGTGGGTTTGGAAAGGGTCAGGGGTCACAGTGTTGGTGGGAGAGAGGAGAGCGAAGGAAAGAGAGAGGCACAAGTCCCGAGAGAAAACGATGTCGCCACAAGCACCGGGGCCACAACGCACCCGCGCAGATATCATGTGCGCTACGTGCGCGGCCCTGGGACGCGACGCCTCGTCCCCTCGACCCATCCTACACGCTTGTTCCCACGACACGTGCCGCGGGAACCAAGCTCTGCCGTCACGCAGCTCACGTTCCGAGAGATGCAGTGACCGTTGCCAAAATCGGGCTCGCGAGTTTTGGCAGATTGCGCAAAAGCGTTTATCAATCTTCAAAAAAAAACAATGAAACAGCCATCATCCCAGACGCGAAGGGAAGAAGCGAAGGAACAGAGCAAAGAGGCGGTAAAGAAAAATTGACAACGCACAACGAAAATCGTCTTAAATAAGCTAGCTAGCATCGGCTTCAATCAACCGACGATGGGTAAGCTCGGAGAGCACATCAGAGGCGGTGGGACTGAATCCAAATTCTCAACACTGTGTTTTTGACGAGACTCGCACGCAGTTGCGCACGTAACGCCAATCGAGACACCTTCTTCAGGACTTGTCAAAAAAACGCTTGACGGTGGAAAGAATATCATCCTCCGAAGATATCGAAGTACTGAGTATCTCGTGTGCATTGAATGCACTTACAAGTGTCTCAAACGTACCGTGAGCGGACTGACGATAGCAGCGGAAGCTGCAACTGACGCTTCAGCGATTTTTTTGCCATTTCCCCAGAGCAAAGAGCCACGATAAGGGGCAGTCTTGTATTCCTTGAGCTAGCGCGTAGAGCTCTGGTTGGCATCACGCGACGAAATCAACAACAAAAATGTCCGTATCATCAAGACAAGAGGAAGCTCTCC
>TARA_B110000090_G_scaffold112612_1_pt1 | contig 10013 bp, 9 predicted proteins | sample TARA_B110000090 | Tara Oceans TARA_B110000090 (sample SAMEA4397239) | marine metagenome | biome: Polar Biome; feature: [SRF] surface water layer (ENVO:00010504); material: water (ENVO:00002006), including particulate matter (ENVO:01000060) such as... | depth 5 m
AGAAACAGAACATTGGGTTTATTAATTGGAAAAGGTTTTTTTAGTGCAGATTACAAGTCTAATTCTGTAATATTAGAAGGTCTTAATGCAATTGAGATGTTCCATGATTTGGTAGTTGATAAGGATATAAATGCTAAATTACCATTATTTAATAAAGTACATAGTTTCTTTGCTAATCAAGAGACAGAGTTAGAGTTTAAGTTTGATGAGATTAGTCAATAAAAAAATAAGTATGAAAAAAGCATTAGTTACTGGAGCAGATGGATTTATTGGAAGTCATTTGGTTGAAGAGTTGTTAAAGCAAGGTTATAAAGTTAAAGCATTTTGTTTTTATAATTCATTTAATACATGGGGTTGGCTCGATACATTGTCAAGTGATATCCTGAGTGAGGTAGAAATATTTACAGGAGATATTAGAGATCCAAATGGTGTAAGAACTGCAATGAAAGGTTGTGATATTGTTTTTCATTTGGCTGCTTTAATTGCAATTCCTTATTCTTATCATTCTCCCGATAGTTATGTTGATACTAATATCAAAGGAACACTAAATATTATTCAAGCAGCAAAAGATTTAAATATTGAAAGGATTTTGGTTACTTCTACTTCTGAAATATATGGAACTGCTCAATATGTTCCAATTGATGAGAATCATCCAAAGCAACCACAATCCCCTTATTCAGCTTCTAAAATAGGTGCTGATTGTATGGCGGATTCTTTTTATAGATCTTTTGATATGCCAATAACGATAGTAAGACCATTTAACACATACGGACCTAGACAGTCTGCAAGAGCAATTATCCCTACAATTATTACTCAGTTGTTAAATGGTTTTGAAGAAATTAAGTTAGGTGATTTAACACCAACCAGAGATTTATTATATGTTAAGGATACTGTAAAAGGATTTATAGAAATTGAAAAAGCAACTAGTTTAATTGGTCATGAATGTAATATTGCTACTAATTCTGAGATTTCAATGCAGAAAATGGCAGACACATTAATTGAACTAATAAATCCAAACGCAAAGATTATTCAAGATCCTAATAGATTAAGGCCAGAAAAATCTGAAGTATTTAGATTGTTTGGTGATAATACTAAAATAATTGAAAATACAAATTGGGAAGTGGAGCATTCATTAGAACAAGGGTTGCAAAATACTATTGATTGGTTCTCTAATAAAGAAAATCTAAAACAATATAAAGCTGGCATCTATAATGTATAATAATCTAATTTCATTTATTAGAAGAACATTTAAAGAGTCAGAGGCTTTTATTCCGTTGCATGAGCCAAGATTTTTTGGTAATGAAAAAAAGTATCTTCTTGATGCTGTTGATTCTACTTTTGTGTCCTCTGTTGGTGCTTATGTAGATAAGTTTGAAGATATGATGTGTAAAATTACTGGAGCAAAACATGCAATTGCTTTGGTAAACGGAACAAATGCTTTACATCTCTCTTTATTGCTTGCAGGAGTAGAAAAAGATGATGAAGTCTTAGTTCAATCCTTAACTTTTATAGCTACCGCTAATGCTATATCTTATTGTAATGCTACACCTCATTTTGTTGACGTTGATAAAGAAACTTTGGGATTATCCCCATCATTATTGAAGGGATACTTAGATGAAATTGCAGAAATGAGAGATGGAAGGTGTTTTAATAAGAAAACAGGTAAAAGAATTTCGGCTTGTGTTCCAATGCATACTTTTGGTTTTCCATTATATATTGATCAATTAGTAGATTTATGTGATGAGTATAATATTCCTGTAGTTGAGGATGCTGCAGAATCCTTGGGTTCGTATTATAAAGAAAAACATACAGGTGCTTTTGGCTTGTTAGGTGTTTTTAGTTTTAATGGAAATAAAATAGTGACTGCAGGAGGAGGAGGTTGTATAATTACAGATGATGAGAGTATTGCAATAAAAGCTAAACATCTTTCTACACAAGCAAAAATACCTCATAAATGGGAGTATAAACATGATGAAGTAGGATATAATTATAGAATGCCAAACCTGAATGCCGCTCTTGCTTGCGCTCAGTTAGAAAAATTAGATTTGTATGTAGAGAACAAAAGAGAACTTTCAGATTTGTATTATGAGTTCTTAAAAGGAAATAAATTGTTAGAACTCCTAAGAGAAACTAAAAATACAAGAGCTAATTATTGGTTAAATGCAATAGTTCTAAAAGATAAAAAAGAACGAGATAATTTTCTTACATTTACAAATGAAAATGGTATCATGACTAGGCCAATTTGGGGATTAATGAATAAATTAGAAATGTTTAAAGATTGTCCACATGCAGACCTAAGTAATGCAGAATGGTTAGAAGATAGGGTTGTGAATATAACATCTAGCGTTAGGATATGAATTTATTAGAAGATATATATTATCAAAAGGAATATATTTCTCTTTACTTAAAAGATGAAGAAGAAATTTTCGAATTTAATTATTCTCAAGGAGACTTTTTTTTTATAAATATTGGGATTAAAAAACCAATTAAAAAAATTGGTGAGATAATTCTAGAAGAGAAGTATTTTGATGTAGAAACAGTTTATGGCTATGGAGGTATTTATTCTAATACAGATAATAACTTGTTTCTTCAGAAAGCATTAGAACATTATAAAGAGTATTGTCATAAAAATCAAGTAATTGCTGATTTTTCTAGGATTCATCCATTTAATTCTACTCATAAAAACATTAAAGAATATTACAATTTACATGTTTTAGATAGAAAAACTGTTTCAGTAGATACTGCGCTCAGCAATCCTGAACGTTGGAGTAATTATTCTGCTAAGGTTAGAAATATTTTAAGGAAATGTAAGAGAGAGTTAATTGTTAGGAAGTCTGATGATATTGATACTTTTTTTCATCTGTATAATAAGACAATGCAAAAAAATAATGCAGATGATTTCTATTTTTTTGAAAAAGTATATTTTGAGAAATTATTATCTAATCAGAATGTAGAATTATATGAGGTATTGCTAAATGATAAAGTTATTTCAGCTTCATTTATAATGTATGGAAAAGAAATTTGTCATTACCACTTATCAGCAAATAATTATGATTATAAAAAACATAATGCCAACTACTTCATTTTAGACTCATTGTTTGACATTGCACATGAAAGAGGAATCCAATTCTTCTACTTAGGAGGAGGAAGAACGAATCAGGAAGATGATAGCTTATTAAGATTTAAAAAGAAATTTTCAGAAATTCAAAAAGATTTTTATATTGCTGGCATAGTTCATAACCAAGAAATTTATGATAAGTACTGTAAAATTTGGCAAGAGAAAAATAAGCAAGGGGTTAGTTATTTTTTGAAGTATAGATTAAAAAGTACATAGTTATGATTAAAAACATTTAGTATGAAAAAAAGAATTGAAGTGAAAATGTTATCTGAAGATTTAATAACTGATAGATATCTTAATTGGTTTAATGATGAATCTGTCATTGAGTTTTCTGGTGGAGGTAAAAAAAACCTAACAAAAAAAAGTGTTTTAGATTATATGCAAACAGGTATTGATACAGGTAGGTATTATATGTGGGGAATTTTTATGAAAGAAAATAATCTTCATATTGGTAATATAAAAGTTGGCGAGATTGATTTAAAAAATAATATATCTGATTTAGCAACCATAATTGGTGATGTGAATTATTGGGGCAAAGGTTTAGCGACTGAAGCTATTATAGTAGGTCAAGAATTAGCCTTTGAAAAATATAATTTCAGAAAACTATCTGGTACTATTTTAGCTGGTAACCTTGGATCTTTAAAAGCTTACAAAAGAGCTGGATGGGTTGAAGAAGGATTGTTAAAAGATCATATTGAAGTTGGAGATAAATTACATGATCAAATTCTTGTAAGCAGGTTTAATCCTAAACTTTATAGCAAGGCCTAATGCACAATAAAACTTTTATAATAGCAGAAGCAGGTATAAATCATAATGGGGATGTGAATTTAGCAAAAAAATTAATAGATGCTGCTGTATTTGCTGGAGTTGATGCGGTAAAATTTCAAACCTGGAAAACTGAATTATTAGTTACCAAAGAAGCTAAACAAGCAGATTACCAAATTACTAATACAAGAAAAGAAGAATCTCAATTCAGTATGCTTAAAAGGCTAGAGTTGAGTTATAATGAGTTTGGTGAATTAAAAGAATATTGCGATTCTAAAAACATCTTATTTCTTTCTACTCCTGATGAAATAGAGAGTGCTAATTTTTTATGTTCACTTCAAGAAATTTTTAAAATTGGAAGTGGTGAATTAACCAATAAACCCTTCTTGAGACATATTGGTGGTTTAAAAAAGAAATTAATTTTATCTACGGGTATGGCTAATCTTAGCGAAATTGAAGATGCAATAAATCTACTCATTGAAGCTGGAACAACTAAAGATAAAATTTATGTGTTGCATGCAAACACACAGTATCCAACACCAATGAAAGATGTAAACTTAAATGCCATGCTAACAATTAAAGATAAATTAGGTGTAAATATAGGCTATTCAGATCACACATTAGGAGTTGAGGTTCCAATAGCTGCAGTTGCCTTAGGAGCAAAAATTATAGAAAAACATTTCACCTTAGATAATACCATGGATGGTCCAGATCATAAAGCATCTTTAGAACCTTCTGAACTAAAAAATATGGTAACTGCTATTAGAAATATTGAAAACGCATTAGGTAGTTCTGTTAAAAAACCGTCTAAGAGTGAAGCTGTTAATGTTGAAATAGTTAGAAAATCTATAGTTGCGAATGATTCAATAAAAGAAGGAGAATTATTTACTGAAGAAAACATTACTACTATGAGACCTGGTACAGGATTGAGTCCTATGAAATGGGATGAAGTAATCGGTCAAAAATCAACGAAAGATTATAAAAAAGGAGATTTAATATGAGTAAAAAAAGAAAAATATGTATAGTTTCTGGAACTAGAGCAGATTTTGGTTTGCTTACTCCTTTATTAAATGAAATAAATAATGATAAAGATCTAGAACTACAACTTGTCGTAACTGGCATGCATTTATCGCCAGAATTTGGATCAACCTATAAAGTCATTGAAGAGCAATTTAATATTGACAAGAAAGTTGAGATGGTTTTATCTTCAGATTCTGCAATTGGAATTTCTAAATCTATGGGATTGGCTCAAATATCATTTGCAGAGGCGTTCAATGATTTAGAGCCTGATATAGTATTAGTCTTAGGAGACCGTTACGAGATTTTTTCTGTTGTTGTTACTGCAATGATGCATAAAATTCCAATTGCTCATTTAAGTGGCGGGGAAATTACTGAAGGAGCTATAGATGATTCTATTAGACACGCCATAACAAAAATGAGTCATTTACACTTTGTTGCTACGGAAGAATATAAGAATAGAGTTATTCAACTAGGAGAAAACGTAGAACACATATACAATTTTGGTGAATTAGGTCTAGACAACCTAGAGAAAATGGAATTTCTAAATAAGGAAGCTTTTGAGGAAAGTATAGATTTTAAGTTAGCTGAAAAGAGTTTATTAATTACTTACCACCCAACTACACTAGAGCATATTTTAGGAATTAAAAAAGACTTTATAGCTATTTTAGAGCAATTAGATTCTTTAGAAGATACTTCATTAATTTTCACTAAATCTAATTCTGATGAAGGAGGAAGAATGATTAATGCCATGATTGAAGACTATGTTGCCTTGAACAAACAAAAAGCTAAAGTTTTTACTTCTTTGGGTCATTTAAGGTATCTTTCAGCATTGCAACATGTAGATGCTATAATAGGAAACACTTCTAGCGGTATTGTAGAAGCGCCTAGTTTTAAGTTGGCAACAATAAATGTTGGCAACAGACAAAAAGGAAGATTGCAGGCTGAAAATGTAATTAATACTTCTACAAAGCCAATTGAATTAAAAAGGGCTTTTGAGATTTTGTATTCTATTGAATTTCAGAATAGTTTGCAATATGTTACAAATCCTTATTTTAGCAAAGGAAATGCTTCACAGAAAACAAAAGAAATACTAAAAAATGTAAATTTGAAAAATATTATCCATAAAAAATTCTTTGATTTATAATGAATCCAATTGGTGGTGAAATAGCAATAAAAGATAACAATGAAAAAAGTTATTTAACAGATTCTGGAAGATCTTCTTTAAGATTATTATTAAGAAATGATGAAGTTAGATTTCTACGATTTTGTATTCCTAATTTTTTTTGTGGAATAATTGAAGAAATTCTTGTTTCAGAAAAAATTAACTATTCTTTTTATGAAATCAATGAAGACTTTTCAATTAATCCTAAGACTTTAAATGATGATAATTATGATGTTTTATATATAATCAGTTACTTTGGTAATATTCCAGATCTTTCTTTTGTAGATTTAAATAATAAGATTCTTGTTGAAGATAACGTATTTTTATATAATTTTAAAAACTATCAAAATTCAAAAAATTGGTATGCCTTTAATAGTTATAGAAAGATATCTCCACTAACAGATGGAAGCTTAATAAAAACAAATCTAAGTATCAGTTCATCTGAAGTGAATAATACTGAAGCGCCTTACACTACATTTAAGCGAGAAGCTTGCAAAAATAAATATATTTTTATTTCTGAAAATAAATCTTCTGAAATAGAATATTTAAATCTTTTTAATAAAGGAGAAGAGGAAATAAATAATCAGGATGAAATATATTGTATTAGTCCTCAATCCTTAAATCTAATGTTTCAAGGAGATTATAATAATCAGAAAATACTAAAGAGACGTTTTGTAGAACTTCAGGATTTAACTAAGAAGAAAAGTAAATTACCTTTCTATTTTTCCTTTTTCACTTTTGTTCTTAGCAACAAAAAAGAGTTTCTTGAATTTATGAGAAAAAATAATATATTTTTGCCTAATTTTTGGCCCGAAACCACTCAGAAAAATAATTTATATAATAATTTAGTAGTTATTCCTTTGTTTTATAATGATATAGAGTTTAGTTATGTGAAAAAAATATTAGGATCCTTTCTAGATAATGATGTTTAAAAAATAATAATAAAACGAGATAATAATGGAAATTAGTAAATGTATAATAGATGATTCTTCATCAGTGCTTGACGTTCTTATGATGATTGATAAATTACCTTCTTTACAAACAGTATTTGTTTTAGATTCTCAAAAAAATATTGTTGGCACAGTAACTGATGGAGATATTAGAAGAGCGCTTATTAGAGGTCAAACTATTAAGGATAATGTAACAGATGTTATGCATAAGAATTTTAGTTTTTTGTATGAAGGTAGTGTAGATTTTAAAAAGATTTTAGATTTTAGAAGAAGTAAACTAAAAGCAGTGCCATTAATATCTACAAAAGGAAATCTTCTTAAAGTATATGATTTTACAAGAACAAAGTCTATTTTACCTATTGATGCAGTGATTATGGCAGGAGGTAAAGGTGAGCGTTTAAGACCGCTAACAGATACTGTTCCTAAACCACTTTTAAAGGTAGGAGGTAAGGAAATAATTTCCTATAATTTTGATAGATTATTACAGTTTGGCATAACTAATCAAACAGTAACGGTTAATTATCTTGGTAGTCAGATATCAGATTTTTGTAAAGATTACAATTCAGAAATTAATTTTAGCATAATTAAAGAAGATAAGTTTTTAGGTACTGCTGGGGCTTTGTCATTAGTTGATAATTTTTCTAATGATATTGTCTTACTTATGAATTCGGATTTACTTACAGATATTGATTATGAAGATTTATATAAATCATTTTTAAAGAATAAAGCTGATGTATTAGTTGCATCTGTACCTTACCGAGTAAGTATTCCTTATGCAATATTTGAACATGAAGATTTGAAGATAAAATCATTAAAGGAGAAGCCAGAGTACATTCATTACGCAAATGCAGGTATATATTTAATTAAACGAAGTGTTCTTTCTTTTATACCAAAGAATCAATTTTATAATGCGACTGATTTAATGGAGAAGATAATAGAGGAAGGAATGAGCGTAGTCCATTATCCTATGCATAATTACTGGCTGGATATTGGAAAGCCGGCTGATTTTAAGAAAGCGAATGAAGACATAAATAATTTAAAATTTTAAATGAGAACTTTAGTTGTCATACCTGCAAGGTCAGGAAGTAAAGGATTGCCTGATAAAAATATAAAAGTATTAAATGGGAAGCCTTTGATTCATTATAGTATTGAAATTGCGCAGCAAATTTTTGACAATGAAGATATTTGCATCTCAACTGATAGTGATAAATATATAAAAATAGCTGAAAAGACAGGATTAAGAATACCTTTTGTTAGACCAGAAACTCTTTCAACAGATAACGCTACAACTCAAGATGTTTTATTGCATTGTTTGGATTTTTACGAGCAAAAAGGAGTGTTTTACGATTATATTTTACTTCTTCAACCAACTTCACCTTTGAGAGAGAAGAAACACCTAGAAGATATATTAATGGAGAATAACGAAGACTGTGATATGATCGTTTCTGTAAAAGAAACTGATTCTAACCCTTATTATGTTTTGTTAAAAGAAAATGAAGAAGGTTATTTAAAGAAATTAATGAAAGGAGAATTTACTAGAAGACAAGATTGTCCAAAAGTTTATGAATATAATGGTTCCATGTACTTAATTAGAGTCAGTTCAATGAAAGAAAAATTAATTTCAAGTTTTACTAAAATTAAAAAATACGAAATGCATTCAAAATATTCTTTAGATATTGATAGTGAAATTGACTTTAAATTGGCTGAAGTATTGTTAGATTATGATTGTTGAGAAGCTAAAAATTCAGGAGCTGCTAGATATTAACTATTATTACTCTTCAGATAAGATTAATTTATTTAATGGGAGTATTAAGAATAAATATTTTCTAAAAAATCTGTATTACTCAATATTTTTATTTTTTGCTATTTGGTTTTTTAAATTTAGGTATTTTTTTTCTGCAAAGAAAAAAATCAACCCTAATCAAGTATTACTTTTTAGTTTTACAAAAAACCAAAAGGATTCATTGAAGAATCTATTGTCTGTGCGATCAGATTCTATGCTTTTTGGGAATAAAATGAATGCAGATTATATTTTACCTGAGTACAAAGCTTTTTTTTACTCTCTTCCTTATTTCTTAAAAGTATATAAAATATATAAAAACTCAAAAGGGTATATTAAGCTCAGTTTTAAATATGCGTATTTTAAATATTGGCTAACTTATGGTTATTTTAAGATGCTTGTTTGCTTTTTCAATGACAATAAAGTGAAGTTAGCTATAGTTAGTAGTGATCATTCAATGCGAACTAGAGTTGTTGCCTATGCGGCTAAAAGTTGTGAGATAAAATCAGTATACATTCAACATGCAAGTGTCTCAACTAATTTTCCAAAATTAATATTTGACTATGCATTACTTGAAGGAAATGATGCTCTTTATAAATATAAAGAAATTGGGAATATTGAATCTGATATTTTTCTGTTAGGATCCTTAAAGTTAGGGGGAGAGAAGAAAATAAATAATAATCTGACTATCCAAACAATAGGAGTTTGTATCGATTTAGTTAGTGATTTAAGTATTGTTGATGACTTAATAGTTGAATTACTTAGGCATTTTTCTTCTATAAATATTATTCTAAGACCACATCCTAGAGAAGAAAGATTGAATTCAATAAGAAACCTTCAAGTAAAGCATAATATTAGTATTTCTTATTCTAATAAGATAGATGTTATTCATTTTTTAGAGAAAGTAGATTGTATAGTATCAGGAGAGTCTAATATACATCTTGAAGCTACATTAATGAATATTATTCCGATTTATTACTCCTTTTCTATACAAAGAAACTCTACTAAAGATGTTTATGGTTTTATTGCGAATAAATTAATAAAGTATATGGCTAATGATCTGCAAGAATTAATTGGTGTAATAAATGATCTTAAAATTAAGAAACCAAATATTAGAAATAGGGCTAAGTATTATGATGCTTCAATAGGCACATGCTTTGATGGTAACACAATTATGTTGTACGATCAAGTTACTTCATCAATTAAAGATAATAGTTT